>JACCEC010891883.1_pt1 | contig 49859 bp, 37 predicted proteins | sample 7450121 | NCBI WGS metagenome assembly JACCEC01 (sample SAMN15323455, study PRJNA562643) | freshwater metagenome | isolation source: river surface water | place: USA:Blue River Watershed | collected 2017-08-18
CGACTTCCCTTGTCCTGTGGCACCTGCCATCAGTAAATGGGGCATTTTGGCCAAATCGGTAATAAAAAACTCGTTGGAAATTGTTTTTCCCAATGCTACAGGCAAGTCAAACGAAGTCTCCTGAAATTTCTTGCTCCCCAAAACCGACCGAATCGACACCATCTCACGGTTTTTGTTGGGTACTTCAATCCCAATCGTTCCCTTTCCAGGCATAGGCGCAATGATACGAATCCCCAACGCCGCCAAACTCAACGCAATGTCGTCTTCGAGGCTTTTGATTTTAGAAATACGAACCCCTGCCTCTGGAATGATTTCGTACAACGTAACCGTCGGCCCAATGGTTGCTTTAATGCTTGCAATGCTAATGCCATAGTTGGCAAGCGTTTCGACGATGCGGTCTTTGTTGGCTTCCAGTTCCTCTGCCGTTACTTTCGACTGGCCTTCGCTACGGTTGTGTAACAAATCAAGGGTGGGGTATTTGTAATTGGCCAAATCGAGCGTTGGGTCATAAGGCCCATGTACTTCCACGAGGTCGTCCGCCAACTTATCGGCATCCGCAAAGGGTACCACAGGGATTTTACTCGTTGTACCCGAAATAGGTGTTTCGCCATCTGCCGCATCTGAAGCTGCTACTACCTCGTTCGCATTTTCAACAATTAGAGTCAAAATAGGAGCAACTTTAGGCGCTTTTGAGGAGGTATTAGTAGCTGAAAAATCAACGGTTTGCACCTTTTCTTCGTCAAAAATAGGGGTTTCTGGCGGTGATTCTTCTTCTTTGAGTGGTGTGGTTGAGTTACGTGGTTCTTTAGAAACGGTATCATCAAGTTCTTCTTCTTGTTCATCTTCTGCCACTATCTCAACAGAAGTTTTACGTTTTTTAATGGGCGTTTCCACCATTTCAGTAAACTCATCGAACGACGAAATACCATGGAAATACACCAAAATAAGACCTAGTAAACCTAAAATAACAAACAAGCCTCCAAAACCAATGTATTGGTCAAGAATCTCATTGATTACGTAGCCAATTCCCCCACACAGAAGACTCAGGATACCAGCCGTGTCGGTTTGAAGGACAAAAAATCCAAAAAATAATCCTAGCCATAGCATATAAATCAGCACGAGTTGGGTGGTTCGTTGCAAGGGTAATAATTCTTTTTCAAAAGCGATTTTTACTCCCATTAAAAACAACAAAAAAGGCAGCCCCAAGGCTCCAATCCCGAACCAGTGAAAAATAAAATAATGTGAAAGTAAGAGCCCAAAAAAGCCCATAATGTTTTTGGTTTCTTTGTCCGACACCTGCCTTTGGGCTGTAAAAGGCGGTTCGATGACGCTTTGGTCGGCAGACCCTGTGAAGAAATACCAGACAAAGGCTCCAAAAATATAAAGGGACAAAAAAATTAGTACCCATCCCCACACTTTTTGGCTTCGAGGACTAGGGGTAAATAGGGGTTTCATCTGAGAGCCTCCTCTACTGGGTAGGGAGGACGGTGGGGTGTTCGCCTTGCGGTCGCGCTTCGACGAATCAGGAGGAATAACGTTCTTGGCCATTAGGTACTCGTTGTAGGGGTTCGTTACTATTTCTTTTCGAATAACTACATTATCAAAAAATGCTAACGAAGAGTAGACACAGTTATTGATACCGCAGAAAAAAAGCTTTCTACGGTGAACCATTCACTATGAAGGCGTGCTGACGATGCACAGATGGGGTAAATGAAGCACTAAACGAGGGATTGGCAAATTTGCTTTGCCAAAGCAGGTCCTTCGTAAATAAAGCCTGTGTATATTTGGACAAGGCTCGCTCCTGCTTCCAATTTTTCCTTCGCATCCTCGGCAGAAGCTATTCCTCCTACACCGATGACAGGAAAAGCTTGCTTGGATTTTTTACAAAGATAACGAATTACTTCCGTCGAACGATGTGTAAGGGGGGCGCCACTTAACCCTCCCGCTCCAATTTTTTTCACCAGCTCGTCATCAGTTTTCAAATTGGCACGGCTAATGGTGGTATTTGTGGCAATTACCCCCGCGATTTGGGTAGTAGTTACAATCTCAATAATATCATCCAATTGGCTGTCAGTCAAATCAGGCGCAATTTTGAGCAAAATGGGCTTAGGTGTGAGCGATGAGCGATGAGTGATATGTGATGAGTGCCCCGCGAGTTCGTTGGCTCTTTGCTTGAGAGCGACAAGGATTTTCATCAATGGCTCTTTTTCTTGTAAGTCGCGCAGACCTGGGGTATTGGGCGAACTTACGTTGACTACAAAGTAATCGACTGTATCGTAAAGGGCATCAAAGCTCTTCAAATAGTCGTCGAGAGCCTCTTCGTTGGGAGTAAGTTTATTTTTCCCAATATTTCCTCCAATCAAAATTGTCGTTTTCCGCTTCCGCAGGCGTTGGGCAGCAGCGACAGCACCGTGATTGTTGAAACCCATGCGGTTGATAATACCACGGTCGGGTTTGAGGCGAAACAAGCGCGGTTTTTCGTTGCCCTCCTGCGGTTTGGGCGTCACCGTCCCAATTTCCACAAATCCAAAGCCTAAGCAAGCCAATTCATCTACCAATTCTGCGTTTTTGTCAAAACCGGCTGCTAATCCCACGGGGTTTTTAAACTTCAACCCAAACACCTCTCGCTCCAACGAAGGATGTTCGAAATTGAATAACTGTTTTGAAATAAATGGAACCCCTGGAATTTGAAAGAAAAACTTGAGGGTGCCGCAAATAAAATGATGCACTTTTTCAGCATCAAAACGGAAGAGAATCGGAAGGATGAGCCACTTATACATGGCCACAAAGGTAAGGAAAAATTAAACCTGCGAAGGTCTTCTCGGGTGGGTTATAACTTTCTAATTATAAGAAATTTTTATTCTTTGCCCTTAAAACACCTGCTGACGATAGGGCAAATTCAATCGAAAACCGACCGTCATAAGGTTGGTTTTAAGGTTTTGGGAAGGCTCTTTGCTTTCCTGCTGACGAATAAGCATTCGGCCATCAATGAAGAAATTGTGTTTGAGCATGTACGACGCTCGCACGTCCGAAAACGAAACATCGACGGGCGTACCTTGTGTCAAGAAATTATTAACGTCACTCGGGCGGCTATCTTGGTAGCTTCGGTAAATACTTCCACCCCAGTTACGACCATCGACGTCGATTCCTTTGCGCGATTTTGAGAATGTTCCATAAAGGGTCAATCGGCGGCTAGGCTGATAACGTCCTATACCTACCACTTCCCAGAAATTTGCACCAAGTGGATGAGCCAATGGCAAGTCGAAGTGAACGTAATTGGTGTATCCCGACTTGTGGGCATACGTATAAGGCCGAGCAAGGTTGAGTTCTGCTTGTAAATCTAGATTAGGGATTTTGAAGGCGTCGACATATTTAAGTCCCGCCTGAAAACCAAATTTTTTACCCCAAGAGCCTTTTTTGCCAAAATATTCAGACGTTTTAAACTCATCGAGCATAAATTGGCTATAAAAACCAAACTTCTTGAGGAAATTCCAGCGAAAGTCAAAACCCAACATGGCATTGTCTGCACTTCCTAAGTAGGTTTCGAGGTAACGATAAAAAATAATAGGATTGAAGTAATTGGCATCCAACTTTCCATTGGTACGCCCATACATTTCTGCTTCGAATATACCTAGGCTAATGTTCTTACTTAGATTAATGCTCAGATGATGAATAGCGGCGTATTTCTTTTCTAACGGCTCTTCAGGAGTACGAGGTACTTGATTATACAACATATTACACCAAAGGTTGGTGTATTGGAAACGTCCCAGTTGCGTCGTCACTTTTAAGAATAGGTAAGGAGAGCTCCAGTTGGATAAAAGCATGGAACGATACCCGCTTCCAATAAAATTTTGGTCATGACCAAACTGAATATTGACTTGTTTGAGGGGATTGAACGTCAGATACCCACGGGCCGAAATAAAGTCAACTCCATTGGTACGGATACTTTTGACTAAACTCTCGCCAGGAACAACATACAAAGGATAGGCCAAGTAAATACCGCGCACGTTAAGAGTATAGTTTCTAACATACTGAGGAAACATTCCCTGAGTATCGGTGACATAACTATAAAAACCTATCTTTTTACCGACATTACCTCGAAATTCTACCCCGCGGGCTGTTAGCCATAGGTAGTCTTTTGAATTGTTTTCCCCTCCCAAAATCAAGTGAGTAACAGGGCTTAAATGCAAATCGAAATTCTTATTTTGAACGTAGTAAAAATCAGAAGGCTTACGATAAAAACGCTTCCACAACGTTTTTTTGCTCATGGGAGTTCGGTCTGCTGACCATTCCCAGCTATCTTGACGTAAATAATCTAAGTTAAAAAAATCAGTGTCGTTGAGGGGCATGGTGCGGTCAGCCTTGATACTGTCCAAAAAATTCACGACCGCCGAGCGTTGAAAAGGTTTTATGCCAATATGAAAATTCTCATTCAATCGCCCACGACGAATTTCGTACCGATCAATAAGATGGTAATAGTCGTCATTGAGCGGGATGTATTGTGATTGGGCTACCGCATTTTGCAGGAATAAACACCAACAAACAATCAACGTATAAATTCTAAATTGCATAGCGTTAGTTATCACTTAGGCAAATTAAGCTAATTTTGCTGTTCTGAGAGTGGTATGGTTCCTCTCAAAAAACAAAAAAAGACTATCCTCTTGAGCAAAGTTTCTACTTCAGTCTATTTTCCTAACCTCAATGGGGTTCGTTTTATTGCAGCGTTTTCGGTTTTGATTCATCACATTGAACAAGTAAAAGAGGTTTTCAAAGTTCCGAATTTTTACGACAATCACCTCATTAAGAGCATGGGGAAATTGGGTGTCGATTTATTTTTCGTACTTAGTGGTTTTCTCATCACGTATCTTTTGCTGCACGAAAAAGGTCGTTTTGGGTTTATTAATACTCGTAATTTCTACATAAGACGGATTTTACGAATCTGGCCACTTTATTTTCTGATTGTATTACTATCGTTTTTTGTTTTCCCACAGATTTTTCTTTTCGTCCCGCCTAACAACGAAGTTTCGTTCATGGCGCACAACGTTTTTCGGCGATTATCACTTTTCCTGCTTGTCTTACCCAATATTGGCTTTATACTTTACAATGCCCCCTACTTGGCTGCCCAAACGTGGTCTATCGGAGTTGAGGAACAATTTTACTACCTCTGGCCTTGGATTGTCAAAGATTTTAACTGGAAACGACTCACTATAACCGTTTTTATCTTCTGCTTTGGCACCTTTGCCGTTTTTTATATTTACTACAACTGGGTTGGTCATACACAATATGCAAACAACGTGCCTGAAATTGCGCGTTTCTTTTTTAGCCAATTTCGAATTATTACTTTAATGACGGGCGGACTGTGTGCGGCGTTGGTGTATTACAAAAAAGAAAAGCTTCTACGACTACTTTTCCGTAAAGATGTGCAGTGGGCTGTGTATGTGGTTTTAGCAATTTGCCTCATCACAGGCGTACATGTGAGTAGCCTTAATTTGGAGTTTTACGGGCTATTTTTTGGTTATTTTATCCTCAATGTGTCTAGCAATACGGCCTCTATTGTTAACTTGGAATATAGTTGGATTTCGTATCTAGGAAAGATTTCGTACGGGATTTATATTTACCAAACCGCCTTTATCGTCGTTAGTGTCCACCTCATTCAGTGGACGTTTGGGGATACTCTTTCTACGCTCACCTTCAACTTACTTCTTTATCCGCTTTCGGCCTTGCTTACCATTGGCGTATCGGCTTTATCGTACCGCTACTTTGAAACACCGTTTTTAACAATTAAGAATCGTTTCAGCAAGCACTGAAAGTGTGGTAACTGTTACTCGTTAAGAAATAACGGTTAACAGTTACCAGGCAACTCTACTTGATTTCCGTCACGATGGAATTACTGAGGCGGAGGAGTTCGATTTCGGCGAGTTTGACGTTGAAAGCCGCTTCAATCATTCGTGATTCTGTCGCAACGGCATTGCGTTGGGCTTCACGGAATTCGATAGCCGTCGAGTTTCCAAACTTGTAGCGTTCAAAGGCCAACTCTACGTTTTGGCGCGCGATTTTTAGATTTTTCCCCTCAAAGCCAAACAGTTGAATGCTGTTTTGGTAGCTGTTGTAGGTACGTTCCAAAGCCGATAACAACTGGTTTTTCAAATCGGCTTCTTGGTATTCTGTAATGATGGTGTTGATCTTGGCGTTTTGCTCGCGGCGGCGTTGGTTATAGCCGTCGTAAATCGGCATATTTAGGCGCAGTCCGTAGTTTAATACCCGCGCCTGCCCTTTTTGAGGACCAAACCCCACCTCGTTATTGAATGACGTGTATGTATAACCCGTCACTAAGTCCACCTGCGGGTATTTGGTCGATTTAACTTCTTTTTCGTTAATTTTTGCCAACGTGCGACTTTGAGCCGCTGCCAATAGATTGGGGTTTTCCGTTATTTTTTGCTTCAAATCGGCCAAAGACAAGTCATTACGAAAAACGATGGTATCAATTACCGCAAACTTGGTTTCAAAATCGCGGAAAAGTAACGCATTCAAATTCACATTGGCGTTTTGAATCACTTGCTGCTGCGCCAATACCGCTGCTTGGTCTTGGTTGTAGTCCACCTGAGCGGCCAAGTACTCCGACTTCGACGTTGTTCCTACTTCGTAATTGGCTTTAGCCAACTCTTGGCGCGTTGCCGAAATATCCAACGCATTTTGGAGTGCTTTGAGGCGCTGCTTTTGGCGAATGATTTCGTAATAGGCATTAGCTACCTGTGAAACCGTGTTTTGAATTGCAATTTGGACGCTGGTTTTACCTAGTTTTTCAAACTCCTTGAGGCGGTCGGCGGCGGCAAACATCCCCATTCCGTCGTAGAGTGTCCACACCATGGTTACCCCAGCGTTGTTGTTGCGGTTATCAATCCCGCTCTGCACCAGTGGTTCGCGGATGTTGTTAAAAAACGATTGGTTGATGCTATTGCGGGTAAAGTTTTGGAGAGCCGTTCCTGATACGACAGGCAACATCCCCGCATTTCCTCGGGTATTGTCATTGTGGGCAATGGCCTCACGACTTTGAACCACTTTAATGGAATAACTTTTTTCAAGTGCGGTAGAAACGGCATTTTCGAGTGTCAATAGCTCTTGAGAAGACGAATCTAACGATAAACAAAAAGTGATAGGGAACGCAAGAAAAAAGTATTTCATATTAGCAAAAACGAAATTAGCGGGCTTTTATGTAGGACAAACTGCCATTCTTCCGATAACAGAAATGGCAGGAAGTTCGTTTAATGGATTGCGATAAAACTTTCGCACTGCTTCAAAAATAGCTTTTTAAAGCGTAGCTTTAGGCTTTGTTTAACCCTGACACGATGAAAAACTACTTTTACGCGCTCTGTGCCGCCTTTTTAGCGGCATGTTCGGGCCAGAAGAAAGCCGACCTAATTGTTTATAATGCGGCGGTTTATACCGTTGATTCGACCTTCTCCAAAGCCTCTGCCTTTGCGGTCAAAGATGGCAAATTTGTAGCCGTGGGCGATTCGGTCACGGTCTTTTCTCAATTCCATTCTGACTCCCTCGTCGATGCCCAAGGCCACCCCGTTTACCCTGGTCTTTACGACGCCCACGCCCACTTCTACGGCCTCGGCCAAATGCTTGACCAAGCCGATTTGGTGGACACACAGTCGCCCGAAGAAATTGTCGAACGCCTCAAAAAATACCAATCCGAACACCCCGATGCCGTCTGGATTATTGGCCGTGGATGGGACCAAAACGATTGGCCCGTGAAGGAATTTCCGACCAAAGAGGTATTAGACAAAGCGTTTCCAAATAATCCTGTTTATTTAACTCGCATTGATGGTCACGCGGGGTGGATTAATTCTAAAGCCCTCCAACTGGCTAAAATCACCGCCGAAACCAAAACGGAAGGCGGCTTGGTGGTGCTGAAAAATGGGCAACCGACGGGCGTGCTCATCGACCGCGCCCAGCAGCTTGTGCGTGCGCTCAACCCCACGCCCACGAAAGAAGAGATTACGTCTAAACTTCTCAAAGCGCAAGCGGTGTGTTTTCAATATGGCCTGACTAACGTCGGCGACGCGGGGTTAGCTCCTGATATCATCGATCACATTGATAGCCTTCAAAAAGCAGGAACGCTCAAAATTCGATTGTATCCGATGGTGAGTGTAAGTCAAGAAAATATCGAAAAGATGCTCAAAAAGGGCATTTACGTCTCTGACCGATTGAACGTTCGTTCGTTTAAGATTTATGCCGATGGCGCGTTGGGTTCGCGCGGGGCTTGTTTACTCAAACCTTACAGCGACGCCCCCGAAACAACGGGTTTTCTGCTTTTTAGCCCCGCCGAACTTGAAAAATGGATTTCTCAATTGGCCGATAGCGAGTTTCAGGCCAATACGCACTGCATCGGGGATTCGTCTAACCGCTTGATGCTAAATCTTTACGCGAAGTATTTGAAAGGCAAAAACAATCGCCGTTGGCGGATTGAACACTCGCAAATCGTGGATGCAGCCGATGTGACGAAATTTGGCGATTATTCGATTTTACCCTCCGCCCAACCTACACACGCTACTTCCGACATGTACTGGGCGGGGCAGCGTTTGGGCAAAGACCGCGAAAAAAATGGATATATTTTTAAAACTTTGATGGACCAAAACCAAAAAATCGCGTTGGGAACTGATTTCCCAGTGGAGGCCGTCTCGCCTTTTTATACCTTCCATTCGGCTGTGTATCGTCAAGATGCCAAGGGCTTTCCTGCGGGAGGTTACCAAGTAGAAAATGCCCTGACGCGTGAACAAACGCTGCGTGGAATGACGATTTGGTCGGCCTACGGTAATTTTGAAGAAAATCGCCTCGGCAGCATCGAATTGGGCAAAGCTGCCGATTTTGTTATCCTAGAAAAAGACTTGATGACTGCTCCCGCCAACGAGCTCCGCGAGCTAAAAGTAAACAAAACCTACGTAGCGGGCGAAAAGGTTTTTGAACGCAAATAACAGTGTTTAAATGTGGTTGTACAATTGACAATCAAACGATATTAGATGAAACAAGTTAATTGGAGGCATAAAAGTGTCATTTTAAGCAATATCCTATTGAAAAACCTTCCCGAAAGTTTTAAATTTTCGGGAAGGTGGTAAGGTAAGAAGAAACTACGCTGAATTACGCGCGGCGTTGATGATACCAAACATCGCCCGAATGACGAGCTTGTTATACACATCCACGTCGGCGGTAGAAAGTTCGCCACTTTGTAACTTTTGAAGCGCGTACTGTTGAATCGTCATCAACGGCAAGACAATTCGTTCCCGAATCTTGATGGATTCTTTGGTAACGGGGTTTTGGTTTAACAAATCTTTTTCACCCGAAAACTCCAACATCAACGCAATACTGCGCTCGTATTCCTCAAACATCATGTTCCAAATCGTTGCAAACTCTGGATTGTCTTGGAGGTATTTGGTAGCGGGATAGTACGCCTTCATCAGCGACTGCATCGAGTTTTCAACCAACGTACGAACAAACAACGAACGCTTGTAAAGTTTCTTCAAGGCGTCCATTTTTCCTTCGTTTTTCAACGTTTCCAAGCCCGACCCAAACCCGTAAAAACCAGGTACATTTTGTTTCATCTGAGCCCAAGAACCTACAAACGGAATCGCACGGAGGTCTTCAAACTTGAGTCCACCGCCACTTCCGCGCTTATCGGGGCGGCTGCCGATTTTGGTTTGTCCGTAAAAGCGCAATGGGGTAATTTTCTCCAAATACGGAACAAACGTTGGGTGGTTTTTGAGCCCCAAATACGCATGATACGCCGCATCGGCCAGCTCTTCCATCAATGCCTTATCGGCTTCAGAAAGTTGGTCTTTGGTGTTTTTGGGCATAAAAAGATTGTTTTCCAATCCTGCCGTAAATAATCTTTCTAGGTTATAAATGGCGGTTGGTACAGTCCCGTAATTTGAACTGATGGTTTGCCCCTGCACTGTCAACTGAATTTCTTTGTCTTCAATATCTTTCCCCAACGACGCATAAAACGCGTGGTTGTTGCCACCCCCACGACCTGGAGGCCCTCCCCGACCGTCGAAGAAGGTCACTTTGACGTCGTATTCGCGCGAAATTTTTGTGAGTTGTTCTTTTGCCGAGAAAATCGACCAGTTTGCCCGCAAATATCCTCCGTCTTTCGTACCATCCGAGAAACCCACCATGATGGTTTGTTGGTTGCCTCTTTTGGCCAAATGCGCACGATAATAGGGATTTTCGTACAACATTTTCATTACCTCCGACGCATTCGCAAGATCATCTACCGTTTCAAAAAGAGGCACAATATCAACGTGCAAATCGTCGGTTTTCCACACATTTTTAAACAATGCCAATACTTCCACCACGTTAAGCGCACTCGCACAGTTGCTGATGACGTAGCGATGAGCTCCTTCTATTCCGTTTCGTTTCTGAATTTCACGAATGGCCAACATCGAGCCGTAAATATCTTTCGTAATCGGGTCTTTGAAATCGCTTTCTGCCAATTCTACCTGTAACGACAACAAGAAATCTATTTTTCGTTTTTCATCCCAACTTTCATAATCAGAGAATGAGAAAACAGGAACTTGTTTTTCAATTTTCGTAAGAATTTCCTGCCATGCCAACGAGTGTTTAGGGCTTACTTGACGAATATCCAAACTAGCAAAGAAGAAACCAAATAGCTTGATTTTCAATACTGTTTCATCCAACAATTCCACAAATAGAGAATCATGGTCGCGTACCAATACTTCCCGCGCTTGGCTCAAGTCCGCTAATAGTTCTTCAGCTTTGGTGTAATGCTCTTGGTCAGGATAATAAATCGCGTTATTAGTCTTACGCTCTGCCGTTGATATAAACTCCTCTACGCCATTAAACGTCAATCGGCGCTTGAGGTATTTAATATCACGCCAATAGCACTTGAGCAATATTTGGCGCAAGCGGTCAGCCACCTCCAATGTCACATCTGAAGTAACAAATGGGTTTCCGTCGCGGTCGCCTCCAGGCCAAAAGCCCAAGCGGAACAAACCCGTGTGTGTCCATTCGTTCATCGGTACTTCAAGGCCATTGAGCAGGCGTTGGACAAGCATCGGGATGGCTTTATAGAAGACGTTCTCCAAAAACCAGCACAATGTCATGGCTTCATCCAGCGGTGTAGGCTTGTTTTTGTTGATAAAGCCCGTTTTTCCCAACTGCAACAGAAGATGGTTTACTTCCACAAAGTCATTGTCTTTGATGGATTCTTCCAAATCAGTAATGATACCTAGTACTTTGCCTGGGTAAAATTGGGTAGGGTGCGCTGTCAACACGATGCGTACGCAAAAATCTTCTAACTTACGAAGGAGTTTTTGGCGCAAATCGTCGCTATCGACCCGATTGAGTAGCTGCGTAATCGACCCTTGCCCATTGCTGTCATGTGTGTGGTCAAAACCCGCATCTTCTACGGAATCAAACAATACAACCTGCCGTTCGATGAACTTGATTAAGTTAAATAGTAAGTCGCGACGTTCATCTTCGGTCGCATTTTCGGTGTATTCCTCAAAAAACGACTCGATGATTTGCAAAGGGCTTTTGCCCGCATTAAACCCTTCCTCACTCGCCTGAACAAGCAATGGAAGGAGCGTACCCGTACGGTAGATATCCTGAAACGGTAAACTCAGAAACAGGCTGTTGAAAATGTTATATTTCGTTACAACAGCGTCTTGATAAACGTTAGGCATGTGGGTTGTTAATGTTAGGTGGGTATTAGACAGCGAATAAACGTATAAAATTGTACATTTTCAAGAAAAAGAGTCGATTTTTGTCAATTTTACTAATTTAAATAGGGGTTTTATTGAAAATTTCTTAATTTAACCTTAAAAATCATACGTTATGTTCAATTCTCAAACATAAAGAAGAAACCATTGTATGTTTAAACGTATCCCTTTTTACTCGTTTGAAATCACTACTTTTGCTCTCGTTTGGGGTTGGCTTAGTTGGAACCGTTTCCTATACGCAAGAATTTCGCCGCCGCGAAATTGACCCCACTTCATTTGTTCAAAACCTCCTGCCCATCACGGCAGAAGACCTCAATTATGATACGGTCTATGAGAATCTGATTCAGCTCTACACTGCTCCGCTCGACCTCAACACTTGCACGCGCGAAGAACTAGCGGCTACGTATCTCCTCAATGAGCGTCAGCTCAATCGCTTTTTTGAGTACCGAAACCAACTAGGAACCTTCCTCTCTATTTACGAGTTGCAGGCCATTCCTGAGTTTGATTTACCGCTTATTTACCGCCTCCTTCCCTTCGTCACCGTTACCTCTTCAAATCAGAAAATAGGGAAGGGATTAACTAACCCTACAGACCATTATTTTCTGGTACGTACGGAGCGGCTTTTGGAACAAAAACGCGGAGCTACGGCAGAGGCTCCCCAATCGCGCGATGGCACCTTACAGAAATTTACGGGAAGCCCTTTGCAGTGGTACGCTCGTTATCGATACAATCGAAGCCGCGACTTTAGCTTTGGCATTACGGCCGAAAAAGACGAAGGAGAAGCTTTTTCGTGGAAGCCTTCGGGGCACAAGTACGGCCCTGATTTTTTATCATTTCACGCCCAAGTACAGCATCGTGGTCACCTCAAAAACCTCATTTTGGGTGATTACCAACTCCAAGTAGGACAAGGGTTGATTTATTCGGCAGGTTTTTCGCTGGGCAAAGGCATAGAAACCGTCTATACCATTCGTCGCCCTACGACAGGCATCCGCCCTTACACTTCTGTCACCGAAACGGGCTTTTTTCGGGGCATTGCGGCCACTTATTCTTTGAGCAAACACCTTGAACTTACCGCGCTCCTTGCCCGCGTTCGTCAGAGTGGAACACTTACTGTCCAGCAAACCATCAGCTCGTTTCAAACCGACGGTCTTTTTCGGATTCCCAACGAACTCCAATACCGTGCTAACCTCGTAGAACAAAACGCGGGAGCGCATTTGGCGTATCATCTTGACCGTGGACAGCTAGGTGCTACCTATCTTCATACTTCTTTTGACTATCCGTTACAGAAAGCAGAAGCACTACGCAATGCGTTTGAGTTTCGGGGAAAACATAACCATCTTTTGGGGCTGTATGGCAATTATGTTTGGCAAAATTTCCATTTTTTTGGTGAAACGGCACGCTCCAAAAGTGGTGGTACGGGTACTGTTGCGGGAGTATTGACCAGTCTCACCAAACGCTGGGATGCGTCCCTCCTTTTTCGGAATTTTGACAAAAATTTCCACAGTTTCTATGCCAATGCTTTTGGAGAAAATAGCCGTAATATCAACGAAACTGGACTGTATTTGGGGGCAAAGTACAGCGTTCACAAGCGGCTAAAACTAACGGCTTACGTTGACCTCTATCGCTTTCCGTGGTACAAATACTTGGTTGATAAACAGCCTACCAGCGGTTTTGATTTTCTTCTCCAAAGCACTTGGACACCTTCTAAACAATGGACGCTGTATGCCGTTTTCCGCCAAGAGCAAAAAGAAAAAAACATTGCTTCTGATTTGTCAAAGCAAAAATTTGTCACCCAAACCCTGCGACGGAATCTCGTTTTCAATGCTGAGTATAATCATGAGCGTAGTTGGTCATTCCGAAGCAGAATTCAAGGTGGAACCTTTGGTTACGACGGTTTCAAAGCTGACAAAGGATGGCTAGTCCTCCAAGAAATAACTGCCAAATGGAGCAAAATTTCTACCACAATCAGGGTTTCTGCCTACAATACAGACAGTTACGATACCCGCCAATATGCGGTAGAACAAGACGTTTTATACGCTATTTCAATGCCTGCATATTACGAACGTGGCTTTCGGCACTTTTTCTTACTTCGCTATTCGGCTACGAATCATAGTGATATTTGGTTTCGAATATCACGCACAAGTATGCCCGAGCGAGATGTACTCAGTTCGTACGTAGACGAGATTCAAGGTTCTAAACGAACAGACATTAAGCTCCAATTACGTTATCGGTTTTAAAACCTATGAGGTTTAGGAAGTCACTAATTACCAAACCTCATAAGTTTAAGTAAAATTTTGGCATACCTTTTGACGAGTACAGGAGTCAAAACTACAATCGATACCCGTCGTTTATTAATCTCAATACTTCGAAAGTCGTTATTTCTGATTGGATAGGTACCAATCAGGGGGGGAAGTACAACAGTGTTTGGGACTATACCATGCCTACGCCATCTACCCTAAAAATTGTGTTTATTGGCTTCAAGGGGAATCTTAAGCTAATAAACACCACCAATACCGCTATATATTAATTCCCGACTCTATGGTCAAAAAATCTGCCATATTAATGGCAGATATATGGTATGATACAAACAGCTTTTTAATTTCTTTTTCTGAATTTATTAAAAATGCCTATACTTGCCGACATCGTGCCGAGTATAGGCATTTTTGCGTTTGCCTAACCTTCAAATAATCATGCTTTACTACCTATTTTCGTACTTAGACAAAGCCTTCAACTTCCCTGGAGCAGGAGTATTTCAATATATTTCGTTTCGGGCGTTAGGGGCTACTGTCACTTCCTTGTTGATTGCCGCCATTTTTGGACGCCGTATCATTGATTATTTACGTACTAAACAAATCGGCGAAACCATTCGCGATTTGGGCTTACAAGGTCAAATGGAAAAAAAAGGAACACCTACCATGGGAGGGTTCATCATTTTGGCATCTTTGCTTATCCCTGTGCTTCTTTTTGCCAAGCTTTCTAATGTTTACATTGTTTTACTGCTCATTACAGCTGTTTGGACGGGGCTCATTGGTTTTGTAGATGACTACATCAAAAAATTCAAAAATAACAAAGAAGGTTTAGAAGGCAAGTTTAAGGTAGTAGGTCAAGTCGGGTTGGGGTTGATTGTAGGGTTAACTTTATCGTTTAACCAGCACGTCAAGATTCGGATTTATGATAAGCCCTTAATAAGCTCGGCCATTGGTGAAGTACAGCGTTACAAGGACGCCATTAACCCTACTGTGACGACGCTTCCGTTTATTAAAAACAATGAGTTTGATTATTCCAACTTGCTCTTTGGTTTCCTTCCTGACAGCTACTCATGGATTATTTATACCATCGTTGCTATTTTTATCATTACTGCCGTTTCTAATGGGGCTAACATTACCGATGGAATCGACGGGCTAGCGGCAGGAACTTCCATCATCATCGGGCTCACATTGGGTGTCTTGGCCTATGTATCAGGGAATGCTAAGTTTTCACAATACCTCAACGTAATGTACATTCCCAACGCTGGAGAGTTAGTAATTTTTATTGCAGCCTTTGTCGGGGCTTGTATTGGATTTCTGTGGTACAACTCTTACCCTGCGCAGGTTTTTATGGGCGATACGGGTAGCTTAATGCTCGGCGGAGTTATTGCTGTTATTTCATTGGCTATTCGTAAAGAATTATTGATTCCTATTATGTGTGGAATTTTCTTTGCCGAAAGTCTTTCCGTCATTATGCAAGTGAGTTACTTTAAATATACCAAGAAAAAGTACGGTGATGGACGGCGTATTTTCTTGATGTCGCCGCTTCACCACCATTTTCAGAAAAAGGGATACCACGAAGCTAAGATTGTGGCTCGTTTCTGGATTGTGGGCATTATTTTGGCCATTGCTACGTTAGTTACGCTAAAACTACGTTAGTCAGTACAAGTAACTATACCTTTTTTTAGAATGGCGAGCAACTTTAGAAAGTCACTCGCCGTTTTTGTTTTACGCATCCAAAATAAGTAAAACCTTTAAATAAAAACCGTATAATTCCTTAGAAGGGTACGAGTAAAAATCTACACTTTTGTACACTTTTTCGTTTAGTCTCATCCCTAACTTCAACAAAATCATGAATAAACTCCTCTCTGTGCTGTTTGTATCTATCTTTTTTTTGAGCATCGGAACTTCTCGAACGGTTATTGCTCAAACCCACCCCACCCCAAGTATGCAGGAGCAATACGATAAACTTCACGGAATAAAGCCTAAAACCCAGACAACGAATAAATCGAAAACTACCCCCCAAAAATCTAATCAGCCTGCTAAGCCTATGCCAGCCCCTGAAGTTGTGAGTGAAGGTGGAGTTGGGATAAAAGTAGGGATTCGAGGTGGGGTAAATTACAGTTCTGTCACATCGGATGCCATCAAAACGAGTGGTATTAACATTGACCATACCCTGTGCTATTTCGGAGGACTCATGGTAGAAATAGGAGGGGAACGTTTTTCCGTTCAACCAGAAGTCCTGTACTCTCAAACAGGCTACAAAATCAGCGCCTCAAAATCAGGAAGTTTGCTCGCAGGCGAAAGCCGCCTCAACACTGTGACCGTCCCACTTTTGTTCAAAGTAGCACTTGGCAATGGCTCTACAAAGTTTTTTATCAATGGTGGAGGATACGGAAGTTATGCGCTCAGTGGCTGGGCAAAACAAACTTTTAATGGCATTACGAACAAAACCAAGCTAACTTTCGACGCTGGTGATCAGCGTCTTGAGTACGGTGCCGTGGGTGGTGCAGGAGTCTCTTTAGCCCTAGGCATAGTGAAACTGCTCATTGAGGGTCGCTATTATTATGGACTTGGTAGTGATGGTAATATAGCTGTTGCTAATAAACTCTTTACCCGAAATATCCAAGGTTCGGTAGGATTATTGATTCCACTCGGAGGGAATTAAACGAAATAAGCGCGTAGATAGCACCCACGCGCTTATTTCGTTTCTTGAAAAGCTCCTGAGCGAATGAATGCCTCAAGGACATTAAGGTGCTGGGTAAAGGCCGTACGACCATCGTCTGTAGCGGCGTAGGTAGTGTTAGGTTTACGTCCGACAAATTGTTTTTGAACACTCACAAATCCCTGCTCTTCGAGCGCACGCAGATGCGTAGCGAGGTTACCATCAGTGAGTTGAAGAAGTTCTTTGAGTGCATTAAAACTCAATGACTCATTCACCATCAGTACTGACATGATACCTAACCTTGCCTTGCTCTCAAAAGCTTTATTGAAACGTTCGAGCATTTAATGTGTCTTTTCTTTAGTCGCAGTAGGGAAAATTGTTATCGTTTTATATCGTACTTAAAATACATAAAGGTTCCGTACACAATGTGAAGAACCCCAAAACCAAGTGCCCAAACCAATAGATTATAGCCCGTCATAAACAACGAAATCAATCCCAAAATTACTTCCGATAATCCAAGATATTCAACATCCCGAACGGTGTATTTACTAGCATTGAGCAAGGCTAATCCATAAAAAATGAGGGTTGCGGGAAAACTCACCCACAAAATACCGCGGTAAAACATAGCTAGGCAAAAGATACCTCCCGTTACGAGGGGAATCATTAGGCTAAAAACCAAGCGTTTTGAGGTACTGTTCCAAACGCTTTGTCCCGACTTCTTTGCTTTACGTATGGTAAAGAACACCCCAAAAATCAATGCTAAAACCAAGACGATGGTTCCATCAATAAGCACAAAACGCATCATTTCGCCACGGGTAAGCTCCGAAACATCGCTCATTCCTTCGTAGCTTAACGCATCGGTTTTAAGACGTAAGTAGGCCACTAACGCCCCCCCTAGGGCAACAATACCCGCAAATATCCCTGATAAACCGCTTAACGATAGGAATTTTGACGAACGTTGCATCAAATCCCGAATCTCAGTCAAGGTTTCTAATGATTGATTGTGAGAATCCATCTGTTTATTTTATGGAATTTACATAGTTAAAAACCAGCACCACAGCTTTGTACCAATTACAAGTACGCCAACCACGACGGCCGACCACGAAGTCAGCATAACTCCTGCGGCGGCAAGATCTTTGGCCGCTTTGATTTGCGGATGATAGTCGGGCGAGACTAAATCACATACTTTTTCAATGGCCGTATTAAACGCTTCTGCCGTCCAAACTCCCCCTATCACTATTGCCACCAACGCCCATTCCAATCGCTCCAGTTCAACTATTAGGCCAACGATAATTGCTGCTATAGCTGCAATAAGGTGAAAACGAGCATTGTTTTCGTAGCGAAATAAAGCTACTACACCTTCAAAGGCATAGCTAAAACTACGAATCATTTTACGAAAGTCAACCATCAAATTTATTCAGCCAAAACGCTTTTTACTGACAAAACGTTTTTTTCGTTTTGTGCAAAGATAGGGAGAAGACATCAGAAAACTAACGTCTGCCCCCTATCCAAGCGCTTTTGGGCTAGGTTTTTAGTCCACTTTTACCTTGCCACCACCCGAATAACTTCTAAAATCGCCCGAGTACATGGCATCGGCACTGACGGGGCCAAGCGTGAATGTGCCTTTAGTAATCACTCGCACCATGTAATAAAATGTTTTGGGCTCTGACGTAGCCGTGGTGTAATAATTGATGCGGTCATCGCGAATATCAAAGTGCTCAGGAACGGCAGCCGTCTGGATCCATGGCATATCGCGGGGTTCGGTCAAGCGTGGGTTTTCTATTTCGAAAGACGCTGGGAGTAAATCCGTCACCACCACATTTTCAACTGGTGAGCCGTCGGTGCTGCTGAGGCTAATCTTTACCACCACCAAGTCGTTTTGTCGGAACGTGCTGATTGGTTGTCCAAAGCGATTGAAGAATTGTTTACGAACGCGCAAACCTGCATCTTCTTCCGTGTACGTTCCTGTGGCACTGATACCCTCCGTTTGAGCAAACCAATAGACCGAACCTTTGCCCGAGGCAGCCCCCACCCCCCGAAGGGAACTATTGGTTGAAATTATCAGCTCTTTTCCATCAAACTGATAGCCTTTTCCATTAATAGTCATTTTAGCAATTGCAGTCGAATTCGCGTTTTTCTTGGCCAATTTACCCAACGCCAAAAACGAGAACGCTGCTTCTTGAGTGTTGAGGTACCAACTCGATGCCATTGCTTCTGATAACCGTCGGGCAAGTCGAGGAATTTGGAGGTTATTCGGGTCGGTTTCAATGAGGGTATTGACCGTCAAAGCTAAATTCCGAATCGGACTAGCAAAGCTTCCACCCATCCCTCTAGCTCCTACTGGAGGCACATAATCGGCGGGTAATAACGCCTTATAACTGCGTTCGTCGCCGATTTGCTTGTACGCCGCTGCCAATAAATAGCGCGTGTCGAGCGTCAATAACTGTTGATTTTGTTTGTAATAATTCATCGACGCCCGATTGGCTTTCCCGCCCAATGCCAAGGTATATAGCGAATACATGGTCGTGCGGCTCGCAATCGTCAGCTGCGTATAGCCGCCTGTTTCATTATACACATAGTCATATTCCGTAGCGGCTATTCCTGATTTGTTCGTCAGGTAATCCATCATCCGCCCCAGTGTCGACGTATTCACTTCAAAACCAGCTCGTTGTGCCTCCAATAAAAAGTGCGTTGCGTAGGCCGTACCCCATGCCGATTCTTCGGTACTGGCAGGCCAATAACTTACCGCACCACTGGGCAACTGCATACTTTCTACCTTTTGAATGGCCGCTTGGACGTTGAAAGTAGGGTTGAAATCGCTCTCGCCCGTTTTGACGAGGTAGGTTTTGGGAGCAATGGTTTTAGCCAACTCCCCAAAATAAATCTGTGGAAATGCCTTCGAAATGGTTTGCTCGATGCAGCCATGTGGATATCCGAGCAGGTAGTCGAGGGCTTTGGCGTATTGTACTATCGGCGAACGGCTCACTACGATTCGGCTCGTTATGGTTGACGGGATAAAATCATTTCCTCGCAAATCAATGGTAGCAGTGTTACCGCCCGCAATTACTCCTGACTGACTCGCTTTTAGCAACGAAGCCGCAGGGCGTACCGTCAGCTCCGTTTTTTCGACAAATTTCTCTTTGCCATTATTCACCGTCACAACTACCGAACCATTTCCCATGGCCTCGGCCGCTTTGATGGTGAAATATGTTCTGGCTTCTTTTTCAGGGGCAATACTTAGGCGCTGAGATACCTGACTAACCGCCGATAACTTCCCGCTGATAGCGATACTTGCCGTAACATTGGCTGTTGTTTTTTCGGTATTGCTGATATTTACGGGGACAATTACCTCATCGGTTGGGCTCAAGAAACGTGGCAAAGCCGTACTGATTACGATGGGGTCGGCCACTTTCATATTTTTGTTGTTCGACCCAAATGCATTGTCTTTGTAAACCACGGCCATAATGCGTAAATCGCCCGAAAACTGCGGGATTTCCACCTCAAACTCGGCTTCTCCGCTCAGTCCTGTTTCAATCTGTCCCGACCAGTACGCCACCAAGTTTACCCGTCCGTTGGAAAGGGGATTGATGCGTTTTTCCAAATCGTAACCGTCTCCCCCAACGCTGCTTGTGGAGGCCAACGATAGTTCGGGGAAAAGAAACGGATACAAGTCGTGGCTACTGACTTCTAAGGCTCGTTTTTGGTAGAAAAAGCCGTGAATGTCGGGGGTTTGGAAATTTTTGATTTGCAAAATTCCTTCGTCCACCACCGCGACCGTTAGTTGGGCATTCCGCGCCGTTTTGATTTTTATCTTCTGTTTGGTCTTTGAGCGCGATTTTTCAACCGCTACAATTTCTACGGGAATTTTGGTGTCTTCTTCTTCCACTTTCACCGAGGCAAAACCGTGCGCCACCGTCAGCGGTAAGTTCGAATTATCCAGCGGACGAATCAAAGTAGCAGTGACGTAGGCATTGGGCAAATGCTCATCGCCTAACGAGAAAGTAAATTCGGCCGATTTGTTGTCGGTTTCTAGGTAATGATGTTCCAATACCTGATTGCGCTCCACCGTCACCAATAGTTTTCCCGCAAACGGTGTTTTGAACAACACCTTTGCCTTATCTCCGACTTGGTAGAATGGTTTATCAAATTCCATCAACACCTCACCTTCGTTGCTTACTTCAAACGACGAAGCCGACGTGCCTCCCCAACCGTACGCGTAAAAGTGCGTCACCGAATAACCAGCCACACCGCCTGCACGGCGAATGCGAACTTCGTATTGACCCGACACTGTGGGTATGTATCGTACTTCGGATAGGCCATTTTTAAAAGAAACTACGTTGGAATACACTACTTTTTCTCGTTTTTTGGACGCGTACCGTAGTTGGTCGTTTTGTTTTTCTACGACGGTTTGATACTCCATCCGCACAATGTCCACTTGGGCCGTCGCGGTTGCTTTGGGCCGACCGTCTTTGTCCACCGCCACCAAACCAATCGGAACGGGGGCGTTGAGCCCGACGTAGCTATCGGGCATTCGTACCCCATAAAACACGTCTTGAGTAAAGACATCAAAACGTTTGAGGCGATTGACGGGACGGCCTGTTTCGTCAAAAACCGTTACGTAGATTTTTCCTTCCAATACGCCCATATCTTGATACGTAGCAGGAAGCACAAAGCCCTCTTTGGCTTGCCCATTGTCGTCGGTTACTCCTTGGCGTACGGTGTTTTCGTAGTTGCTATTGTTGGGAATGTCAAAAATATATTCCTTGTATTTTTCGGTAAAAAAGGCTTTTTTCTTCAACGAAAACTCCATTTCGTAGTTTCGCCCCGAGGCAGGTGGCCCAAATAAATTGAGGGCTGTTGCGTTGAGTTGGATGGTTTGTCCCGTTCGGTAGTATTCTTGGTTTGCTTTGACGTCCACCTTAATACGGTCGGGCATAAACTCCTCTATGCTCAGTTTTTTGGAGATCAGTAACACATCATTGGCATTATACACTTCGACACTGTAACTGCCCGTAACTGCCGCTTTGTCGAGTACCACCGAGGTTTCAACGGCGCCTTGGCCGTTGGTCGTTACCCGAAACGTCTTCAATTCTTTTCCATTGGGCAAAATTACTTTGATTTTCAACGGAATTTCACCTACACTTTTCCAATTTTGTTGACGGACGACGGTATTAAAATGAACCGTTTCCCCTGGGCGATAAATGTCGCGGTCGCCATACACAAACGCCTCAAAACCCGACGTATTATCGCGTTTGCCTTCTACCTCAAAACGAGAAGTTTCGACTTGGGTATCTTCTAGTAACAAATAGTTGAAATCTTGGGCCGTGTTATCCTCCGAACGCGACGTTTGGGCCACCACCATCGCAATTTTAAAATTCGAGGCTTTTTCCGACAGCTTTTCAAATTTCACCACCCCGTCCCTGTCGGTTTTGCCTTTTACCACGGTTTGGTTGTTGGTCGAAACCAAGCTAATTTCCAATTTGCCCAACGGCTCGGCGGTTTTAATCGAGTTGGCAAATACCCACAATTCATCTTTTCCTTGTTTGGCAATGAGTCCAATATCTGACAGCGACACCATTTTGATGGCGCGGTTGTACTGTTCATCTTTCGACTGTACCGCCACCACATAAATTCCTCGAAACTCATTGGTCGCGTCGGGAATCCCCAAATTCAAGGCCGAAACGCCCTTTACTTTGGGTAAATTATCGGTTTCTACCGTTTTGTCCACCACTACATCGCTGAACACTTGGTTGTAATCTTCGTCGTAGTTGTAATTTCCCGTAGGCCCCCAATTATCCTCGCTCCCCCCCAAATACCCGTATTCTTCGTAACGGTTGCTGCGGAGATATTGCAAAATGTTGTTTTCGTAAATCTTCGTAATTTTTACCTGTACTTTCGGAACGTTCACAATCTGGATGCCCACATTTCGCGCGCCTTTGGACGAGAGGTAAATGGCTTTTTTGTTCACAAACGAAATGCTGGCAGGCATTAACCCAAAGAACAAATCTTTACTAACGGGTTCTTCCAAACGCGCTCCTAGTACCCCCTGCACTTGGTCGGTGAGGGTGAGCACGTAAGTGTCGGTTTCGTTAAAATCACCCCGAACGACGAAGCCATTTTCGGTCAGCTCGGCTTTGGTCTGTACGGCAGGCTGGATGGTATAACAGGTGCTCAAGTCCTCGTTTTTCAGTTCTTGCGTCGTAATGACCCGCACCATGCCTCGGTTGTTTTCAAAGCTCGTTTTGACGTCTTTCACTTCGAGCGTTGTGGCCGATGGGATGCTACTAGACAAAGCCAAAGGCGCTGTGCTTGTATAGGTTGTGTTGGGAACTTTCACCCCTTTTTCAACGGCGACTTCCAGCGGTTGTTCGTTTTTATCGGCGAGGGCTTCCCCCAAAGCGACCGTCACCACGGGTGCATTTTGCGTAGGAATGACGGCAATACTTAGCTTTTTTTGGTCGCTTTTGGCACTGAGTTTTCCGCCAATTTCTCCGCTATTGAGATCATAATTAAAATACAACTTGGTTTTTGCCAAGGGCTTACCTGTCTCGCGCGACTTAGTCCAGTAAGTTTCGGTCTCAGTAAGTTGGAGGTAAGGCGTATGAAACGTCACCTCGTCGCCCGATACGTCGTAGCGTTTTTCGATGGTTTTCTTAGCCAACTCCTTGCTCAATTCGGCTCGGTATTCGGTTGCAGGCTCAAACCCACTTGCAGGCGAAAACACGAGTTCGTTGGGAGCTGTCCACTTAAATTTCCCCGCAACGGCAGGAATAAACGCAATAAATTTGGTCGATTCCCAACTGTTGAGTTCGGAAGTGGGAACAATGTCTTTGTTGAACGTAAAGACCAAGTTTTGGGCGAGGTTGATTTCGTCTTCAAAATTTCGACCTACCACCCGAATTTCGTTGAGTTTTCCACATTGTGAGAGGAAGACGGTGGAAAAAAGCGTGAGTAGAAGTGCAAAACGAAGGCTAGACCCTTTCAGGGTAACAAATAGGGAGCGCATTGGAAAGACGGTTTAGAATTTGGCCAATAAACGATGAAAGTTCGGTAAATTGTCAACAGTTCGCAACAAAAAGTACGGCCAATTATTTGACGGCTTCGCAAGGGCCTTTTTTGCTGTTTTTTAGGGGTACAGCACGTGTTCTGAAGTACTCACCACATTTATTTTTATCGCTCCAATCGTTGTATTTGCTTTGGGGCATCATCTTAAACCATATAGCTATTATCACAAATCAAGATTAGCACCGCTGTTTTGCAGTCACTTGTTAGCCCCAAAAACGGATTGCTTACATTATTATTTTGCACTTTGAAAAGACCGATGAGGCAATTAGTGTATATTGATACCGAGCGACATCTAAAGGAAGGGCTTCCTGCTGCCATTCGGTCCATCAAAGAAAAAGGGTGTTTTGGCATCCATGAAAACCCGACTGATTTTCGATTTACTTCCATCAAACAAGTTGAGCGAAAGAAACGTTTGGGTGCGGTAAAATCCTTCATTGAGCAAGTGAGAGAGCAAACTAAGTATTTATTGTTTGTTCTATTGGATGTCGTAACCGATTGCGTATCAAACTTTAATGACCCCAAAGAATCTAGACAACTCTTTGATTATTTGAGAAACTTGTGTGATAGTTACGACGCCGTCTTTCTACCTTTAGTATTGGCCTTTGACCCCGAACTGGACCTGTTATTTTAAGGATTTAACCCACTCAGTCAATAGCTTACTCTATACGGTTTTCTATTGGTTGGGTGGGTTTATTTTCAAAAATACCGTATCTTCGGCAGTAGCAACTTGTTAAAGCGAATATCATTACAATTGTTTGTAGAAACCTTTTATCCGTATAGCGATTGAAGCCATGCGACTACTCGAAGAAAATATCATCCGAAAAGAGTACGATGAAGTTTCAAACGACATCTATTCGGCACTTCTTACCTATGCTCAGCTCATAGACGAGTACTCGGAGCTATTGAGACAGGCTCTTCTCAAAATTACTACATTAAGTGTACATTAAGTGTTCATATAGAAATCAAAGCCCCACGACTCTCTGATGCGAAGTCATGGCCATAGGTAAATCATGGAGGTCGAAACCTCAAATAGACGGGTGTCATAGGATACTCCGTGTTCTTGGGAATACTGGGGGATGGGTTTTTTCTCGCTTTCACTCCAATGGCTGCGGTGTTTGCTCATTTGAACTACAAGTGAGGAGATTCCCTTAGCTTTGTGTCCAAACTTTTATCGGGCTGAGAACAAACAACTTCCCTTCCACGGCTTCCCAAGTGTAACGTTGGCTTAGATTTTGGTTAAAAACAAAGGTTTTCTTTTGAGCAACCAACGCTTCTAGTAGTTTTTGAGTATCCGTGACGTAGTACGAGTCGGTGACGTAGCCCAAATTTTCTTTTTTGACAAAGGAAGCGACTTTGATTTCAGCATTGATAATAACGGGCGTTTGTGCCTGTATCGCATCGTAGATTTTGTTGGGGCTGGCGTTGAGGTTGTTGTCGTTGATGGGTTCATAGACCGACAAAATATAATCACATGTTGAGGCCAATCGCATGGTTTCTTGTTGGGTTTTTACGCCAAAAAACGTTACTTGAGGATGTTGACAAAGTTGGCGGGTAGGTTCGTCATACACCCAACCAATGGCCCAAACGCGTACTTTGGGAGAAAGTGTCACCAAGTCGTTTAGTAGCTGAGTCCCGCGCGTAACGCCCAAAGATCCGCTATATAATATCAGCAATTCATCATTGCTGGCGGCTTTGGGCTGGACGTCTGTAAAGGCATAAGGATAATTTTCGACAACTACTGTTTTCCTCCGAAAACGTTTAGGTAGTAGCTGTAAACGATTGTCGTCGGTAACAATAATGGCAGAGGGAAGACGGTACACCCACGATTGAAGCGACCTTACCAAAGCACTGCTAGATCGCAAAAAGATAGAATCAAAAATATCGGCCACCAAGCGGCGGCGACTCCACCACAACAGTGGATAAAAAGTAACCAAAAGCTGTTCATTAATGATGTGGATACTACTGTATGAATGAGTGAAATACAACTTTAAAAAAGTTGCCACGTATCGAACCAGCGTTCCGATGGACTTATGATGGCCTCTGACCAAGTGAAACTCGTGGCAAAGAGGTTTTACAAATGATTGAGATTCGTCGCGACCAATACCCAAATAGACAATATCAAACTGCTTCGATAAAGTGTTGATTTCTTTATTGATACGCGTATCTGAGCCATCATTAATGCAAAGATATAATAGCTTCATGTGGAGCGGGCATTCTGCCCGTCATTAAATTGAATAGTTCATTTAGAGCGACAAAGGCACTCCCTACTCAGGAATCTCCATTCGAATACGCCAATCTTTAGGAAGGTAATTGTTTACCCGATTGCCCAATCCTTTTACCCATCCAAGACCCAAACCTTGGTATGTAACCAATACCCAACCGAGCGGAGTATCGACAGAAAGGTTTTCTTTTTTGAGAAATACCAGTGCTTCATTCTCGGCTAATTCAAGCCGAGTAATGCTAGACGACAACGCCGTACTCAACGCCAAAGCGTGCGACGGAATGAAATCATTACCCTTAAATTCTCCCATTCCTAGCCCCAATCCTTTGGCCGAAAGAGTATTGTCCAAAATTCGAATATCGTTCAATTGGCTGTCCAAAAACGCAATCACTTCTCCGTTGGGTTTGATAAAAAAATGAAAATTATCAGGCTGTTCGAGCCACTTACGAACTTCGGGAAGTTGCTTGGCGGAGAGTCGTTTACACGAGCGAAAACCTTCTTCTTTACCCTTTTTGGGCAAAGTATCGTAGCGTCGGGCGGAACGATACGCGTTGGGTTTTTCGAACACCGAAAAGAAAAAACCTTCGCCTTTGACCCGATGCAGATAGCATTGATAACCAATAGGCTTTTCGACGACACCCCATTCGGAAGGAAGGATTATTTTGAGTTCTTCCATGCCCTTTTCTCGTAGCCATTGGCCAGTTCCTTGGTTTTCGTCGTCGTTGTACGTACAAGTGCAGTACATCAAAACCCCTCCAGGGGTAAGTAGAGGAAGTGCCGCGTCTACAATTCGTTTTTGGCGACCCGCACACACCTGTACACTGCCTTCCGACCACTCATTGATAGCCGCAGGGTCTTTACGAAAAAGCCCTTCGCCTGAGCAGGGGGCGTCTATTAAAATAACGTCAAAAAACGATTCCAACTGCCTCAAGTCTTCGGGGTCATGGTTGCTTACATGGACATTGGGGAAGCCCCATTTTTGCACGTTTTCTTTCAAAATCATTACTCTACTCTTAATCACCTCGTTGGCCAATACCAAGCTGTCGGGATGAAGTAAAGACGTCAACAGCGTCGTTTTTCCTCCTGGAGCCGCACATAAGTCAAGCACACGAAGCGGTTTGGCCACGTTAGTCACTTGGGGTAATGCGTGCCCAATCAACATCGACGATGCTTCTTGTACGTAATACGCCCCCGCGTGAAAGAGCGGGTCGAGCGTAAAAACAGGACGCTGCTCTAAGTACCGCCCCTCCAAACACCAAGGAATGAGCGTTGTTTGGGACATAGGTGCGGTGATTTTTCTAGGATTGTATCGAATACTAACAGGCGGAGGTATTTGCAAAGCCACCTCAAAATCAACATAATCGGTGCCAAGTTGTGTCTGCAACAGGCTTGTAAAAGGAGCGGGAAGTAACATACTATTGAGAAATCTCTTTCAGTTTGGTCCAGTGGTAGCCCTTATCTTGTTGACCTTCGTCTTGCCAACCCTTGTAAACGGCAATTCCTTTGGGAGTTTTGAGTAGGTAAAAATAGTCGCCAGCGCCTGCCCACCAAGCCCCACAGGCGGCAATGGCATTTTTGGGAATCCCCTTTTCGGCAAATTCCTTATTATCAATCAGTTCGGCATTACCCGTAATTTTAGCGATTTGGGTCATTTTGTTGGCAAAATGTACGTATACGATGGCCGCAGGATTGTCATTTTCGTCCGAATCGGTTTTGAAGATGATAAAACGAGTGGGAGTTTGGGAAAAGCCTCCCATCATTCCAGTGAGCATTAATAGTGTCCAGGCAACAAGTAGCTTTCTCATAAGAGGCTTAGTGATGTTGATTGTTTTGACAAAGGTATAAGTTTTTTAGCGCGTATGGTTTACCGTTTGCTGACCTCTTCGTAAAGGGCTGAAAGCTGGGCAGCGATAGTAGAGGCCGAAAATTGTTGCAAGTGTGCTTGCCCGTCGGCTATAAGTTGAGCCCGCAGTGACGCATCGTTCCAGAGGTGTTGAAGGTGAGCGGCCAGTTCACTGACGTCGTCGGGGGCAGCATACAAAGCGCCTTTTCCGCCTGCTTCCTCCAAACACGAACCCGTAGCTGCTACTACAGGCACACCGCTGTGAAGGGCTTCGACGATGGGAATACCAAAACCTTCAAATACAGAAGGATAGGCAAATAACCGAGCCAGTCGATATAGGATAGGTAAATCAGCAAACGGAACGCTGTTAAAGATACGTACTTGGGTCGAGCGTTGATGTTGCCTAATGTATCGTTCGATTTCGGCTTGGTACGCCGTTTTTCCGCCGACCAAAATTAACTCGGCTCCTTCAAGCGAAGCCTCAGCAAATGCCTTGACTAATTGACCTTGATTTTTGCGGGTTTCAATTGTTCCAACACACAAGACAAACGGGCGAATTAGGTTGTATTTCTGCTGTATTTCGTTGTAGGACGAGGTGGTGAGGGAGTTTTTAAGATGAAAAGCCTCGTGACAATCTTGGTAAATGACCTTGATTTTATCGGGCGAAGTACCGTAAAAATCGACGATATCTCGCTTAGTTTGTTCGCTCACGGCCACAATGCAGTCGGCTTCGGCGCAGGCTTTTTTGAACTTACGTTGGTAAAAAAAACGGTCGATAGCGGGGTATAAATGCGGATAACGCAAAAAAATCAGGTCGTGAATCGTAACGATGGATTTGATGCTACCCAGTCCCTGAGGAAGTTCGTTGCTAAGTCCGTGAAAAAGCTGAATGTTATCCCGTCGAGCATCCGCCACCACGCCATAACTCCGCCACCACGCGCCGTACAGGGCGTTTGATGACGTGGGAGTTCGAATAAACGACGCGGGAAATTCATCGAATAGTCCTGATTTTATCTTAGGGGTGTAGGCCGTGTAGGTGTGCGCAGGAGCAAAAGTACGCAGTGCATTGAGTACAAAACGGCTATAATTACCCAAGCCCGTTCGATTATTAAAGGCCCGTTTGGCATCAAATCCAATCCGCATCAGTGTTTTTTGGGGTCAGGTTTATGAATATGAGGTACTTCCTGCAAGTCGATAAGCTCATCGCAGTGGGGGCAGCGGGCGTATTTACGGCCTTTGTCACGGCGAATTTGTTCCATAAAACCCGAGGCAATAATACCCGTTGGAAGGGCAAAAAGTGCAATACCAAGCATTAAAATAACCCCTCCAAAAAATTTCCCCGTGGCCGTAATTGGGTACATGTCGCCGTAGCCCGTGGTGGTCATCGTAATAACACCCCACCAAAGGGTAGCCGGAATACTTCGAAAGCGCTCAGGCTGGGCGTTGTGTTCTAAGTAATACATCACACTCGACGAAATGACGAGGGTAAAGACAATAAACGACAAACAGATTAGTAGTTCTTCCTTGGTTTCGTAAAAGACGTTTCGAATCATTTTGAGGGCACGAGAATAACGCGATACCCGAAACAATCGGAACAATCGAAAGACGCGTAAAATACGAATGATGCCAAAGTCGGAGGTAAGGAGGGTGAAATAAAAAGGAAAAATCCCTAGAAAATCGACAATGGCCCAAAACGAAAAAATAAACTGCAAACGCCCCCGCCAATTGATTCGGTACCGAGGGTTTTCGACGCACGACCAAATCCGAAGGAAGTACTCGATGGTAAAAATACCGACGGAAAAAATCTCAAAATACTGAAAAATATGCTCATAGAGGCGATTGTGGCGGATTTCGGGTACGGTGTGCAGGACAATGGCCAGAGAATTGAGCACAATGACCGATACCAAACCGATGTTGATGTACAAACTCAGCCCTCGGCGACCAATGGCGGAAAATTCAAGAGTATTGTAAACACGTTTGCGAATAGTCACAGTTAGTGCAGTTTTTTTACAAAAATAATAAGAAGTTGCATCTGGTACCGATTATTTACTAGGTTAAACGCACTTAGAAAATGCAATTATAGACAAAAATGGAGAAAAAGGGGTATAGGTATTATTTTTGTGGATGGACTGGGAAGAAACCTTTGCGGAACTGCCCGATTCTAGGCAAGACCACGTCTTTAAGAAGCATTTATTAAATGATATTTTACTTCTGAGTTTATGTGCTGTACTATGCGGAGCGGAGACAGACGAGGAAGTAGAGAGACTTATGGCAGAGATAAAGAAGCGTTTTTACGCACTTCCTTAGCTTTACCTAACGGCATCTTGGCATACCTTCACACGACACAAGGTAAAGACGTTTGTCTTCGTCGTACACAAATGCGGGGGCTCCCAAGCTGCCCTTTCAAAAGCCGAAACGGTAATCTTCCAATCATCAACCGTGGGGTTGGTGCTTTTCCAAATCGCAAATTCTTTGATATGCGTAGAGCCAATAACGTAGAGTGAGTGTATCGTCCATGACCCAAACGGGTACAAAGCTCGTCATAGACTTTGTTGTGAGGAAGGAGAAACTACGACTTACAAAATTTTACTTTGATAAATCTTTGCTCCACCAATAGACCTAATTGACAATGACGGGGTCGGCAGCGGCGCGATGTCGTTCTGCTTCCAAAAAATTGGGAATGGGGGTAAAGCCATAGTCAAAGTTAATCGGATTGCAGTACCTTCTATTAGCTACCAACTACTGTTGAGCCAATAGATAAAGCACTGCCATACGTACAGCTACTCCGTTTTCTACTTGGTTTAAGATGATACTTTGACGCGAGTCGGCTGCATCGGACGTAAGCTCAACCCCACGATTTATAGGCCCAGGGTGCATCAGTACAATGTCGCGATCGAGTTCGTCGAGCATTTGACGGTTGATGCCAAAGTACAACGAATACTCACGAAGGCTTGGGAAGTATTTTACTTGGAGGCGTTCCAACTGAATACGGAGTACGTTGGCGACATCGCACCATTGGAGTGTTTCTTTTACGTTGTGGCTTACTTGCACACCCAACGACGATATGTATTTTGGGATTAGCGTGGTTGGCCCACACACGCGAACCTCGGCGCCTAGTTTTTTAAGGCAAAAAATATTGGAAAGAGCTACTCGAGAGTGAAGGATATCGCCAATGATGGCAATCTTTTTTCCCGTCAAATCACCAATTTGTTCGCGAATCGAAAACGCATCCAACAACGCTTGGGTAGGGTGCTCGTGAGTACCGTCGCCGGCGTTTACGACATTGGCAGGAATCCGCTCAGACAAGAAATGTGGAGCGCCTGGGCTACTGTGACGCATCACAATCATGTCTACTTTCATGGCCAAAATGTTGTTAACCGTATCAAGTAAAGTTTCCCCTTTTTTGACAGAACTTCCCGAAGCAGAAAAATTAACTACGTCGGCGGAGAGTCGTTTTTCGGCCAATTCGAATGATAAACGAGTACGGGTAGAGTTTTCAAAAAAAACATTGGCAATCGTCACATCGCGTAAAGAAGGGACTTTTTTGATAGGCCGATTGATGACGTCTTTAAACTGGGTAGCCGTATCTAAAATCGTGTAAATATCTGATTCGGTGAGGTTTTTAATGCCGAGTAGGTGCCTTACGGAAAGTTGTGACATAGTCAGGAGCACAAAAAAAGTTTTGCAAAGTTACAAAACCCTGCACGTTTGCGAAATATTCTGCCCCAAAAACCTTGAAAACTACGATTCCAGAATCTCTTCGAGGTTGGCTTTGATGGTTTCGTAAATGGTATCGGTGGGTAGGTCGTTGGCGTCGGTCCCGAAAGGGTCTTCGATTTCTTCGGCCAATACCTCAATGCTTGCGAAGATGTAGAAAACGATGGCAACAATAGGGGCTGCCCAATACTTAAACTCCACCACAAACCCAATAGGCATGGTAAATACGTACAAGAAAATGACTTTTTTCAAAAATAAACTATAGGCAAACGGAATGGGCGTGCGTTTGATACGCTCACAGCCGCCGATGTTGTCAGTGAAAGAGCGAAGTTCTTCATTGATGAGGAAGAGTTGGTCGCCAGTAAGTAGTTTGTGTTGGTAAAGGGTATTGACTTCGTCATAAATCGCCCCCATAATTTGGTTGGGAACGTGTTTTTTTTGACTATAAAATTGGCTGTTGTATTCCCCTATACTTTCTAGGTGCTTTACATGAACCCCCGAACGTAAGTGTTCTTTTGCTGCAAAAATGTAGTTGGTAATGAGTACTTTAAACGTCTTTCTGATTTCGGGATGATGGGGTAAAAATGCGTTGAGTTTGAGTGCTAAATTACGTGAACTATTTACAAAATTTCCCCAAAGCCTACGCCCCTCCCACCAGCGGTCGTAGGCGGTGTTGGTACGAAAAACAAGTAACATCGAAAGTACAAAACCTATCAATGAATGAACGACCGTAGTGTTCTTGAAAGAGGCGTGAAAAATATCATTTTCGAGGTAAGCGACTACCAATGTGTAGGCCGCAACCCCCAGAATACCAGGCAATAAGAAGCGAAAAGTGTCGCTTTTATGGAAAGCAAAAATAAGCTTCCACCAATCTTTGGGGTTATAACTAATCATTGCGAATATCGAAGAGAGAGTGCAGAATGTCGAGTGCAGACGGGAGCGCCCGTACGATGTCGAATAAGCCTATTCGACATTCTGCACTTTCCACTCGACATTTTTAGGCTTCGCCTATCGGGCCGCCAAAACTCATAAAGGGGAATTCGTCGTTACTAGATTGACGGATATCTCCGTGAGCATCTTCAAACTTTCGAATATTGTCTTTCAATGCCGTCAACAAGCGCTTTGCGTGTTCAGGAGTAAGAATAACTCTTGCTTTCACTTTCGCTTTAGGAACGTTGGGCATGAGACGGATGAAATCTAAGATAAATTCGCTGTTGGAATGGGCAATCATTGCCAAATTAGAATAAACGCCTTCGGCCATTTCTTCTGAGATTTCGACGTTGATTTGTTGTTCGATTTCGGTGTGTTTATCTTCTTGCATAGTAAGTAAAGCTTTGATAACAAAAGTAATAGAAAGAGCACCCTCTTGACGAAAGTGCTGTGGGATAAAATTAGTTATTGGCTAAAGAGGCTTAAAATTCTGCCGATTTTGGTGCGCGTGGGAACGGAATCACGTCGCGGATGTTGCCCATGCCCGATACAAAAAGAATTAAGCGCTCAAAGCCGAGTCCAAAACCTGCGTGTGGAGCGGTTCCAAACTTGCGGGTTTCAAGGTACCACCAAATGGCTTCTGGTTCGATACCCACTTCGTGCATCCGAGCCACCAACTTATCGTGGTCTTCTTCTCGTTGCGAACCTCCAATGATTTCGCCAATACCTGGAAACAATACGTCCATGGCGCGTACCGTTGGCCCTGGTTCGGTAGGGTTTGGTTCGTTTTGCTTCATGTAAAACGCCTTGATAGCCCGCGGATAGTTAATTAAAATCACGGGTTTTTTGAAGTGTTTTTCTACCAAGAAACGCTCATGCTCCGATTGCAGGTCGATACCCCATTCCACATTGTACTGGAATTTCTTCTCTTTATGAGGTTTAGATTTCAACAAAATATCGATGGCTTCGGTATAAGTAACGCGTTCAAAATCATTGTCAACTACAAAACGAAGTTTTTCCAACAATGGCATCGAACGCTCGTTTTGGGGCTTTTGTTTTTCTTCTTCTTCAAGACGTTTTTGGAGAAAATTGAGGTCATCAGCGCAGTTTTCTAACGCGTAACGAATCACATATTTAACAAAATCCTCAGCTAAGTTCATATTGTCTTCCAACTCAAAAAAGGCCATTTCTGGCTCAATCATCCAAAACTCCGCTAGGTGGCGAGTGGTGTTGGAGTTTTCGGCACGGAACGTAGGGCCAAAGGTATAAATCTTTGACAAGGCCATAGCACCAAGCTCACCTTCCAACTGCCCCGATACGGTCAGGTTGGTCTCGCGTCCGAAGAAGTCTTCTTTGTAGTCGATTTTACCTTCGTCTGTTCTGGGAAGCTTGTCTAAATTTAAGGTAGTCACACGAAACATTTCTCCTGCCCCTTCGGCATCGGATGCCGTGATGATAGGCGTATGTAGGTAGAAAAATCCGTTGTCGTTGTAATACTTGTGAACGGCAAATGCCAACGCGTGACGAAGGCGCAAAATAGCGCTAAAAGTGTTGGTACGCGGGCGCAAGTGAGCGATTTCGCGTAAAAACTCCAATGAGTGTTTTTTGGGCTGAAGCGGATATAAATCAGGGTCAGCAGTACCGTACACATGCACATCGGTAAGTTTTACCTCAACAGCCTGCCCAGAACCTTGCGACTCGATGAGCGTCCCTGTCACTTTAAGGCAAGAGCCAGTAGTGATAAGCTTGAGAGTATCGTCGGCGATTTGGTCAGGCTCAGCTACGGCCTGTATATTGTGGATGGTCGAGCCATCATTGATAGCGATAAAAATGGCATTTTTACTTTCACGCTTGGTACGTACCCAACCTTTGACGACCACTTCGCTGCCCACACTGGCCTCGGAAAGAATCTGTTTAATCTGTATCGGACCCACTTTTTATAATTGGTAAATTGTGAATGTTATAAATCAAAAACGAAACGTTGCCAATGGGAGGCCCTAAATGGTCAACGTCGTAATACTAAACTATTAAAGGGCTACAAAATTAGGGTTTTAAAGCGTCAGGACAAATAATGAGAGGATTTGTAAATTGGGTTTTACATTTTTATAATGCTTTTAAGTAACCCCTCAATACAGTTGAGCCCGTAAAAGCATACTAGAAATAACTTTAAAAATATACAAATACCACCTGTGATTTCTGCACGAGGTATCCGTTTATGTTAAGTAAGAAGTTTCTAGTAAGTGCACACTGTATTCTACTATTTAAGTAACCTTTGTACCGTTGGTAACGCTTTTTCAGCCCACTGACGGTACATTTTTCCTGAAAAGTGCAAGCTGTCGTTTGCAATCAGTGAAGCATCCTGCTGGGCTGTCCGTGAAAGTGCCGTAATGTCGATAAACACAATCCCTAGTTTTTCGCATTCCTGTTGGGCTACTTCATTAAACGCGTCAATCTCTGATGCGATTTTGTTTGTATCTGAGCCACTAGCAAAGGGCGTCACGCCCCAATCGGGTATCGAAAGCATAAAGACACGTTGGATATTTCCCCCCGCAAACCCAATCGCCTGTTGAAGCAAATCTTGTAATTCGGTTCGATAACGTTCCAAACTTTGGCCACGGTATTGGTTGTTAACCCCAATTAGCAAGGACACCAGGTTGTAGGAGTTTTTGGGGTTCTTATTTTTAATACCTTCCGCCAATTCGGCCGTTGTCCACCCCGTACGGGCAATAATTTCGGGTGTACCAATTTTTACACCTTCTTGACGCAAGATTTCGCTCAATTGAACACTCCATCGTTCATTTTCGGCAACACGCTCTCCAATAGTATATGAATCTCCAAGAGCAAGGTAGCGGTATTCGCCCTGATTAATAGGGGTTTCGGGTGTCATAGAGGCTGTGTTTTGATCAGAACAAGCTGAAATAAGCAACAATATACTACAAATCCACTTCATAGTTTTTTTGTTTTTCAACGTGTTGGATACTATTTTTGTTTGCAACCACCTTTCATAGTTATATGTCTCTACTCTCTGCCGATGATTTGATTTACGGGTATATGAATGGTATATTTCCGATGGCAGATTCCGATGGCACGTTATATTGGTATTCTCCTGACCCTCGGGCTATTATACCCATTCATACCTACAAGCCTTCCAAATCTCTCCGACCTATTCTTAACAAAAGAATGTTTGAAATACGTATCGATGCTGATTTTGAGGGTGTCATGCGGGGATGCGCTGCTCCGCGTCTCGACGAAGAAAATACCTGGATTTCGGAAGAAATAATTGATGCCTATACGGAACTGCACCGTTTGGGATTTGCCCATAGTGTAGAAACGTACATCGACAATGAACTTGTCGGAGGCCTGTATGGTGTTTCTATTGGGGCCGTTTTTTTCGGAGAATCTATGTTTCACACAGTCAGTAATGCTTCTAAAGTCGCGTTTCATTATTTGATTGAAAACCTTCGTCGGAAAAATTATGAATTGCTCGACACCCAATTCATCAATGACAATGTACGTAGATTTGGGGCAATTGAGATTCCGAAGTCGGAATATGTTCGACTTTTAAAACGTGGTATTGCTCAAAAAGCACGCTTTACCGATGATTCAGTAGCTCATTTATTTACTTCATTGTAAGAAAATTTGCTTTTTAAATTTTGGCGATTCATCCCTTGTTTGTGCAGGGTGAGGCAGCAAAAATGCACCTTCGGTCATGGTACTTGGATTTGACCGTTTTTATCCTAAACTTTACTAAAAAAATAAAGCTATTTTATCTTCTATGGCAGCTATCTCTTTGGATATCAATGGAAAAAAGTATGACCTTGATATCGACCCTAAAATGCCACTTTTGTGGGCTATTCGTGATGTCGTTGGATTGAAAGGAACAAAATTTGGGTGTGGAATGGCGCAGTGTGGTGCGTGCACCGTCCATATGAATGGACACCCTACTCGCTCCTGTGTGTTGCCAGTTCAGTCGGTTGTAGGAAGTAAAATTACTACTATCGAAGGAATTGGTACCGAAGAAAACCTTCATCCTGTTCAAAAAGCTTGGATTGACGAGCAAGTACCTCAGTGCGGCTATTGCCAGTCGGGGCAAATTATGGCTGCCGTGGCGTTGTTGAAAGATAAACCCGCGCCCACCGATGCCGACATTACCAGTGCAATGCAAGGCCATATTTGTCGGTGTGGTACCTACGACCGCATTCGCAAGGCGATTCATACGGCTGCAAAATCTAAGTCACCCAAAGGCGAAATGTCGGGAGGTAAGTAATCCATTCTCAAAACGCAAGAAAAAGACATGAGTAATAGAAGAACATTCCTAAAGACCCTCGGACTTTCGTCGGCGAGTTTTGTACTGGGGGTATCGAGTTTTGCGAAAGGCAATGCTGTCGTGAACATGAGTACCGACCCAATGTCGTTGGCCCTCGAAATCAATCCATTTATTGTAATTCAGCCTTCGGGGCAAATCACCCTCATCAATCCTCGTCCTGACATGGGACAAGGTTCTACCCAAGCGGTTCCGTCGTTGTTGGCTGAAGAACTAGAAGTAAGCCTTGACCAAGTGACCATTGCACAGTCGGACGGAAAAGGGAAATATGGCGACCAAACCTCGGGTGGAAGCAGTAGTGTACGCGCATTATGGACACCGATTCGCCAAGCGGGAGCGGCAGCCAAAGAAATGCTTATCAAAGCCGCTGCCCAGCGCTGGAGCGTTCCTGAAAGTGAATGTTATGCCGAAAAAGCAAAGGTGATTCACCGCCTAAGTGGAAAATCGTTGACCTATGGGGAAGTAGCAGACGATGCGTCGAAACTTGAAATTCCGAAAAATCCCAAACTGAAAGACCCTAAAGATTTTAAAATCATTGGAAAATATGCGCCTCGTTTGGATGTACCTGCTCGTGTAACGGGAAAAGCTGTGTATGGTATCGATGTAGAAGTACCAGGGATGGTGTATGCCGTCATGCTGCACAGTCCGATGATACACGGAAAAGTAGTATCTATTGACGACTCAGAGGCGCTGAAAATCAAAGGTGTACAGAAAGTACTCAAATGCGAGCGTCCGATGCCACACCGCACTTCGGAAGCTGTTGCGATTATTGCCGATAATTATTGGGCGGCGCTTTCGGCCAAAAAAGTGGTGAAGGTACAGTGGGACAACGGTACGTTAGGGCAAACGTTGACAACAGCTGCTTACTTTAAAAAATGCGCCGAAGCTGCGACCAAAGAAGGACTAAAAGCGGAGGAAGAAGGCGATTTTGCTGCGACGTTTGGAGCGGCCGCCAAAAAACTGGAGGCTGTCTATGAAACGCCCTTTTTGGCGCACGCACCAATGGAACCCGAAAATGCCATTGCGCACATCAAAGACGACGGTACAGCCGAAGTTTGGGCGCCTATCCAAGGCCCCGACTGGGCATTGCGCGACTTAGCGGGCTATTTAAAAATAAAGCCCGAACAAATCAAAATCAACGTAGCGTTGTTAGGTGGAGCATTTGGACGTAAAGCCTACCACGATTTCTTATTGGAGGCTTGTTTTCTTTCAAAAGACGTGAAAAAGCCCGTAAAATTGGTTTGGACACGGGAAGATGATATCACGCAAGGCCCTTACCGCCCAGGAATGATGGCGCGGATGCAAGGTGCAGTAGATGCTAAAGGAAACATCGTGGCTTACCACCACCACCCGATTGGCGAGTCGATTCAGTTTCAGGTATTTAAAGCGCCTAGCAACAAACCCGACGACTGGGTATGTGGTGAGTTGAGTCAAAAAGAACAGAAGTACAATATTCCTGCGTTTAAAATTTCTTATACCCACGTTCCTACTGAAATCCCTATTGTGTGGTGGCGTTCGGTGTATGCGTCCAACTTTGGTTTTAGCCAAGAAGGGTTTTTCGACGAGTTGGCACACGCGGCCAACAAAGACCCGTTGAAAGCTCGTTTGGAACTGATGAGCGACGCCCGTTTCAAAAAAGTACTAGAAACGCTGGCCGAAAAATCCAATTGGGGCGAAAAACTGCCCGCAGGACAAGGAAAAGGCATTGCGATTTTCAAATCGTTTGGAAGTATCAGTGCCTGCTGCGTGACAGTAGCAAAACAAGGCACGGGCGTAAAAATCGAAAAAGTTGTGTCGGTGATTGACTGCGGTCATTACGTAAATCCTGATAACGTAAAAGCCCAAACCGAAGGAAATATTGTGATGGGGATTACGGCTGCGGTGAAAAAAGGAATCACCTTTACCAACGGCCAATCAGACCCTACCAATTTCCATCAGTACCAAGTGATGCGAATGAACGAAATGCCTAAAGTGGAAATTCACATTGTAGAAAGTGGTGCAGAGCCAGGAGGCGTAGGCGAACCAGGGCTGCCACCGATTGCCCCCGCATTGGCCAATGCTGTTTTTGCCGCCACAGGAAAACGCATTCGTCGATTGCCTTTTGATTTGAATACGTTGGCATCTGTCTAATGCTTTTCAGGGTGTAGTACCCTGAGAAACGCGGGTTGCTCACAACCCATATGAGTCATTTTCTTAGAAGGGAGGTTGTTATGCAGCCTCCCTTTTTTGTTTCAATGAAATTCCTCCTATATTTGCAAAACAGTATGCTTGCATAATACCTAAAACACTTAACTTCCAATGGCACAGTACTATAGCCGTCGTAATCTCAACTTTTTACTTCACGAAGTATTTGATGCTGCATCGCTTAACAAATACCCGTATTTCAGCGCTCACGACCGTGAAACGATTGACATGACGATTGATGCGGTGACCCAAATAGGGGATAATTTGATGTATCCGTACTTCCGCGACCTTGACCGTAACCCACCCGAACTACATAACGGCAAAGTGACGGTTCATCCGAAAGTGGGCGATTACCTCAAAGCAATGGGTGAAGCGGGTTTGATTGGAACAAGTTTTTCATTTGAAGATGGTGGTCAACAATTGCCCGAAGTGGTGAGTTCGTGCTTGGGCTTTATCGTCATGGCAGCCAACAATGGCATGATGTACACGGGCTTGACCTCAGGAGCGGCAGGGTTAATTAATTCGTTTGGTAGTGATGAACTAAAACAAACCTACGTCTCCAATATGCTTTCGGGCAAATGGCAAGGAACGATGGCTTTGACCGAACCTCAAGCGGGTAGCTCACTGTCGGATATTACTTCCACAGCTACTCCGCAAACGGATGGTAGTTATTTGATTAAAGGTCAAAAAGTCTTTATCTCGGCAGGAGACCACGATCAGTGTGAAAATATCATTCACTTGATGTTGGCGCGTATTGAAGGCGCTCCGAAAGGTACTAAAGGGATTTCGCTTTTTGTGGTGCCAAAATACCGCCTTGACGGCGCTGCTAACGACGTAATTTCTACGGGAGTATATCATAAACTAGGGCAGCGAGGCGTACCCGCCATGCACCTTACCATGGGCGACCGCGACGACTGCCGTGGTTGGCTAGTGGGTGAGCCTCACAAAGGGCTTTCGTACATGTTTCAGATGATGAACGAAGCGCGCATTGGGGTCGGAATGACGGGCGCGGCGATTGCTTCGGCGGCTTATTGTGCATCGGTGCAGTACGCCAAAGAACGTCCACAAAGCCGTCGTCTGAACGAAAAAGGGGTATTGGATAGTCCGCAAATTCCGATTATTCAGCACCCTGACGTAAAACGAATGTTGCTCCTCCAGAAGGCCGTAGTAGAAGGTTCGTTGTCGTTGTTGCTAGAAACGGCGCGTTGTGTTGACATTGCCCACGCTAGCGAAAATCCCGAAGAGAAAGAAAAATACCACCTCATCCTCGAATTGTTGACGCCAATTGCGAAAACGTATCCTACTGAAATGGGGCTAGTTGCCGTAAGTAACGGCTTGCAAGTGCTTGGAGGGTATGGGTTTACGGAAGATTTTCCGTTGGAGCAATACTACCGTGATATTCGTATTACGCCTATTTACGAAGGAACAACGGGCATTCAGTCGCAGGATTTGTTGGGGCGGAAAATGACCATGAAGGGCGGAAAACCTGCTCAATTACTGTTTGCTGAAGTGGCAAAAACCATTGCCGAAGCTGAAACGCACGAGGAGTTGAAGCCTTATGCCCAAAAGTTGAAAGCCGAATTGGGTCGTTTGCAAGAAGTAACAATGGCCTTGATGCCGTATGCTATGCAGGGCGATATCGAGCGCTACTTGATGGATGCAACGTTGTTTATGGAAATGTTCGGCATTATTACGATAGCCTGGCAGTGGTTGAAACAAGGGGTCGTGGCTAAAAATGCGATGCTTACTCAACAACCTGAAGGTGATGAATTAGCGTTTTATGAAAGTAAAATTCATACAATGAAGTTTTTCTTCCACTACGAAGTGCCAAAAACGCTTGGATTAGCCGTTCGATTAAAAGATGCTGAAGTGTTAACAATTGAGACTGAAAAAGAGTTAGTATTATAAGAGTTTAAAATCAACAATTGAAAGCCGAAGCAACAATCCCGACAATCGTCGGGATTTGTTGTTTTTGAGGGACTTTGCTTTTATGTTTGTGCCTTAACCCTCCACAAATACAATGATCATTGGCATTGGCGGCCGAAGCCGTTCTGGAAAAACAACCCTCGCCGAAACGCTGGTTTGGCACGAACGTTCTCAAAACAAAAAGGCTATTACGCTGCACCAAGACGATTTTGTGAACCGAATTGAGGACATACCACTCGTTCGCGACCACATTAATTGGGAAATTCCTGCTTCGATTGATTTTGAATTGTTGCGTAAAACAGTCGCTTTTTTGCAGACCCAATTTGACGTGGTGGTGGTAGAAGGCTTCTTGGCATTTGCTGATGCTGAATTAAATTCGATGTACGACCGCTGTTTTTTTACGGTTATTTCAGAAGAAACTTTTCGAATCCGAAAAGCGGCGGACACGCGCTGGGGGCAAGAACCCGAGTGGTACGTAACGTACATTTGGGAAAGTTTCTTGAATTATGGCCAACCGCCCGCTTCATTGACGAACTTGATGGAGATTGATGGAGAAAAGCCGTACTGTATGGAAGAAATTGTGGATTTTTTGCGACATTCTGGCAGTTAGAGTGTTTATTAAAAGCCATTTTGTCGTGAAAACGGGCTTGGTATGTAGTTTGTACTTGTATCTTCAAACAGCAACCACTACGGCAATGAAAGCAAAAATTGAGATTCCGCAAGATATAATTACTGCTATCGACTACGCCAATACCACTAACGGAGGAATGAGTGAGCCTACTTTAGTGGTGCACCAAAATGAAGATGGGTATGAAGTTAAAGTGAAAAAAGCAGGAGTAACTGCCGATAGCTTTGGCTTAGATGTGGTCAATGGACGCCTTTGGGTGTATCACTTTGTAAACTTGTTTGCGGAACGCCCCGCAGGATTAGAAAACCTAAAAACAGCTCATACGATTGGCAATTTGTTTTTGCCCAATGACGTGAATTTGGAGGAAATTGTGGCACGCTTTGATACCCAAGCCCATATCCTAAAAATTTCAATTCCGTTTAATCACGCAAAACGTAACTTTCGCCGCCATATCGACATTGAGAAATGGTAGAGTAAGTAACAAGGAGGGCTCACTCCCCGACTTGTGCGGAAAACTGTGAGCCCCCCTTTATTTGAATAAAATCGAGCTTTTACTTCTTCAAAATCTTGAACTCTACCCGACGGTTGATTTGGCGTCCCTCTTCGGTATCGTTGGTGGCTTTGGGTTTGGTTTCACCGTAGCCTTTGCTTTGAATGCGGTCGGGTTCAATTCCTTTTCCAATAAAATACTCTCTTACAGAATCAGCACGTTCTTGTGATAGTTTGACGTTGGCTGCATCGGTACCTACGTTATCGGTGTGTCCGCCAATTTCCATCACTAAGCCTGGGTTTTCGTTGAAAGTAAGTACCATACGGTCTAGCTCAGCATTGGACTCTGGGCGTAACTCCGCTTTGCCTGTATCAAAAAAGAGGTTATTTAAAACACCAATTGCATTGATTTCGATAGGGACAAGCGTAAGGTTTGTACCGATTACTTCTTGATAACCGCCTTTCATGTTGGTGAGGTCAATACTTTGGGCTTCAGCAATAAAATCTTTAGCCACAGCCCTTACACCATACTTGACTCCTTTCGGCAATACGATTTTATATTCTCCCGTCCGAGGGTCTGTTTGGGCTGTTCCTACTTCGGTACCGTCGGCCAAGTTTTCGTAAATGATGCGTGCGTTAATGGGTTTACCTGTTTTGGTATCTACTACTTTTCCACTTACCAATGCTACAGGGTCAGGAGTAGGGACAATCGGGGTGGCCGAAGGCTCGTCCGACTTGATTTTAATACGGATAATATCGCCTTTACCAAGGGTGTTTTTCTTCGAAACCATGTAGGCGTAGTCGCCCGCCGCTGCAATGGTATAGTACGCGTCGTAGTCGTCGGTATTGATGGCTGTACCTAGATTAACAGGCTTTGACCACCGCTTCCATGTTTTATCAATGCGCTTTGTGTAGTAAATATCGTTGCTTCCTTGTCCGCCTGGGCGATCGCTCGAAAAATAAATGGTTGTGCCGTCAGAGGCTAGAAACGGCGTAGTTTCCGTAAAATCGTCGGTATTTACTTCTACACCAAGGCTTTGAGGTTTAGTCCAAGTGCCATTTTTTTGGAGAAAACTCACGTACAAATCGTCTTTAGTACTGCGTTTTTTCTCGCTAAAAGCCATGAGTAATGTTTTGCCATCGTTCGATAAAAAACCACACATGTATTCCCCCTTACTCATTGCTTCCAAGCTTGGAATATTCAATTTACTGGGCACTGACCAGCCATTGACAGTACGTCTACTAAACGAAAATCCACGTGTTTCGTAAGCACCACGGTCGTAGGCTCCCATGATGAGCAAAGTATTGCCGTCGGGCGTCACACTGTATGCACAGTTATACTCTTCTTTGTTGAGCGGAGGAGTCATTCGTTTGGCCAAACTCCATTGGCTATTTTGCCATTCCGAATACCAGATATCTTGACTTCCTTCTTGACCGTGGGCATTTTGCGGGTGGCTTACTCGCCCAAAGTAGAGGGTTTTGCCGTCGGGAGAAATGACTGGGGTAATTTCGTTGTATTCGGAGTTGATGGCATTGCCTAGGTTTTCGACTTTAGGCTGGGCAAAAACAAACGCAGTTGAAAAAATAAAAGAGCTAAAAGCAATAAGAGTTGACTTCATCTCAAAATGGAAGTTAGAGGCTTTTTTTACGCTAAAAAGCGAATTTCGTATCATTTTAACGAAATAGTTGCTAAAATTGATATTCAAAACGTTTTTGTGGGCAAACTTACAACATTTGTTCACTTTATTGAATCCTTTTCTGATGGCAAACCTCCGAAATAATATCCTTGAGTACGCAGTGATTTTGCTGTTGGGCTTCATAGCACGTTGGGTATTTGTGCAAGGATGGCTTTCGGGAAATAGGTTTGCTGCATTTGTTATTGTTATTTCATTTGTCAAAACGGGTTGGTTTGTACTTGAAAATTCACAGCAGTTGATTCGTGCTACAGCTCAAAACTTACCTTATCACCGTTTTTTGTTTTTGATGGTGACTAACATGAGTCAAATTGCACTTTCGTATGCCATTGATTTTTACTGTTTGTACCGAGCAAACGTTCAGAGTTTTTCAGGAATAGACCCTGAATTAGGCCACTACGAATTGATGTTTGAATTTGGATATTTTAGTGTTCTCAATTTCTCCTTTTTTGGTTATGGAGATATTACTCCTGCTACCATCCCCGCTAAAATTGCGGTGCTGACCGAAATAGTTTTGGCATTTTTGACCGTTATTTTTATTCTTTCTGATTTTATCAGCTTAAAAGAATCCCTTCAAAAAAAGAAACTGTAACCTCCTCAAACCCTCAGAAATGGAGTCGCTAGTACCCAACGAAGTTACACCTCCCGCCGAACTTCCGCCTAAGTATTACCTAGATTATTTTTTGTTTCTGGTTGATTTTGTGGAAAAACTTTACGGCCAAATCCTCAACGATACCGAGCAACAGTTTATCACCGATTTTCGAGCACTTTCGGAGGATGCTCAGTGCCTTTTTGTGCGATTCAGTAATCGGAGAGGTTTTTTTTTTCGAACCAATAAACTAAAATACAACGAGGTAGAAGATATTCCTGCGGCGCTCTACGAACTAGAAGAGCGGGGGTTTATTGAACCTTTGGAGGTAAAACACGAAGCTTACTCCAACGACATCCTGAATTTATTTACCAAAGAAGAATGGATAAAATTGGCACCTCCAACCGAGTTATCGCTTAAACCCCTCAAAAAACCTGATTTAATTCGGTTTTTGAGTCATACGTTCACGTTTGAGTTGTTGGTATCGCGTATCAATTCGCCCGAATTGCTGGGGGAGCCTGTGATTAAAGTTGGCTACGAAGTGGAGGTGATGATGCTGAAATTCTTGTTTTTTGGCAATCGCCACGCCGATATGACGGAGTTTGTGGTACGTGATTTGGGCAAAGTGAATTTTGAACGCTACCGCGACGATGCTTATACTGCGCGCTTTGCCACGCGTCAAGATGCTGAAGATAAATTTATGGTATCATTGACGGCGCAGCAATTCTATGAATTTCAGGAAACAGCCACCCCGCCCGAAGAAATTTTCGATTGGTTTATGAACTGGCAAACGTCGCTGCGTACGCTCAGCGAAGTAGCACAGCCTGGGTACGTTAAGTTGATAAACAGAGTGGGGGCTTTTTTGGAGCGGCAGAAATTATCCGAACAAGCGCTGACAGTGTATCAGCTGACCGACCAAATTCCGTCGCGGGAGCGTCGGGTTCGACTGTTGCATCGGATGGGGTTTGTGGAAGAGGCGATGGCGTTGTGCGAGGTGATTGCTCATAGCCCTCAAAATGCCGATGAACGTTTTTTCGCGCTCGATTTTCAGGAAAAAATTACGAGCACCAAAAAACGGGTGAAAAAGAGTGTCACGCGGTTTTTGCAAGAATCGAGTAGTGTTCAAATCCCGATTAGTTATCGGTATCGGGTGGAACAGGGAGTGGCTGATTATTTTGCAGAAAAGGGTTATGGGGCCGTTCATGCTGAAAATTATCCTTGGCGGGGGCTATTTGGGCTTATTTTTTGGGAAATTATTTACGATACCAACGTTCAAGCCATCCACCATCCGTTGCAGCGAATGCCGTCGGATTTTTACCAACCTGATTTTTACCGAAAACGCGCTCCCCAAATCCGCGAGCGACTATCGGAGTTGGATACCAACGAAAAAGTTGCCCAAGTGCTTGAAAGTACGTTCATCGAAAAGTTTGGAATTGCCAACGTGCTGGTCGATTGGAATGACATCTTGTTGGAATTGGTGAAATTGATTGCGCAAAGTCTCAGCCCGATGCAACTGCGGGCTATTTTGCTCGAGATGGCGACGAATTTACGCGAAAACACCCGAGGTTTTCCCGATTTAATGGTATGGGGCGAACAAGGGCTGGAGTTGGTGGAAGTCAAGTCTCCTACCGACCACCTTTCGGCTCAGCAGCTTCATTGGATGCACTTTATGGCCGATTTGGGGGTCAATGCGCGGGTGTTGCGCGTGGAGTGGAAAGAAACAGACCCAGAGTAAAAGAAAAATCTCCCGAAAGTTCTAAAACTTTCGGGAGATTGAAGATGTAGGACAAATTACTTAATGCGGAACGTCGCATTCATACGGTAGCTATACTTGATTTTTTCGTATTCAAGTCCGCCGCCTGACTCAGGCATGGCATCGGCAGCCATCATCCGTACGTTGTACTGGGCTTGTTTGTATATCGGATAGACGTTGCCTTCTTCTACTTCGTGGATTTCGAGTACTTCGCCTAGTTTTTCGCCAATCGACTCCAACAAGTAACCTGCTTTTTCTTTGGCAGCTTTGAGCGCGTTGATTTTCACTTGACGACGGAATTCCTCTTTTTTCGAATGCTCCACCCGACTCATATTTACGTATTCGACGCCACGATCATCGACTTTGGCCATGAGGTCGTTGATATTGTTGGCGTTTGAGAGTTTCAGTTGAAATTGCTTGGCTGCCAAAAAGTACTGAGGTTTTTTCTTACCTGTCCATTCGCGGTAGCCTGTTATGCCACTGATAGAGAGGTTTCCTTTGGGCAAACCTGCACTTTTTACGGCATCAATTAGCTGATTTTCAAGTATTTCAAGCGAAATTTTATCTTTTTGATTTTTTTCGTCCTTAAAATATTCTTTCAACGAAATGGTGAAATAAAGCTCGTCGGGTACGATTTCGAGTTCGGCAGTGCCTGTCACCTCGATTTTTTTGATGGGGTCTTTTTCCACGGTGGTAGGTGTTTGAGCAAACATAGATAAGCTTGATGTAAGCAAAATGGCCGTTAAGGCCCCCCCAGCCGCACGGCGTACCGTCCCAAAAGGGGAGTAGGCGGGTTTGAAAAATTTCATGGCAAAATTCATGGTTTATTTAGATGGTTTTGGACTAAAAACGTCAAAGTGATGTCCAAATTGTAGATGGATTTGTTAATGATTCCTAACGTTTTAAGGTGATTTTGGCGGTTTTTTGTACTTCTCCTGCCATGAGCCGAGCGTAGTAGGTGCCTTCGCTCATGAATTGTACATTGAAAGGAACAGTATAGTTTCCAGCTTCTTGCTCCTTGTTGACCACCAAAGCACCCACCCTCGTACCGCGCGAATCATACACGTAAAGCGATACTTCAGCGGCTTCGGGTAAGCGGTAGCGAATATTAATTTGTTGATTCAAGGGATTCGGAAAAACTTGAAGAAACTCATCCGAATCGGTCGAAGCTATAGATGTATTTTGGGGTTTTTCGGGGGTTTTTGTTTCTTCTATGTCTTCTTCTTCGTTCTCCTCTTCACTAGCGGCCACAACGGCTTCCATCGGCTCTTCGGCATTGGCTATGATAGGGATATTTCTGAGTTGGGTAGCCAATGGTAAAATAACTTTTTCAGGTTCGGGAGACCCTTCAATTTGTTTTGAATTGGTCGTTAGGCTAATGACTTCCGTGGGTTGACTTTCGTTGTGCAATCGATTGAACGCACTTACTTTATAGTTGTAATTGGTGTTGGGTTTTACTTGATTATCGGTAAAACTAAAGGTAGAAACTCCTTCGTTTCTTACCACAATAGTCCGAATCGACTGAGCTGAGTGTAAGTCAATTGACGATTGTTGGCTGCTGCGATATACCACAAAATAGCGAGCTTTATCGCGTTCGGAGGTCAACTGGTACGGAAAAGACCATGAGACAGTAACCGTATTGTTATCGTTCAGCTTTGCAGTCAGTTCTTTGGGACTGGGTGGAGCTGCTTGGGTTTTCCAAGGCATGGCAGGCACCAAGGCGGGGCTTTGATATACTTCCTGACAAAGTGCATCGCAAAAGTGGTTGGGGTTATTTCTCAGGGTTTTGGCGCTGAATAAAATACTTCCATGGACATTCTCAAACGAACGATTATAGCGCACTTGATTAGGAACTTCCAAGGGGCGTTTCCAATAAGAGTCGCTGTTTACTTTATAAACGCCGTGGCCAATGTAGAGGTGAGGGTCGGAGACGTTGTCACTCCACCACGACACCAATTGCGCATAGTTGGCCGACGTGCTTCCCATGCTCCAGTACACTTGTGGGGCAATGTAGTCTACCCAGCCTTCTTGCACCCATTTGCGAGAATCGGAAAAATTGCCCGAAAAAGCCTCAAAACCGCGCGAATTGGAGCCTTCGGGCGAGCTGCTGCGGTTGCGCCAGATACCAAATGGCGATACCCCAAATTTAATCCACGGTTTGACGCGGCGGATGCTATCTGATACCGTTTTGACGAGCAAATTGACGTTATCGCGCCGCCAATCGGCTTTGTTGGTAAATCCTCGGCTATAGTTTTGGAAAGTTGCTTCGTCGTTGAGGCTTACTTTAGGCACGGGATAAGGGTAAAAATAATCGTCGAAATGAATGCCGTCCACATCGTAGCGACGAATGATGTCCATGACTACGCGGGTAACGAAGTTACGTACTTCGGGCCGTCCAGGGTCGAGAATCCGTAGCGAACCGTACGAAAGTAGCACATCGGGGTGTGTTTTGGCGATGTGGTTGGGGGCAAGAGAAGCCCGACGAATATCGGTAACGGCGCGGTAGGGGTTTATCCAAGCGTGAATTTCAAGGTTACGCTTGCGGCATTCTTGAATGGCAAAGGCGAGTGGGTCGTAGCCAGGAGATTGCCCTTGCTGCCCCGTTAGCCATTCCGACCAAGGTTCAAGTTTGCTCTCATAAACGGCATCACAGGCATTGCGAATTTGGAAAAAAACGGCATTTAACCCCCTTAATTGAATCAAATCCAGTAAATCGCGAAGTTCTTGCTGCTGTTGCTGCGCCGATAGCCCTTTTTGAGAGGGCCAGTCAACATTGCCCACATTGGCAATCCATACCCCCCGAAACTCACGTTTGGGTTGGGCAAAAAGTGAACAACTAATCAGCAGTAAAAGAAATGTATATTTCAAAAATGACATGATATGAAATCTCAACGTAGAAAACCCTACAAAATTAACGCCAATCTCTTACATAATGATACGTTTGAGCAATAAGAAACCTAGACTACTGGTATATTATAGACTTGGAGAGTGTGTATGAGGAGTTGAAGGGTGAAGTTAGTACTCATCGACCCAACGGAAAAATGAGCGTGTCTTCAAAAGTACAGTGCCATCCCGAACTCATTTCGTACTCGTCGTAGGTATCTACAATGATTTCATAGTCAATTTTTTGGCGGATTCCTTCGGGGGTGAGTATGAGTAGATAGTTTTTTATTCAAATAATTGTTTGATAATTTTAGTTAGAGTCTCTTTTTTGATACTGCTTTCTTCCGATTTGTCGAACATTGTGATTAAGTGAATATCCGTTCCGTTTTCGACTTTACTAAGCAAATAAGTAATGACCCGAAAACCACCGCTCTTATCTTTTCCTTTGCTTGTACTTTTTAGTCTAATTTTGTATAAGCCATTACCTAACGATGTGCCAAGGGTTGGGTTTTCGAGTAGTTCTTCAATCAAAACATCAACATCATTTTCCAGTGATGAAAACTTTTTGATAAGCCGTTTGTACCGAGATGCAAAATAGGAGGTGATTTTAACTTCATTGGGCATCGTGTATTTCTTTTTTTAAGTCTGCAAAAGTGCGAGTAGGAATTTTGCCTTCCTTCATAAGCTTCACTTCTTTCAATCCTTCCTCAATCTCCTGCATAAGCGTAAGAGGTTGCTCTTGATTCTCTTCGTTGATAATCAGCGCTTTGAGTTCTTCTCTAACACTTTTGGGAAGAACTTTGTATTGTTCATAAATAATTTGTGCAGTGCTCATGGTTTATTTGTTTTGGCTAAACAAAGATAATTGGATTTCTTCTAAATTTCTCCTGAGTATTTTACTCCTCCCAACCTTTGGGAGCTAAACCAAAATAGGTAGGATAGCCGATGTGCTGACAAA
>JACCEC012282592.1_pt1 | contig 49714 bp, 26 predicted proteins | sample 7450121 | NCBI WGS metagenome assembly JACCEC01 (sample SAMN15323455, study PRJNA562643) | freshwater metagenome | isolation source: river surface water | place: USA:Blue River Watershed | collected 2017-08-18
CGCTGTTGATCGGCGCCGCCGCGCTGCTCCTCCTCTCCGCGGTCGTGTTTCCGCGCGTCGGCAAAACGTTCATGCCGACCATGGACGAGGGCGACCTGCTGATTCAGCTGGAGTCGATTCCGTCCATCAACCTCGAGACCTCGGTGCAGATCGTGCGGCAGGTCGAGAAGGCGCTGCTCGCCGAGGTGCCGGAAGTCACCCGGATCGTCTCGCGGATCGGCTCGGACGAACTCGGCCTCGATCCCATGGGCCTGAACGAGACGGACATGTTCCTGCACCTGAAGCCGGCCGACGAATGGCGCGGCACCAAGGAGGATCTCGAACAAAGCCTCCGCGCCGTCCTGCGCCGCTTTCCCGGGATCAACTACGGCTTCACGCAACCGATCGACATGCGCGTCTCTGAGATGCTGACCGGCGCCCGCGGCGACGTTGCCATCAAGGTCTTCGGCGCCGACCTCACGACGCTCAACTCCCTCGCGCAGCAGATCGCGGCCGTCCTCGAAAAGGTCGAGGGCAGCAGCGATCCGATCGCCTCGGTCAACGAGGGAGCCCAATATCTCCAGGTGGAGATCGACCGCATCGCGGCCGGCCGCGCCGGCCTGACCAGCGACCAGATCCAGGCCCGGCTCCGGGCGGAGATCGAAGGCCGGACCATCGGCACGGTGGTGGAACGCAATGCGCGCGTCCCGCTCGTCCTGCGTTTCCCCGCCAGTGAGGGCGACGCCCGCGAAGCCCTGAGCAACAGCTTCATCGAACTACCCGCCGGCGGCGTCCTGCCGCTGAGCGCCCTCGCCACGCTGCAACGCGTGGACGGGCCGGTGGCCATTTCACGTGAAGGCGGCCAGCGCTTCGCCGTGGTGCGCACGAACGTCGAAGGCCGCGACCTCGTCGGCTACGTGGCGAGCGCCAAGGAGGCAGTCGCGCGCGAAGTGCGGCTGCCGGAAGGCTACACCCTCCAATGGGGCGGGCAGTTCGAGAACCAGCAGCGCGCCGCGGCGCGGCTCGCGTTCGTCGTGCCCGTGGCCCTGGCGCTCGTGGCGCTTCTCCTCTTCATGACCTTCGGGTCGGTCAAGCAGACGCTCGTCATCCTCTCGAACATCCCGTTCGCCCTCACCGGCGGCCTCCTGGCCCTCTGGCTCACCGGCGAATTCCTCTCCGTGCCGGCCTCGGTCGGGTTCATCGCGCTCCTCGGCATCGCGGTGCTGAACGGCGTCGTCCTGATGTCCCACTTCAATTACCTTCAGGCGAAGGGACTGCCCGTCGCCGAAGTCGTCCGGGAGGGCGCCCTGCGCCGGCTCCGGCCGGTGATGATGACAGCCAGCATCTGCGCCTTCGGCCTCGTGCCGCTCCTCCTCGCCAGCGGACCCGGTTCCGAGATCCAGCGCCCGCTCGCAATCGTCGTGATCGGCGGCCTCGTGAGCTCGACCCTGCTTACGCTCTTCCTCCTGCCGGTGATTTATCAGCGCTTCCTCGGCCCCGCTTCGCAACCGCCCAAGTCCTGACCCATGCCCCCCACCCTGCTCGTGCTGAACATTCCGCCGGAGATCGAAGAGGACCTCGTCGATTACCTGCTTTCGCTGGAGAGCGTCCCCGGCTTCACGTCCTTCCGCGTCCACGGACATGGCGAACACTCGGCGCTCTCCATCGCGGAGCAGGTTACCGGCCGACGAGCCCGGCTCCGCTACGAACTGGTCCTGCCGGAAGATCAGGTCGAAAGCGTCCTGAGCGGCCTCAAGGCGGAAGTCGGCTCCGACATCATCTACTGGCTCCAGCCGGTCACGAAGTTCGGGAGGATCGATTGAGCGCGTCCCTCCGTTCCGTCCGCTCTCGTCGGTCAAGCCCGGCGGCCCTCCTCCGGGTGGCGGGGATGATCCTCGCGATCGTGACGCTGGGCAGCGGCTGCGCCGGCGTCGCTTCCTCCTCCGGGCCCGCGTCCCTGCTCCGGCTGGAACTCGTTAACTCACCGCTCGTCCTCGTCAGCCGCGCCTGGCTCGAGCAGCAGGACGGACGCTGGTTCGTGCGGCGGGCATATGCTCCGCCGGTCCCAGACGCTCGACACCACCGGCACCCATCTGGACGTCACGCTTCAGGACTCCGCTGGCACGGCCTTGTGGTCGAGCACGGCGGAGTTTTTCCCCGCCAGATTCCGCGCCGACCGAAGCTGCCGGATTCGGCCAATTTCCTAATCGCGCTGCCTCCCGTTCCGCCCATGGCGCAGGTGCTTGTGGTGCGCGCCCACGAGGGCGAAGCCCACTGACGCCGCACCGTGATTCGTCCGGGCACACCCGCTCCCGCTCTGCCCGGGCCCCCACTCCCCGCCACTCCACCCTCTATTTCTAGACATCATGTTCTCTAAACGCCGTCTCCTTCCCCCGCTCCTCTGCGCTCTCGTGCTGGCCTCGACTGGCTGTAGCTCAAGTCCCTATTTCACGCCCCGCGAAGTCAGTCAGATCACGTTCACCTATCGCTCCTCACCTTCCGTGATCGTGGAGCGCGCATGGATTCAGCGCGAAAACGATCAAATGAGTCTCGTCGGCTACGTGAGCGCGGGGGCGCGGGACATGACCACCGAGCGCACCCGCCTCGAGATCTTATTCCAGGACGCAAGCGGCGCCACGGTGGAACGCCGGGAGAGCGAATTTCGGCCCGCGAAGATTCCCAAGCCGGTGCAGATGCATGGCGGCGTCTCATGGTTCAAAGTCCCGCTGCCCCCTTGGACCGCGGATATTCGTCAGGTGATTGTCTCGGCCAAGGACAGCTGACGCCGCCAGAGAGGTCCCGGTCCACCTGTCCGATCCGGGAAGGCTGCGATCGTCCCTTAGAGCGACGCCCGCGGCGGCGGCAAACGGGCGCCACGCGGGTGGAGAACGTCACCGAATAACGGATACACTTTTCCTCCCGCAGGCCGCGGCGCGAGTGAGACCGCGAACGAGCGTCGTTCATCGCACCTCGCGCGCGGCAACGGTCGCCACCGCTCCCTCCCACGCAGGCTCGCTTTGCCCCAACGGCGGGAGGCAGGATTTTTCGCCGCCCCGAATTTGACAGCCCGCCAACCACGCATAGCCGACCGCGCACAAGGGTTCTGCCGCGAGGTGCGTGGCGGAAGTTATCCGGTGGTGACTGCCCTTGGTTTCTTCACGACGGTCGCCTACTTCTATTACTTGTCGCAGCACGACGATCGAACGGACCGCGGCGACCCGGAGGTGGACGCATGAACGGATTCGTCGCCCTTGCCGCCGGCTTCCTCCTAAGCACCGGAGTCTTTTTCGTCGTTCTCGCCGCGATCGGCGTGCTCCGCCTCCCGGACCTCTACTGCCGCGCCCACGCGCTGGGCAAAGCCATGACCCTCGGACTTACGTGCCTCCTTCTCGGACTCGGCTTCGCCGTGCCCGGCGTCTCGTGGTTCAAGATCGCCGTCGCGATCCTGTTCCAATTCGTCACCATTCCCGTCGCCAGCCACCTCCTCTGCCTTGCCGCGTATCGGCGCGACGTTGCCCGGTGGAAGAAGACTGGAGAGACGGCGGTTCCCCTGCCGCGGGAGGAATGAGCGGCCCAGCAAGGGACCTCAGCATACCCGAGGCAGCCGCAGCTGAAACCGGGTGCCCTCGCCTGGCGACGTGGTGAAGCTCACGACTCCGCCGAGATAGCGTTCGCCGAGCAGCTTGATGCTGTAAGTGCCGATGCCGCGGCCGTGTCCCTTGGTCGAAAAACTCCGCTGGAAGATCTGCAAGGCCACCTCCCGCGGGATCACCCCTTCATTGCGGCACCAGAACGTGCACGCCTCGGGCTCCCCATCGAAGCCCAAACACACCGTGCTGCCCGAAGGACTCGCCTCCAGGGCATTCTTGAGCATGTTCCCGTCGCGCGCGAACCCTACCCTCCGAAAGTTTCGCTTTCGAAGCTCGTCAATAGTTTGAAAGGTGCGTCCGCCCGCCGGCTGCGGGCGATGAACTTTCCCGAAGTCCGAAAAAACCTATGGGGTTCGCATTTTTGGTCTCCGTCCTACTTTGTGGGTTCGTGTGGAGGAACAACACTGGCCGTGGTGAAGAACCACATTCAAGGCCAGCGGGGCGGCGCTTCATCCCGGCCGTAAACGACCGAGTTTTCGCGCCGTCCTTTTGATAAATAATCTCGCACGGCTTTTGCACCGCGTAGCGGGCCGTCGACCAGACCAGCCCACGAACGCGGAGTCGGTCATTGAGGCCAACTGACGGAACCGGCGCGTGCTCCCACCGCGGAGAAGGCGATCTTCGCTGCAACGTCAGGTTTTACCGCGCCATCCGTGGGCCCGTCGGCCGTCGATTGACCGCCAAAGAGCGAGGCCGGCCGGGCTCAGGCAGCGAGCTTCTGTGAACGATTACTGAATGCACGTCGAACGTCCTACCCGGCAGGAGTCCCCTCCGACGCCTCGTCCCGGGCATCCGGGCCCAGCTCCCGCAGCGCCTCCTGTAACAAGGCGAGCCCGGCTTCAACACGCTCCCCACGCAGCTCCGCTTCACTGCGCGCCAGCAACTCCGCGAAGCGCGGATCCGCCAGCAAAAGCGCCCTCGAGCGCAGCCGATGCACCTCCGCGCACGGATTACGCCCCTGCTCGGCGGCGGCGATGGCCGCCCGAATATCCTGCCCCAGCGAGCGGCGGATTTCCGGGACGGGCATCTCGGCCGTCACGGACCCGGCGGCATCCGCCAATTCTCCGATCGCGGCCCGCAGCGTAGCTAGGCTCACCGGCTTGGGCACCACCGCGTCCACCCCGGACCGCGCCAGCTTCGCCAGCGCCTTGGGCTCCGTAAGCGCGGTCACCACAATCACGCGTGGCCGGCGGCCGCCACCGGACGAAAGGGCCGCCGCAATCACGCCGCCGGCGTCGCCATCCGGTAACCACCAATCGGATACCACCAGATCGAAGGTGGAGGAGGCCAAGGCCTCGCGTGCGCTCCGCCCATCGATCGCCCACTCGCACGTAAGCCCCAGTTTGCCCAGATAGTGACCGAGCACCTGCCGGTTGTAGGCTTCATCCTCGACGACCAACGCCCGCCGATCCGGCCAAACCGGAGCCGGACGTGCCGGCTCCTCGCCGGCACGCTCGCACGGCACCACAAGCGTGGCGGTGGTCACCCCGTCCGCCGAACGCGCCGTCAGCGTGCCGCCCAGCGCCTCCGCCATTTCCCGCGAAAGCACCAGCCCGAAGCCGGAACCAGCCACGCCTCCCTCGCGCGCGGCCGTGCCCCGCCCGCCCTGCCGCAAAAGACGCTCCCATTCTTCGGCCGTGACCTCCGGTCCCTGGTTCCTCACCCGCACCGTCAGCCAAAACACTTCGTCCGCGGCGGGATTCACCTCCGTCACCACCTCGGCAAACGGCGGCTGGCCATATTTGACGGCATTGCCCACGAGGTTCGACACGATCTGCCGGATGCGCTGCACGTCGGCACGGAGCCGGCGGGGCGCGCTCCCGTGTCGGACCGACGAGATCGAGCCTGCCGGATCGATCGCATGGACGGCCGCCTCGCACGCCAGCTGATAGTCGAAATCCACCGGCCGCAGCGTCACCTCGCCGCGGCGAATTCGCGCCGAGTCGAGCACGCTGTCCACCGTCGAGCGCACCTGATCGAGACACTGGGCAAAAAGTTGCCACACCCGGCCGCGGCGCGCGTCGGCGGCCGGCATGCTCTCCAGGAGAATTTCGCCGAGCCCGACGAGGCCATTCAACGGATTGCGGATCTCATGGCTCAGCTTGGCGTAGAACTCATCGCGCGCCGCATACAGTTCGGCGGTTTCCTGCGTCTTCTCCGCCACGAGGCGCGCCAGCTCCTCCGCCTTGCGCCGCAGCCGCTGCGTCCGCCAGCGCAGCATCAACCCAAAGCTGCCGCCCAAGGCCACGGTCCCGAGAACGATCCCGGGCCAGCCCATCCACCACGGAGAGGACCTCACCACCTGCAAGGCCTGCACCCGCGTCACACCGGCACCGCTGCCGCGCAGTTCGATCTCCGTGGATCCAAAACGAAGCCGCGGGATCTCAACCCGGGCGCCTGGGCGCGCCGCCTCCCATGGACCCGCATTGACCCGGTAGGCATAGCGGGTCGCCGGCCCGGGCCCCAAACGGCCAACCGGCACCTTCAACTGCACGGCGTCGTCATCGGGCGCGAGGATCGTTGCGGCGAGGGGCCGCCCCGCGCGCAACAGCCGGGCGCGCATATCCGGCTCGGGCAAGCGCGGCGGATCCGTCAGCGCAAGCGTCTGGCCGAGCAGGAAAACATACAGCCGGTGAGCGTCACTGCCCAAGGCTTTGGGCATCGAGGCGAGCGGCAAATCGAACGGTGTCCACGTGTCCTTGGCCGGGTCCAGGACTCCCACCATCGCATCGTGCTCCCGCGATCGGCCCAGGGCGACCACGGTGCCCTGCCAGGCCACGGCATCCAGCGTTTCCTCGAAGGGCACGGTGCCGCGCCGGTTACCGGCGCGATCGAAAACATGGCCATCCCCGTCGAAACTCCACACGTCACCTGCCGCCCGGCGCACGAGGGTCATGCCCCGCCCGAACCGCCGCACGACCTCACCGGAGGCAGAGAAGACAAAGGTGCCAGCGGTCGTGCCGACATACATCGTGCCGTCCTCCTCGCCCGCCGCCGAATACACCGTGGCACCCGGCGTCGGCAGCGGCTGGAGGGTTCCGTCACGTTGCACCCGGGTTGCTCCGGTGGTCTGCACCGCCACGACCGCGTCCGGGCCCACTGCGGCCATTGTGATGACTTCACGCGGTCCCGGCATATCAATGGTCCGATCGCCCCAGCGCACGCGCTTCAGTTCGCCGATCACGAATTCCCCCGGTCGCGCTTCCGCGACGCTGATCACGCGCCCCGGCAGATCGAGCGGACGCCCGTCCGCGAAGAATGCCCCAGCGCCACCGGTCATCACGGGCCCCAAACTCGTCGCCGTGGAAAAATAGAGGTCGCGCTTCGGATAAGAATGGAAGGCAAAGCGCGCCACATCCGGCACCACATACAGCCCGTCCGTCGCCCCCACCACGAGGTCGCGGCCGAGGCGCCGCATCGACCATACGTTGCCACCGAACTCCTCGAGCTCGATCTGCCAGAGTTTTTCCCCGGAGCTGAGACCGTAGCCCAGGACGCCGTCGCGGTAGCTGGCCACCACCAGAATGTCGTCCACCACCGCCAGGCTGACCACGGAACGCTGGCGCAGCTGCGTCCAGAGCGCCGGATGAATCTCCCGCGGCGAACTGCCCTTCGCCGCCGCGAAGATCATCTGGCCGCGACCGGCTGCGATATAGCCGCCCGCCTCCGTGGCCGAGACGAGCACCATCGGATCGTGCGACCAGGAGAACCGAGCCGCGTCCACCACGAACCCGGTCCCATTCCAGACGCGCGCCTCGCCGCCGGAGAACACCACAATCTCATCGCCGAGGCGTTGCACATACGCCTCGCGGTCCTCGGGAAACGCGAGCACCCGCTCCAGCCGGCCGTCCGCCGTCGCGCTATAGACGCTGCGATGACTGGCCGCAAAGGCCCGCGTGCCATCCGGCGTCGCCACGGCCGTGCGGAAGTTTTCGTCCACGTTCGTCTCGGACCAACCACGATCCCGATCCAGCACCGTGCAGACTCCGGCGCCCGCCACCAGCACGCCGCCGGCATAGGGCACCACGACCCGGACCTCCGACAGTGACGGATGGCGCAGGAGAGTCCATTCGCCGTCGAGCTGCCGCACGACTCCGGTGCCGCTCGCCGCGATCCAGCCCTCCGGCGACTCCGCCACCGACCAGTAATAGTTCGCCGTGTCCGGCAAGCCAGGCACCCGGAAGGCCCGCGGCTTGAAGCCAGGTGACTCACCGCCGGCGCTCCACACGTTACCCGCTCCCACCAGCAGCAGGAGCACGCACCACCCCACCACGCGCAGGCTCACCGCTGGAACGAGGGAAGGTGTTGGACGAAGCCCTTCTTGAGCGCGTAGCTCATGAGCTCGGCTCGGGTGTGCAGCTCGAGCTTCCGCATGACGTTCTTCCGATGATCGGCGACCGTCTGCTCGCTGATGCCGAGTTCGCAGGCAATATCGGCAGCGCTGCTCCCCTCCGCCACGAGCATCAGGACCTCCTGCTCGCGCGGGGAAAGGAGCTTCGCGAAATGCTGCGGATCCGCGCCACTGCGGGCCCGCAGCTGCCGGAATTGCGGCGAGAAGAACGTGGCACCCGCCATCACGGCACGGATCGCCAGTTCGAACGCCTCGATGCCGTCGGTCTTATGGAACACACCCGCGGCCGGGGAACTCGCAATACTATGGAGAATATAGTCCTGATCGCGCGCGGTGACGATCAGCACCTTCCGCCCGGGCTGCGCTGCCGTCCAGCGATGCACCCACGGCAGCGAGCTGCCGCCCGCCAGTCCGACGTCGACGACGGCGAGGTCGAACTCCCCTTGGACCTGTTCGAGATCACGCAGCGCGGCCACGTGGGTGATGGTGCAGCTGGGAAACGATTCCTTCAGCTGCTTGGCCAGAAGTTCGCAGAGGAGCTTTTCGTCCTCCGCCAGCAGGATTTTGGGGGAAAGCATGGTCCTAACGAGACAAGGCCCGGTCGGGCAACGGGGGTAGAAGAGGGAGCTTTTTCCCCACGATTGTTCGGGCAACGAAAAACTACTCATACGCACCCCGTGGCCGATCGAGGGAGGCCGGGCGGCGAATCCGCGAAGCGATGGCATCGAAGATCGGAAGACTTACGCGCTGCGGGCCCAAGACCCGCTCCCGCGCACCGGCACCGCAAGGCTAACGATTTGCTCGGAACTCGGGGTGTGCCGCGTCGAATACATCGAAGGCTATATAATCGCCCCGATCGCCGACCAGATGCTCGCAGCCGATAGCGCTCGCCGAAGAAGCCGCTCGCTGCGCAATCAGCCGTCGATCCCGCCTTCGCCGCGAACCCGCGGGCCCGCCTCGAGTGGTTCTATGTTCGGACCAAGTTCACCGAAGACCACTGCCAGCTGCCTCCCGTCGGTCGGGAGCGCTCAAACGCTGCGTCACCCTTCCCCATCGCTGCTTTCCGTCCCCGACGCTACCCATCCCTTGCCAGGCGTGCGCCGCCGCACCAAGACAAGCAACTGATGCGTTGCCCCTGTTTTGCCTGCGGTGCGCACGTAAGCTTCACGCAGGTTCTCCTGACCCTCGTCCTGCCGCTGTTCGTGCCGGCCTGGTCGGCGGAATCCGCACCCCAATTCACGGCCAGCGGACCGCGCCACGCGGTGTCACGCTGGGAGATGAAGGACGGCCTGCCGCTCAACAAGGTGCGCGCCTTGGCGCAGACTCCTGACGGCTACCTTTGGGTTGGAACCTTCAACGGCCTCGCCCGCTTTGATGGCGTGCGTTTCCACGTGTTCGACGCGGCCACCACCCCGGCACTGCAGCACGACGGAATCGAAAGCCTGGCCGTTGATGCCCAGGGACGTCTATGGATTGGCGACTCGGCCGGCGGCCTCACCCAATACAACGCAGGAATATTTCGGCGCATCCCGCTGCCGGCAGAGTGGCCTGGCCGGCCCGTCTTGCGCCTGGCGGCGACGCCCTCGGGCGCAGTCTGGGCAGTCAATGACGAGGGCATGGCACTTTGCGTCCGCGCAGACCGTCCTCCCATCCTCGCACCGCAGCGCGGCCACACCAGCCTGTTTGCCGTGGACCGTGAAGGCACGGCGTGGCTGGCCGGATCAGGCCGGCTGCATCGGCTCGACGAAGCCGGCGGCAGCAGCAACCCACCCGAGCTCGTCCTGCCCGGCGGCTGGCAGGCGCTGTTTCCAGCCCTGGCCGGTGGGCTGTGGATCCTGCACGATGGCTGGCTGCGGCGCTGGCACCACGGTGTCTGGGTGGAGGATCGCGGCCGCGCAGATTGGGGCACCATCATCCTCGCCGCATTTCTCCAGACTCGTGACGGGCGCATTTTCGGCGGCAGTTTCAAGGAAGGCGTGCGGGTGCTTCACCCGAACGGTTCGGTCGAGCGCCTCGACGAGTCGTCCGGTCTCGGACACAATTGGGCTTATTGCCTTTTTGAGGACCGGGAGGGCACCGTCTGGGTGGGCACAGGTAACGGGGGACTGCACGGGTTAAACCCGCGTCGCGTCACGATGATCGACGCGCCCGACCACTGGCGCAGCAGCGCAGTTCTTTCGGTTGCGCCCGCCAAAACGGGTGGGGTGTGGATCGGCACGGAAGGCGGCGGAGTATACCGCCTGAAGGACGACATCGTCACCAATCTCCCGCAGCGCAGCGGAATCTGGCAAGGCGTCGCGACCTCCGTGCTCGAGGACCAACACGGAAGCCTCTGGGTCGGAACGTGGAGCACCGGCCTGCGTCGGATGGAGGACGGTGAACTGCGCCCCGCCTACCGGGCTACGGGTGGACGCAACGCCGTCCTCACGCTGTTCGAATCCCGCAGCGGCGACATCTGGGTTGGAACCCGCGACGGCCCAGGACGCCTGCGCGGAAGCAAATGGGACTGGTTTGACGACCAGCCCGCCCTGCGCGGCAGTCCAATCCGCTGCTTTGCCGAACCACCGGATGGCTCCCTCTGGGCCGGCCGCGATGACGGCTCGCTGGTCCAATTCGGACCCGAAGGCGTGCGCAGCTACGGCCGGGCGGAAGGCCTGACTGGTGATCAGGTGCGTGCCCTCTTTGCCGACCGCGACGGCACGCTGTGGGTCGGCACCCGCCGGGGACTGGGACGCTGGCGGGAGGGACGTTTCGCGCTGCTCACGAGCCGTCACGGCCTGCCGCACGATGTCATTTGCCAGATTCTCGATGACGGCGCGGGCAATCTTTGGCTCGGCTCGCTAGGCGGAATCTTCCGCGCCGCGCGGTCCGACCTGCACCGCGTCGCCGACGGACAAGCCGACACCGTCCCGTGTCTGCTCTGTGACCAAGCGAGCGGATTGGCCACCTTGGAGCTGTCGGGACTCAGCCAGCCCGCGGGCTGTCGGACGGCAGACGGTCGCCTTTGGTTTGCGACCGGCAAAGGGCTCGCGTGCGTGGACGCAGCCGCCGTGCGCGCCAATCCGCTGCCCCCACCCGTCCGCATCGAGGAAGTGCTGGTCGATGGCGTGGCGGTGACCGCCCCTCCGGGCGCCGTCTTACTTGTGCGCCCGGGTGGACGCCGCTTCGAATTCCGTTATACCGCTTTGAGCCTGACCAACCCGGGGCGCGTCGGCTTTCGCCATCGGCTGCTCGGCCTGCAGGACGATTGGTATGACGCCGTCACTCCGCGGGCGGCCGTCTACGCGCAACTTGCGCCGGGACGCTACGAATTCGCCGTGAGCGCACGGAACGCCGACGGAGTCTGGAATCCGACCGGCGCGACGCTCGCTCTCCGGGTCCTGCCCCATTTCTGGCAGACGTGGTGGTTTCGCTCCACCGCCTGGGCGGGCTCGGTGGGGCTGGTGGGGCTCGGCGCGGCCCTGATTGTGCGCCGACGTTCACGGCGGCGCCTGGCGGCGGTCGAACGCCAGCGCACGCTCGAACAGGAACGGGGACGTATCGCGCGCGACATCCACGACGACCTTGGGAGCAGCCTGACGCGCATCGTCATGCTCAGTGAATCGGCCCGCGCCGGCATCGATCCGCCGGAGCAGGTCGCCAGTCACCTCGACGAAATCAACCAGACCTCACGGGAACTGACCGTGCGGATGGGCGAAATCGTCTGGGCGGTGAATCCCGAACACGACACCCTCGACAGCTTCGCGACGTTTGCGGGGAACCATGCGCGCACCTTCCTCCAGCGCGCAGGCATCCGCTGCCGGCTCGACGTTCCCGTGGCCCTGCCCGCGCGGCCGCTGGAGTCCGCCGTGCGGCACCACCTCTTTCTCGCATTCAAGGAGGCGGTGCACAACGCCGCCCGGCACGCCGGCGCCACCTCCGTGCAGATCACCCTCACGTTTATCCACGGCCAGCTGGCGCTTTCCGTGCAGGACGACGGCCGCGGCATCGAGCCCGCTCGCATGACTACCCCTGGCCACGGCCTCGCCAACATGAAGCGCCGCCTCGCCGAACTCGGCGGCCAGTGCGTCCTGGAAAGCGCTCCCGGTCGCGGCTGCACCGTGCACTTGCGCGTGACGCTGCCCCCGGCCGATGCCCCCGGTGGCAGTCATGGAAACCTATGACATGCCGCCCGGCCCTTCCGCCGCTATGCTGTCGCGCGTGAACCTCCGCCTCTGCCTGATCGAAGACGACGCCCGCGTGCGCGGCCTCATGGTCAGCTGGCTCCAACGCGAGGCTGGGTTTGAGGTGGCCGCGCACTACGGCAGCACCGAGGCCGCGTTGGCCAACCTGCCGGACGTGCGCCCCGACATCGTCCTGGTCGACATCAATCTGCCGGGGCAAAGTGGAATCGAATGCGTGCGGCAACTGAAGCCGCAGCTGCCGGCCACGCAGTTCGCCATGGTCACGGTCTACGAGGACGCCGACCGCATTTTCCAAGCCTTGGCAGTCGGTGCCACGGGCTACCTGCTCAAGCAGACGCCGCGCACGGAACTGATCGCCGCCATCCGGGAATTGCATGCCGGCGGCTCGCCGATGAGCACCAACATCGCCCGCAAAGTCGTGCAGTCCTTCCACCGCGCGCCGGCCGCCCCGGCGGCCGAAGCGGTCCTCGCCCCCCGCGAACGCCAGGTGCTCGACGAACTCGTGCGCGGTCTCCTCTACAAGGAAATCGCCGACGCTCTGGGAATCAGCATGGGCACCTTGCACACCTATATCCGCAGAATCTACGAAAAGCTGCACGTGCGTTCGCGGGCCCAGGCAGTCGCCAAGGTGACGCAACGCTGACGGCCCGCCGGGCGATCGGGGCGCCTAGGGCAAGAGCGCCAGCACGCTGTCGACAAAAATGGCCATGCCCCGTTCGTCCGGATGATTGGCGGAGTTCCCCATCAGGCTCGTCCAAGGCAGCCCCTGCCGCCACAGCCGACCGTAGCGCGCGGCGGCATCCGCCAGCGCCAATCCGTGCTCCGGGGCGAAACGGCGCAGCATCGCCACGTAAGCCCGGGGATCCTCATCGACCTCACGCTCCAGCGGCGGATTGGTGAACGTGCTCGGGTGCGGCGTGAGAATGATCCACTCGGCCCCGATCCGCCGCAGATCTTCCCGGATCCGGCGGTAGCGGACTTCGGATTCCGCCGCGTCCAGCGGGGAGTCGTTGAGAAACTCGGAGATCACGACGTCCGGCTTGGCCGCGAGGACCTGCTCGGCATAATTAAGGGGATGGCCCGGCGGCGCGGTAAGGAAATGACGCGTGTTGCCTCCGCCCCACGCCACGGAAACGAGGTCGATCTTGGCCTGAGGAAAACGCGCCTGCAGCCGGCGGACGAGCTGATGCTGCCACTGATCGCGGCCGAGGTAGCCGCCGGTCACGCTGTCGCCCCAGGCCAGCAGGCGGAGCGGTTGCCCTTCCTGCAGACGGCGCAGGGCGTTCGGAAAACACTGTTCCGCCACCGACGGAGACCGGCGCGCCGGCTCCGGGTATCTTTCCTCCAGAATCGGAAACAGCTGCGGCGGTCCGAGCTGCGCCAGCCTTTCGGGCACCCAGACATTGGCGAGCCGGCGCTCCCCGGGCCGCGCCTCCGGCGGCCGGGGCGAGCCGTTGCGCGGCTGCCCCGCGCGCACGACGATCTCGCCCGCCGCCGTCACGAAAACTCCGTCCAGCCGCCGTTGATGATACCGATAACTCACGAGGACCGGCTGGCCGGCCGCGATCCGGCCCTCGGGTAAGCGGCCCAAGCCACCCCACTCGCGATCCACCTCGAAATCGCGGCCGAGTGCGTAGGCGACGCCCCCGGCTTCCGGCAAGGCACGAACTCGGACGCTCAGTCGATCCAGCACGAAGCGCCCACCGTTGACCCCGTCCGCCAGCCCGGCCGGCTTGGTGCGACGCACGCCCTTGCCCGCGACCCACTCGTCGAGGCCCGGCAGGCGCTCATCCGTCACGTCGACGACCGTGGGCGGCGCAATCCGGCAACGCACCGGCGCTCCGCGATCCTCCGCCGCAACTTCAATTTCCCAATCGCCGGTGATCCGCAGCGAAGCCGCCGCCGCGGGGCCGGACGCGGCCGCAACAAGGGCGCACGCGCCCACACCGAGGACGAACAGCAGCAGCGATCGCGGGCCCGGGAAACGGCGCATCGCGCAACCTACGCGCCCGGCCGAAGTCCTCCAAGTCATAGGCTTCTATGACATGACAGTCCAACGCCCACCCCCTAGCGTTCCAAGGTGGCGCCGTGACGTCGCCGCCGGCACCGTCCGTGCGCTCCGTATCCGCCACCCCAATACCCCATCCATGGCAACCGCAAGTCCCCGCTCATCCTGCCGCGTGGCCGTCCTCCTCGCCGGCTCCGTCCTTTCCACCCCCTTGGGCCAGGCCCAGAGCGTATCGCCTTCGCTCCCGGCCGGCAGCCGCACGGGGCCCACCGACCCGACGGACGTCATCACGCTGTCGCCGTTCACCGTCTCGTCCGACACGGAAAAAGGCTACCTCGCCACCCAGACGCTCAACGGCACCCGCCTCAACACCTCCCTGCGCGACGTGGGTGCGGCGATGACGGTCTTCACCGAACGCCTGCTCGACGACCTCGGCGCCACCAGCGTCAACGACCTCGTGGCCTTCGCGCCCAATACCGACGCCTATGTCGGCAACGTCCTCGATACCACGGGCAGCGGCAACGCGTTCCTCACGACCCAGAGCCCGCAGTATGTCACCCGCGGCGGCAATACGGCGCTGGTGAGTCAGGATTTCTTCAGCACGCCCGCGGTTCCGCCCGACCGCTACAACGCGGAGAACCTCACGTTCACGCGCGGCCCCAACGCCATTCTCTTCGGCCTGGGCAACCCGGCCGGGGCCTTCACCTCCTCGACCAAGCGGGCCCAGTTTCGCCACGCCTACCAGGTCGAGGTGCGCGGCGACGACAACGGCGGAGTGCGCGCGACCGTGGATCTTAACCGCGTCCTTCTGGCCAACCGCCTTGCGCTCCGCTACGCCGGGCTCCACGAGAATGCCGAAGGGTTCCGTGATCCAAGCGGCAACGAACAACGCCGCCATTTTCTGACGGCGCGCTTCACGCCCTTCCGCACCACGTCGCTCCGGGCCAATTACGAATTCGGGAAACTCAAGACCCTCGCAATCCGGCCATGGCCGTCGTATGACGGCATCACGCCTTGGATCGATGCGGGGCGGCCCCTCCTCGCGACCGCCGGCAGCGGCCGCACGCCGCCCGCCGGCATCCAGAACGCGTTCGGCGCCGCGGCCCAAAGCCTGGTGGTCACCGAGCACACCCCCGCCGGGACCGTCGTGCCGCCGATGAGCTGGTTGAATCAGGGACGCAGCGCCAATCCTGCCTTCCCCAGCTATCCCAATCTCGCGAGCTTCCGCTCGCTGGTGAACCCGGGCCTCTTTCCGACGCGCGCCAATGTCGTCGGGCAAGGCGCCCGCCGCGATCTCGACTTCCGCACCTTCGGGGCCAGCTGGGAACAGCAGATCGGCCGCAATTTCTTTCTGGAAGCCGCGTTCAACCGCACGACCAGCGACACCCTCGTGAACTCGAGTGTCGGGGGCCAGTTTGACCGGCTCTACGTGGACGTGAACCGCCAGCTGCCCAACGGGGCGCCCAACCCGAACGTGGGGATGCTCTACGTCGACTCGTTCGCCAACATCCTCCCCAACAAGTTCGTCGGCACCAACGAGCGCCTGATGCTTTCGTATGACTTGGATTTCGCGAAATACTGGCCGCGCGCCGGGACCTGGTTGGGACGCCACCGCGTGGCGGCGTTTGCCGAGAATGGAGTGTCGCACACCTGGGGCAGCCAGAATCCTTCGACCAACGTCACGCCCCTGCCGGGCGCAAACGCCGCGATCGGCGATCTCACCAATCGGGTGATCTTCCGCTACTACCTCGATCCCGCCCGGGGCGCCACCACCGCGGGATTCAACGCCGCCGAGCGCTACCCCCTGATTTTTGCCAACGATCCGTTGCCCGCCCGCAACGCCTCCGGCGTCACGCCGGCACAGGTGGCGGTGTTCGGCGGCACGACCGCCCAATCCCGCCTGATGACGCGCGCGTTTGCCACCCAAAGCTCCTTTTGGCGGGAGCGTCTCGTGCTGACCTTCGGCCTGCGCGAGGACACGCAGATCACCTACCGCGGCACGCAGAACGACTTCAACCCATGGCGCGACAACCGCGGGATCTATCCCAATCCACGCCTCTTCGGAGCCAAACGCTATTTTCCCGGCAGCCGGTTGGAGGTCACGGGCCAAACGCATACCCGCGGTGCGGTGCTCCACGCGCTGCCGTGGGTCAGCCTCTTCGCCAACCAGTCGAACAACCTCCAACCCAATGCCACCCAGCGGGACCTCGCGGGCCGGCTGCTGCCCAATCAGGAGGGTGACGGTGAGGACTATGGCCTGAAGTTCAACCTGCTCCAGGGCCGCGTCGTCGCCGACGTGCTCTATTACAAGAATTACGGCCGCAACCGGCCGGACTCCACGGTCGCCAACGGCCTCCACGGCAATTTTCAAAACGACATCAACGCGATCTGGACCACCCTGGCCGCCCGCGAGAACAAGCCCGACTATCTGGCCAATCCCTACGCTTTCACCGGCTCCATCTGGCCCGACATCAACACCGGCTTTTCGGACGGCTATGAAGGCAGCGTGACCGCCAACCTCACGCCCGCCTGGCGCCTGACCGTGAACGGGAGCAAACGCGGTCCCGGCAAAACCATCGAACGCGGCACCCTGCTCCGCGGCTATCTCGCGCAGTATCTGCCGCAGTGGAAGGGCAACGCCGCTTGGCTCGGCACTCCCTTGGTGGAAGGCACGTCCGGCGGCGGCACGATCGCGAACGCCGTCAGCCGCATCGAAAACACTCTGGCCAATTTCGATGCCCTCGCGGCGCTGCCGACCGACAGTCTGTTCGCCCCGGAATGGTCGGCCAACGTGATCACGAGCTACGATCTCCCGGCCCGTTCGCGCTGGCGCGGCGTCTCGCTCGGCGCGAGCGCCAACCTCCGCGGTCCCACGGTCATCGGCTTTGCCGAAACCGCGGCAGGTGTGGCCATCGCCGACCGGCCCTACTACGCGAAGGAATTCGCCACCACCGGCGCGTGGATCACCTATCGGCGCAAGCTCTTCGACAAGGTCAGCTGGCGCGTGCAGCTGAACGTCCGGAACGTGCTCGATGAGAACAAACTCTTTCCGCACCGGGCCGTCGACCGCCGCGACGGCACCGGCAGGAAAGACGTCGTGATCTACCGGCTGAACGAGCCGCGCACCTTCGTCCTCACGTCGACGTTCAGTCTCTGAACCGCGCATGATGACCCTGACCCGCCGTCGCCTGCTCGCCGCCACGGGCACGTTGACCGCCAGCCTCGCCTTGCCCGGGGCGACCCGGGTGGCGGCAAGCCCGCCGGCACCCGACGGCCAACCCACGACCGCAGGGAGCGTTGGCATCGCGCCGTTCGCAATCGAAGGCGACACCCTGATCGTCCCCAGCGGCGCCTATCCGACCGGCGGTGGCCGCGTCGTGCGCGTCACCGCCCCGGCACGCCTCACCGTCGCCCCGGTCGACATCGTGACCGTGCGCGACGAGGAGCTGCAGCTCTCGCCCGACAAGCCGGGAGGATTCTTCACCGGCACCAAGCTCGCCGGCACCCGCGCCGCCAATATCGGCGCCTTTCGCGCGCTGATCGAGGACAGCGTCACGCTCCGCACCGCTGCCGGGCAGCCGCTGCGCAAAAACGCGGACTACCTCGTCTCCGCGCCCTTCGCTCTGCTGGGCCTGGGCCCGCAGGCAAGCATCACCGCGCACGACCGGGTCTACGCGACCTATTCACACTACCTGCAGCGCCTCGACCTCGTGGTCGTGGCAGGAGACGGCAAGCCCTTCGCCGTGCGCGGGGTGCCCCACGTCGCCACTCCCGCCCTGCCGCCGATTCCCCCGGGCACCGCGCCCATCGCCACCATTTACCGCCCGTTCGGCGCCCGCACGCTCGAGTCGGTCCACGTCTTTCCCCACACCGCCCAGCCCGGTGAGGTCGTCACGGCCACCCGCCGTGGTCGCGTCCCGAAAACGCTCACGAAGCTGCAGCGGGGTGATGAGGTCACCGTGGTTTGCTGGGGCGACTCCATCACCGTCGGGGCGGACGTTGCGCCGCACGAAGCGTGGGCCAACCGGCTGCGCACGGAACTCACCACGCGCTTTCCCCGCGCCCGCCTCACCCACCGCAACCACAGCATCGGCGGCAGCAAGAGCGCGCAATGGCTGCACAACGGCGATTTCCCCGGACTGCCCAAGAAGGATCCCGCCAAGTGCCGCTTCGACCTCGTGCTGGCCGAAAAGCCCGATCTGGTCGTCATGGAGTTCCTCAACGACATCACCTTCCCGGAGGACGTGCTGGAGAAGACGTATCAGGCCATCCACGAAGCGTTCACCGCCCGCGGCATCGAGTGGATCATCGTCACGCCCAGCCAGAATATTCCACCGACGTTCGATCTCGCGGTCATGAAGGACGGCGCGCCCCGGCTGCTCGACCGCTTCCTGCGCCGCTTTGCCCAGCGTCACGGTCATGCCTTGGCCGATACCGCCGCCCGCTGGAAGCATCTGCACCGCGAAGGCGTGCCCTACTTCGCGCTTTTCGCCAACGCCTACAATCATCCCAACGCGTTCGGCCACGGACTGTTCATCGAGGAGATCATGCGGTGCCTGGAGTAATTCTCTTATGGATACGCCGGGCCGGCCTGCTGGCCGCCGTCAACGCCCTCGCCGACGTGCCGGCTGCGGCCGCCACCCCACGCCCACCCAACATCATCGTGATCGTGAGCGACGACCACGGCTGGGCAGATCTCGGCCGCCAGGGGCGCCGGGTAGACGTGCGCACGCCGCACCTCGACGCACTTGCGGCCGACGGCGTGCGCTTCGCGGCGGGGTATGTCAGCGCGCCGGTCTGCGTTCCCTCGCGCGCCGGCCTGATCACCGGCCGCTACCAGACCAGGTTCGGAATCGAGTCGAACGAGGACGGCCCGCTGCCCCCTGCGGAACGGACACTCGCCGACCGCTTGCGCGGTGTCGGCTACACCACGGGTCTCGTGGGCAAATGGCATCTCGCCGGCAGCCACGCCACGACCGCCGCGCTCAAGCGCACGCCGGAAGCCGCACGGGACGTGATCTGGGGCGACAACGTCGGCGTGCATGACGCCAACCTGCCGGGCCGGCGCGGATTCGATGCCTATTTCTGCGGCGCCAACCGCAACTACGCCGCATCCTTCGACCTGGAGGGACGGCCGCTCGCCAACGCCCCCGTGCTGGTCCGCGACCCGCGCTTCCGCGTCGAGGTGCAGACCGAAGCCGCCCTCGCCTACCTGCGGCAGCAGCAACCGGGCGGGAAACCGTTCTTCCTCTATCTTGGCTATTTTGCCCCGCACGTGCCGCTCGACGCTCCCGATGCGTGGCAGGCAAAATTCGCCCACGTGACCGACCCGGTGCGTCGCACGGGCCTCGCAATGATTGCCGCCGTGGATGACGGCGTCGGTCGCCTGCGAGCCGCGCTGCGCGAGCGCGGATGGGATCAGAATACACTGATCTTCTTTATCGCCGATAACGGCGCCCCCCTCAAACCGGGCATGTGGGACGGCTCCCTGAACGAACCGCTGGTAGGCGAAAAGGGCCTCCTGCTGGACGGCGGCATCCGGGTGCCCTTCCTCGCCTGCTGGCCGGGCACACTTCCGGCCGGAAAAGTGTATGAACCGCCGGTGATCGCCCTCGATATTGCCGCCACCGCACTCGCCGCCGCCGGGGCCATGACGCACCCCGACGACAAACTCGACGGCGTGGATCTGCGGCCGTTCCTCACCGATCGACGCGCCGGCACACCGCACGACGCCCTGTTCTGGCGCTTCCGGTCACAGGCGGCCGCGCTGACGGAGCAGTGGAAGCTCGTCTTCGTCGCCCCAGACCGCTGGCACTTGTTTGATCGTCGCGCCGAAGACGGTGAAAGCCGGAATGTGGCCGCCGCCCATCCGGAGATCGTCGCACAGCTCCGGGCCAAACTGGAGGCTTGGAGCGCGGGCCAATTCCCTTCCGGGCTGCCCCGCCGCAGCACCGCGGCGGATGATCAATACCTCAGCCAATACGGGCTGAGCGGGAAATGAGGCCCGGACCCGCGCCACGCAGGACTCGTCCCATGCCCTCAGCCTTCTACCGCCGCCTCGCCCATCCGCGATTCGCCGCTTTGCTCACGCTGGCGTGCGCCTGGCTCTCCCCCTTGTCTGCGACAGGACTGGCCGCGCCCGCCCAGCCCCGCTACGTGCCGGCGCCTCGTCCCGCCGATACCGGCCGCTTCCAAGTAGGCGCGATCATGTGTCCGCTCTGGAACGACGGGCGCCGGTGGGCTGACATCGCCCGGTTTCCCGGGCGCGAACCCCTGCTCGGCTGGTACGACGAAGGTCATCCGGAGGTGACCGACTGGGAAATTACCTGGGCGCTCAACCACGGCATCTCTTTTTTCCTGGTCTGCTGGTACCGCGCGCCGGGCAATTTCGACGAACGCACCGTCCGCCCTACCCTCGGCCACTGGCTGCACGAAGGCCTGCCCCGCAGCCGCTACGGCGACCAGTTTCGCTTTGCGATCATGTGGGAAAACGCCAACCGCTCCCTGCCCACCCAGACCACAGAGGAGGATTTTCTGCGGAAGCTGGTGCCGTATTGGATTAATGAATACTTCCGGCGGCCCAATTACCTCGTGATCGACGGTCGCCCGGTGTTCTCGATCTACAACCCCGAGAAGTTCGTCCGGGAACTTGGAGGCGAGGCCAAGGCAGCCGCCGCTTTGGCTGCGATGCGCGAAGCCTGCGTGCGGGCCGGTTTCCAAGGCGTTCATCTCCTCGGCCAATACTGCTGGGGCGGACCGCCGCGACTCGCGGAACAGGCCCGGGTGGTGAAGCAACTCGGTTTCGACGCCAGCTGGGCCTATCACTGGCCAACCTTCACCGGCGCGTTCGGCCGCAATCTGCAACCCACCGGAACCGAAGCGATCGCGGCCCAGGAACGCCTCTGGCAAGCCCAGCCTGTCCCGCACCTTCTCACCCTTTCGATGGGCTGGGACGAAGCACCGTGGGGCTTTCGCTACTCCAAAGTTCAATGGCGACTCACGCCCTCTGAATTCGAGGAACTCGCCCGCCGCGCCCGCACGATGCTGGAACGCCGCGGCGGAGCCGGGCTCGCCGACCGGGTCGTGCTGCTCGACAACTGGAACGAGTTCGGCGAGGGCCACTACCTCATGCCCACGCGCGAGCATGGCTTTGGCTACCTTCAGGCCGTCCGCCGGGTATTCGCCCCTGATTCCCCACCACCGACACCCGTAACTCCGGGTGAAATTGGGCTCGGCCCGTACGACTCCCAGTTCCGCGCGTGGCAGGACCGCCGGAGCGCACCGCCTTCCCCCCGATGACCCTACGCCGTCCTCCTCTCCTCCGCACCGGTTGGCTAGGCATCCTCGCCGCCGTCGTTTCCGCCGCGGTGACGGTATCGCTCGCCGCCCCGGCCCGTCCCAACCTCGTGTTTGTTTTCAGCGACCAGCAGTCCTGGGACATGCTGGGCGCGTACGGCAACCGTGAGATCCAGACGCCCAACTTTGACCGTCTCGCGCGCGAGGGAATACGCTTCACTCACTGTATCTCCAATTCGCCCGTCTGCACGCCTTACCGCGGTATTCTCTTCAGCGGCCAGCATCCCCTGAGGAACGGTGCGATCACCAACGACATTCAGATGCTCCCCGGCCAGGGCACCTATTTTGGCGAAGTGCTGCGCGATAACGGCTATCGGACCGGCTACTACGGCAAGTGGCACCTCTATGGTGGCGATCGCGTGCGCGGTATACCTGCCGGACCATATCGCTATGGCTTCGACCACGAGTTCCTTTCCAACAACTGCACCCTGCTGTATGACGCCGCTCGAGCGTATTACTGGGATCAGGCTGGCATGGACCGGCATCTTTACGGCGACTGGGAACCCTACGGACAAACGCGCCAAGCGATGGAGTTCATCGATCGCCACGCCGACAAACCGTTTGCCCTCTTCATGTCGTGGCATCCGCCGCACAACTGGGGCCGTGCCCACGAGGGCTACGACGCGCCACCCGACCTCCTCGCACGGTATGATCCGGCGAAGCTGACGCTCCGTCCTACGGTCAAGGATACGCCGGAGGTGCGTCGGATCTACCAGGGCCACATGGCGATGATCACCGGCATCGACCGCGCCTTTGGCTGGTTAATGGAGAAACTCCAGCAACGCGGTCTCGCCGAAAACACGATCGTCGTCTTCACATCCGACCACGGCGACACGCTCATGAGTTATGATTGGCCGAACAACAAGGGGCGCGCCGAACATCTCTCCGCCCGCGTGCCACTCATCGTGCGCTGGCCCGCGCAACTCCGTCCTGGCGTCAGCGATCTCCTGCTGGGGACGTTCGACCTTATGCCCACGCTGCTCGGGCTGATGAACCTCCCGGTGCCCTCGACCGCGCAAGGCCGGAACGCCGCCACGGCCATCCGGGAGGGTCGCGACGACGGCGTCGACGCCCAACCGTTGTTTTTCCTGCCGGCCAATTGGCGCGGCATCTACACGCGGCGTTACACCTACTCAGTGTCGTTGGCTCAGCCCACCGAGGCCAGCACGCCCGGCGGCGACCAGACATACAACGTCCTCTACGACCGCGCAGCGGATCCGTGGGAAACGAAAAACCTCTTTGCTGATCCCACGGTCGCCCAAGTGCGCTCCGACCTCCATGCTCGCACGCTCGCCCTCATGCACCACCTCGGCGATCCCGGGGTCCCTTATCAGAAACTCCTCCGCCGCGTGATCCGCGATGAAGATTACCCCGCCGTCACCACTCCACCCGCCAAACGCCCCAAAGGCTGGGAAGGCCGCGTCAAGGGCCGGCCCATCGATCACCTGACCCACGCACCGGCGCGGTAGCGCGGCCGCAACCGCCGACGGCGCGGGATCCCGGCCTTGCGGGGGCAGACCTGAGCCAGGCGATCAGGCCGGAGTTCGCCGAAAAGGACACCCGCACCCGCGAAACGCCGATCCGGCTTTGCATCGTATATTCCGCGTGAGGAAACTCATGCACACTTTAGACGCGCGAACCCCGGCTGCCGTGGGAGAAACTCTGCGCCTCCGGACCGCGTGACGGCGGCGAAAATCACCCCTCCACCTCACGGGTATAATCCCTCACTGGATTTATTCTCCCCAACCGAGCCGGAAAGGTGCAGAGTTCTCTCGGCGTGAGGGTCTCACGCCGGTCGTTTTCCTTCTATTCCGCGTGCCGTCAGGCCGACCAAACTTACCCTACCCGTCGCGGCTGATGCCAACTCCTCCCTTGCGCTTCACATCCGCCGCCTTCGGCGCCGCCCGCCTCATCTGGGCAGTCCTCCTCTACGTCGGGCTTGCCGGTGCGCCCGGCACAACGCCGCCCACCCCGGAACGCGCCGCGTTGAGTCTCGACGTCTGGAACGAGGCCCACGGCCTGCCCCAGTCCCGGGTCCGCGCGGTGTTGCAGACCCGGGACGGGTATCTCTGGCTCGGCACCGATGGCGGCTTGGTGCGCTTCGACGGCGTGACGTTTCAGTCGTTCAACGTCCGGAGCGGCAGCCTCCAGGACGACGAAGTCTGGACGCTGGCGGAAAGCCGCACCGGCGCGCTCTGGATTGGCACCTTGGGCGGCCTGACCCGGCTCGAACAAGGCCGGTTTACCACCTACACCACGACCGACGGCCTCCCGGACAACTGGATCCGGCACATCGACGAAGACCGGGAGGGCAACCTGTGGATTGCGACGCCGCGCGGCGTGACTCGCCTGACGGGTGGAGTCTTCACGACATTCACCACCAAGGATGGATTGGTCCAGGATTCCGTGTCCGACGTCTGCGCTGGCAGCACGGAGGGCGTGCACGTGATCGCATCCTTCCAGCTGCATCGCTTTGAGAACGGACGGTTCGTCACGGAACCTGGTCTGAACAGGCCCGAGGATGGGCGGCTGACCAACCTGTCCAAGGGCGCGGATGGCGCACTCTGGCTGGCCTTCGAACGCGGGGTGATCAAGCAACGTCGGGCCGGTCGACTGACCGCCTATCCCACGCTGAACGACCCCAGTGCGCGAGGCGGTCGCATTTTTGAGGACGCCTCGGGCAACATCTGGGTCGTCCGCCGGACGGGGCTATATCGACTCGTCAACGGCCAGGTCGTGCGCGCCGTGACCGCGGAACTCAACGCGCAACTGGGCGCAGTGCTTTCGGTCGGGACCGACCGGGAGGGCAGCCTCTGGCTGGGACTCGAAGCCAACGGCCTCGCGCGCGTCCGCCGCACCCAGTTCGTCACGCTCACGACCGATGACGGGCTGCCTGACAACAGCACCCGCTCCGTCATGCAGGATAGTCGGGGCGACATCTGGATCGGCACCATCAACGGAGTTGCCCGCTGGAGCCGCGGGCAGATCACGAGCTTCCGGGAATCAGAGGGCCGCACCTTCGGCGTCGTGACCGCACTGGGCGAGGATCGGGAGGGAGTCGTATGGATTGGAGCCGTCGGGGAACTGTTCAAGTATCAGGACGGGCGACTGACCAAAGACCCGGCTTGGAAGCGGGTGCAGGAAATCAAGAGCATCTACCGTGACCGGGAGGGCCGCATGTGGGTGTGCACCGACGGCGAAGGTCTCTTCCTTTGCGAGCCCAACAAGCGCCCGACGGTGTTTCGGGTGGAGGACGGACTCGCCAGCAACCACGTGCGCGGCGTCGTGCTTGATCGCCGCGGCGCCCTATGGGTCACCACGATGGGCGCAGGCGTGAGCCGCTTCGCGGACGGCAAGTTCACGACCTTCACCACGCAGCACGGCCTCGGTAGCGACCGGGTGATCGGGGCTCACGAGGACGAGGACGGCACGCTGTGGTTCGCCACCCGCGCCGGCCTGACCCGCTACCGGAACGGGAAATTCTCCAACATCCGTGCCCGCGACGGATTGTTCTCCGAGTTCGTCAGCGGCATGCTCCCGGATGCCCATGGCTATTTCTGGTTCAGTTGCAGCCAGGGCATCTTCCGCGTGCGCTCGGACGAACTCCATGCGTTTGCCGACGGGATCCCCACGAAGATCGCGTCCGAAGCGTATGGCGCGAAAGACGGGCTGCGCAGCACGGCGTTCGGCGCAGGGCTGCAACCCAACGCCTGGCGCACCTCGGACGGCCGGCTCCTCTTTTCGTCCCTCAAAGGCCTGGTGATCGTCGATCCCGCCCGACTCCTCTCCAACCCCCATGCCCCGCCGGTGTATATAGAGCGGGTAAAGGTCGGCACGAAGCACGTGCGCGTCGATCAACCGGCGGTGATTCCGGCCGGAGAGAACGAGGTGGAAATCCAATTCACCGCGCTCGGTTTCCTCGCTCCCGATCGGATCCGGTTCCGTTATCGTCTGGAAGGGCTGGATTCCAAGTGGGTCGATGCCGGCCCCCGGCGCTACGCCTATTTCGCGCGCCTGCCCCCCGGCGAATATCGGTTTCAGGTGATCGCGTGCAACGAAGACGGCCGATGGAACGATACCGGGTCCACGTTTTCGTTCACCCTCACACCTTTCCTTTATCAACGCCCGTGGTTTCAAGCCCTCTGCCTGGTCGGGTTGATCGGGTTGGCCGGGGGCGTCCATTACGCGCGTCTGGCGCGGCTCCGGGCGAGCGAGCGGGAGCTGCAACGCCGGGTCGACGAAGCCATGGCCAACGTCAAAGTGCTCCGGGGGCTCCTGCCGATTTGCTCCTCCTGCAAGAACGTCCGCGACGACACCGGATATTGGAACCGGATCGACGAATACCTCATCGAGCACACGGACACCCAGCTCACCCACGGCATCTGCCCCGAGTGTATAAAGAAGCTCTATCCCGACGTCGCGGATCAGGTGCTGCGCGAGTTGAAATCCAAGGATAAGACCGGCTCCTGACGCCCGGCGCGGCCGCGTGACCAGACACCCGACGCCGCGAATTTCACCGGCGTCGGGTTGCGCAACCTACAATCTGCCTACTTGGCGTGGGAGCCGTCGCAGAATCCCTGCGGATCCTTGGTCTTGCCGCAGCCGCATTTCTTCCGCGCCGGCTGCGCGTGCGAGCCGTCGCAGTAACCCTGCGGATCCTTGGTCTTGCCACAGCCGCACTTTTTGCGCGGCGGATTTTCCTGATTGGAGCTGTTTGACATGCAACGTCCCGAATGACGCCCCGCCGGGTCGGAGACAACCTCGGGAATCGCCACCCATCTACGGTGGTAGACCCACGCGCACAGGAGACGCCACCGGACTCGGTCGCTCCGACTCGGGGCGGCCCTGAGCACACAACCGGGCCGCGCGCAGCTCCGCGGTCTCCCGGGTTTTCTCCGCCACCCGCCGCGCCACCACGGATGCGCCCGCACCCGCAGCACGCCCGGCCCCTACCGCCCCCGCCGCTCAGCGCGAGGTCAGCACGGCGCGATAGCGCCACTCCCACCAGGCCAGGGTAAACACGACGGCCGCCTCCAGCAGCAGGGTCGCGACCCCCAAGATCGAGGCGCGGCCGACCAGCAGCAGAGCGCCGACAACACAGACACAACCCCAGACGGCGTTCGCGACCGCCAACGCCGAGATGAGCCGCTGCGGCCGTCGCCGGCGCAGTGCCAGACTCAACGAATAGCAGCCATAGACGAGGTTGGCCGTCGCGATGACAAAAAAGAGGGACGGCGGCATCCGGTAGAGCGCCAACAGCCAGTCGGCCAGGACCCACATGAGCCCGCCCACGAGCAAGGCGCCGCCACAATCCAACCAAAGGATAGCCTTCACGGCCGGGGAGACGGGAAGGTGCCCGCGCGGCGCGGTCGACAACGGCGCGCTCATGGACTCCCGCTCCTGACCGAAGTCGGGGTGGCGGACGGCATCGCCTCAAGGCTCGATCGGCCCAAGGCAGGTAGCCATCCGGTCAACCGTGTGGCGGCGCCGAACGGGCTGAGGAGGGAGTAAGCGGGAGTCATGCAGGGCAGGGGCGAAGAGAAGATCGCCCATGCGCTTTCTTCGTTGCGTCGTTCATATTCCAGAAGGCCTCGCGGTCAACGCAGCCCACCGCGATGACCCCGTTCTCCCGACGTATCCGCCTTTCTCTTACACGCGCAATCACCCGGATGCTCCCCTTTCCCCGGACGCCCCGACACGCGGACTCCGGCAGACGTATCCTCCCCTACCGGGCACGATCGGAATGGTCCGCCACGCCGAAGGATACCCAAACGTAACGATCACATGGATACATATGGACCCACAGTCGGACCTGCTCCGGCGGCACCGTTGCTGGCCCACCGGGGAATCTTCTTGCCGCGGAGTCAGCCGTTGCACACTGCACGCCGGTCCGATTCGGGCCGCGTCCACCTGGTCGTCGGGGGCAAGTCTCGACCTCCGACCCGAACGTGGGCGAGGACTTCCGCTCCGTGGCCCGCATTTTCCGCTTCACCTGTCCCTACTTTGCGCCGTTAGGGCCTCCGCCCGCGGCATTTTGAGTAATGCCCAAGGTCGACCCCACGGACGTTACCGCAGACAAGCCCGCCGCTCCGTTTGCACCCCGGCCTTCGCCGTCCGGAGTGCAAGATCGCTTCTGAATCATCCAGCCCCGCTGCACGCTTGAATCCGCCGCCGACGCCCGCTTCTGCGCTCGCCTCGCTCTCCGCATCCGACCCCGCGGGTCCCGGCGCGTGGCTCGAGCAGATGCCACTCGCTGCCTACACCTGCGATGTCTCAGGTCTCATCACCGGCGCCAACGCGGAGGCGATTGCGCTCTGGGGCAAGGCTCCGACCCCAAAATCAGCCACGGAACGTCTGTTCGGGCCGGTGCGCCACATTCTCCCGTCTTCCCCGGGCGCCATCCAGGTGGAGGAGTCGCCCCTGTTTGCGGGGCTGCGTGGTCAGGCCGTCCCGGCGCATGAAGTGGTGCTGCAGTGTCTTTGCGGGGCGCGCCGCCCCGTGCTGGCCTCAGCCAAACCGATACTTGATCGGCAGCAACAGGTGCAGGGTCTGCTCGTCGTGCTCACGGATCTGACCAACGCCGCGGCCAACGCAGCGTGGTGGGATAACGAGCACCGGCTCCAGGAGGTGGTCCAATCGGCCATGGACGCCATCATCTCCATCGACGCGGAGCAGCGCATCGTCCTCTTCAACGCCGCCGCTGAACAGATGTTCGGCTGGACGGCCGGGGAGATGTTCGGGCAGACCCTCGACCGCTTGCTGCCCGCCGGCGCCCGCGCCCACCATCAGCACGCGGTGGAGGCATATGGCCGGAGTCGAGCCACGACGCGCGCGATGGGATCGCTGGGCACAATCTTTGGCCTCCGCCGCTCCGGGGTCAAATTTCCGATCGAGGCCTCGATCTCGCACACCGTGATCAAGGGCGCAAAATTGTATACGGTCATTCTGCGCGACGTGACCGAACGCCTTAGCGCCGAGCAGAACTTGCGCGAAAGCGAGGAGCGATTCCGCCAGGTCACGGAGAACATCGACGAGGTTTTCTGGCTATTCGACGTCGACGCGGACCAGGCCATTTACGTGAGCCCTGCGGTGGAGAAAGTCTGGGGCTTCCGGGCGGACGATTTCTACTCCGACCCGAAGCGATGGCTGCGTGCGGTGCATCCGGAAGACCTTGCCAGCGTGAAGGAGCAGGTTGAACGGCTGGTCCGCGGCGAACCCTGCAACCTCGATTACCGCGTCCAGCACCCCAACGGAAAGCAGCGCTGGATCCGGCACCGGGGCTTCCCCGTGTTTGATCCGAAGGGCAGGCTTTATCGCATTGCCGGGGTGGCCCGCGATGTCACGAACGAGCGCACCATCGAGGAACGGATGCGCCTCGCGCAGAAAATGGAGGCCATCGGGCAACTCGCCGCAGGCATCGCGCACGATTTCAACAATCTGCTCACCGTGATCCAGATGCACGGCTCAATTCTGAACCAGCGCCGTAATCCCGCGCCGGACGAGAGCCTCAAAGCCATGCTGGATGCGGCCGCGCGGGCCGCCATTCTCACGCGACAGCTGCTCACCTTCAGCCGCCGGCAGGTCAGCACCCTGGCACCGTTGGACCTGGCGGAGCTGGTCGGGACGATGCTCCAGCTCCTACGCCGTGTGCTCGGCGAGCACATCGATCTGGAAACCCGCTTTCAACCGCATCTCCCCGCAGTGAGTGCCGACCCGGGCATGATGGAGCAGGTGGTCATGAATCTCGCCGTAAACGCCCGTGACGCGATGCCGCAGGGAGGAAAGCTGCGGGTGGAACTCGACGCCCTGCACGCACCCGCGGAGCTGGTCGCGCACCGACCGGGAATTCAGCCCGGGCTTTTCGTCCGCCTCTCCGTCATCGATTCCGGATGTGGCATCGCACCGCATCTGCTCTCCCGGATTTTCGAACCCTTCTTCACCACCAAGCCCGACGGGATCGGCACCGGCCTGGGGCTCTCGACGGTATTCGGCATCGCCCAACAGCACGGGGGGTGGGTCGACGTGATCAGCACGGTCAACGCAGGGTCGTCATTCTTCGTTTTTCTTCCCGCCTCCGCCGCTCCGGCACCGGCGAAATCTCCGTCGCAAGGCCAGGCCCGGGCAACGAGCCAACGATCCGGGCGGATACTCCTGGTCGAGGACGATCTTGCGGTCCGCGCGGTGGCCCGCCGGATTCTCACCGGATATGGCTATGACGTGGTCGATGCTGCCACCGCTCACGAGGCCATCGTGGCCTTCCGTGCGACACCCACTCCGTTCGACCTGCTTTTGACCGACTTGATCATGCCCGGTGGGCTCACCGGAGAGGAGCTGGCCCGGATGCTGGTCGCGCAGCAGCCGACGCTCCGCGTCATCTACGTCAGCGGCTACAGCAACGCGATCGTGACGCAACGGCTCCGGGTCCAGCCGGGAGAAAATTTTCTCGCCAAGCCCTTCGAAGCCGAGGCACTCGGCGAGATCGTTCAGCGCACCCTGGAGAGACCGGCCTGAACCCGGCCTGATCGCAGGGCCCGATGACTAGGCCAGTGAGGGCGGCCGCCGCGCGCAGCCTCACATTTGGCTCACTTCTTCCGCCCGTCCGTCAACTCCCCGCGCTCCGGACCGAAGGCAAGGGCCTGCGCTGTGCCGCATCAGCCTGCTGCCGAGACACAGGGCACCCATTCATGCCTCCCGCCTAATCCATCCCGCGACCAATCAGCCACCCGCCCTTCCAGCCATGAAGAACCTCACCATCGGTCAAAAAATCACCCTCGGCTTCAGCATCGTGCTTCTGATCCTGACGCTCACGGGGGCTTACTCCGCCTTCAACATGCGGCAAGCCGCCGCGGGGGCCGCGCGACTTTCGAACGACTACCTCCCCGAGCTGACGATCGCCGAGCGCCTGGCGAGCGCGGCCGCCACGGTGCAGCTCAATGTGCGCAGCTACGCACTCACGGAGCAGGACACCTTCAAGACATCCGCGGAAAAGGCACTCGAGGAGGTCCACAACAACGAGAAGGCCCTCAAGAAGCTGGCGGAAGGCTCTCCCCATCTGGTCACCCTGGTGAAGCTGCTGCCCATCGGCGAGAAGGCGCTCGCCAACTACGAAGCCGAAATGAAGGCGACGGCCACAGCGGTCGCCCGCAAGGAAGCCGCCGCGGCCAAAGCGGGCACCGCCGGCCCTGCGGCCCTGGCCGATATCGACCAGCTCAGCAACTCGCAGCACACCAAGCTCGCGGCCGCGGCCCAGAGCAAGGACACCGCCGACATCCTCGAGCGGGATCGAAGAATCCAGATGCTGAGCGAACTGCGGGATCACGTCGTCGCCATCCGCCTGGCCAACTTCCGGTCCCAAGCCGATCGCGACATCTCCCTGCTGACCAAAGCGGTCGAGACCGAGTGGCCCAAGATCGAGCGCCTGCTCGCGACCCTGACGCCGCTCTTCCGCGATCCCGCCGACATCAAGGAACTCGATTCGGCCAAGGAGACGTTGAAGCAATACGCTGCGGCGCTGCGGGAGCAGACCGCCGCCTTGGTCGCACTGGAAGAGGTGGCCAAGCGCCGCGTCGAGGCGGCCACCGCATTTGATGCTTTCACGGATCAACTGATCGCCGCGGCGAGCAAGGGCGCCACGGACATTGCGCAGGCTTCGACCCGCAGCCTCTCGGTTTCGACCACGATAACCCTCATCGCCGTGGTCGCGGCCATCGTGATCGGCATCGCGACCGCGGTTTCGATCATCCGCGGCATCAATCGCGCACTCCGCGAGCTGGCGGGCATGCTCGGCGACGGTTCGTCGCAGGTCTCCGCCGCCGCGGGCCAAGTGTCGGCCGCAAGCCAGTCCCTCGCCGAGGGCGCGAGCGAGCAGGCCTCCTCGCTTGAGGAAACGTCGGCCTCCGTCGAGGAGATCAACAGCATGACCCGGCGTAACGCCGACCACGCCGAAAACGCGCACTCCCTCGCGACCCAGGCCAATGCCGCCAGCGACGACGGCCTCCGGCAGATGGAGGCGATGGTCGCGGCGATGACCGAGATCAAAACCTCGTCCGACAATATCGCGAAGATCATCAAGACGATCGACGAAATCGCCTTCCAGACGAACATCCTCGCGCTGAACGCGGCGGTGGAAGCCGCCCGCGCCGGCGACGCCGGAGCTGGATTTGCGGTCGTCGCCAACGAGGTGCGCAGCCTGGCCCAGCGCGCCGCCCAAGCGGCCCGGGAGACCGCCGAGAAGATCGATGACTCCATCGCCAAGAGCGGCAAGGGCGTCGAAATTTCCACGGTCGTGGCCAACAGCCTCAAGGATATCGCGGAGAAGTCCCGGTCGGTAAACGCACTCGTGAAGGAAATCGCCTCCGCGTCCAAGGAGCAGACCCAGGGCCTCGGAGAGATCGGATCGGCCATGAGCCAGATCGACCACGTCACCCAGGCCAACGCCGGCAACGCGGAGGAGACCGCCGCCGCCGCCGAGGAACTCAATGCCCAGGCGGCCACGATGCAGCAGAACGTCGAAACCCTCCTGCGCCTGGTCGGCGGCGCGTCGACCGCGACGACCGCACCCCGGCACATCGTGGCGCCGGCAGCGCACCACCGCGCTCCGGCAACCGCGAAGCATCCGACCACCGCTCATCCCGTGCGCGCGGTGCCGCCGGCGTCGCACCGCTCCGGCGAGGTAGCGGCCAGCGCGCACAATCCGGAAGCCACTCCGGCCCTGCGCTGACGCACTCGACCCGCACCCGTGGATCGCAGCCGGCATGCCGCCGGCTGCTTTTGCGTCCCCACCGAAGAGCCGACGCGGAGCGGAGCGAACGCGTGGCACGCCTCCTTAGGGCCGATCCGATCACGAAACACGGCCCAAGGCGCAGACGCGATCTCGGGCCTTGAGGCAGCCCTCCCTCCGAGGAGCCTCTCCGGCGAGGCACCCGGGCAGGAGCGCCGGGTGGTCGCAGATCCGGACTTACCCGACGCCGCACCGGGCGCCGGGCGGCCACATCAGAACGCGAACGAGTTGGTGAGGCTCCACGTGCGTTCCGGCGGGATGCGGAACGTGCCCCAGCTGCCGTCGGCGTTGGCCTTGATCGGAATCAGTTCATCCTGGGCGTTCAGGTTGGCCACGTGGAGGCCCACGGTCCACGTGATGGGCCGCGCACTCACCCTCAGCTCACGCGTATAGCCGGCGCTGAGGTCGAACTTCAGATCCCGCGGGCCCCAGTAGGGCCGCGTGACATCGGAGATCGAGACCCCGCCCTGGGTCACCAGCGGATAGCCGATGCCGATCTTGTCCTGCCAACGGACGGCGCCGCCGATATTCACGCCCTTAAGGAAGCCCGTGCGGAAATCGTAACGCGTCACGAAATTGACGCGCCATTTGCGGATTTCCGAAGCCGGCACCCCGGACAACGCCGCAGTGGTGCGGATCCCGGGCAGCGTCTCGGCCACGTATTGATCGTAGAACCGGCCGAGCTCGCCGGAGGAGGGATTACGGGCGCCGGGGAGGAGCATCCCACCATACATCGAATCCAGGTTCTCCTTCCACGCGGCAGCGAAGGCCAGTTCCGCCGCAGCCACCTTGGCCTTGGTCGCTTCGTTTTTCGCGACGCTGAGCGAGATGCGCCAGCTGCGGCTCGGATTGAAGATGGTTTCGAATTCCGTGCCCTTGGACTCGGTGTCGCTGGTCGACGTAAGCCCGACGATCGTGTCGGGAATCCACTGGAGGCTGGACCCGCTGCCGGTGAAGCGGGGATTGAAGTTCTTTTCCGCCCCGATGTTCGCCTGCATGCGGGCCGGAATGGTGCTGTAGAGCGCACGCGCGACGTCGCTGAAGGAATTCCAGCCGGGATAATTGTAATTGAAGTCCGCCGGCAGCAGGCCCGCATCGCGCGCGGCGAGCAGACGCCCGATCTGCGAACTGATATAGTTGTAGGGATTCCCGACGCCGACGGAATCGTTCTGGATGTCCGTCTGATAACGGATCACGCGGAAATAGAGCTTCCCGCCCAACGCCGAAATCGAGATGCCGCGCTCCTCGGTGTTGGAGGTGGGCGACCCCAGCTCCTCGTTCCAGATGTTCCGGCGCTGACCGACCGGATTGAAATTGCCGGACTGGTTCCAGAACAGGCGCAGCTGCGTGCCGCCCGGGAATTCATAGGGCACCCGCGCGACCACGCTCTTGGTCCAGCTGCGCTTACCCTGGGTGACGGCCGGGTTGAAGGTGACCCGCGAGGCATCCACGTTGCCGTTCGGCAGCACCGGAGGCGCCAGCGACGTGAACGCCTCATCGAAGTCCTCGCGCCATCCGACCAGCGTGGTCACGTGATCGTTGAAGAGGTTGCTCTGCAGGGCGACGGACGACGACCTGACTTTCTCCCGCTGATCCACCAGCCGCTGGAGAATCTGCAGCGGCTTCGACGTCCGCGTGACGAAGGAGCGGCTCACCGGGTCGTAAACCTGGAGCGTGTAGGTCTGCCCGGATTGGGGACGGGCCGCGGTGATGGGCTGCAGGCGCACGTCTTCGAGCTTGTTCACATTCACGAGCGAGGGCCCGAGGTAGAACCAGCCGTTGACCTGCGTGCCGAAAGATCCGGGCAGCGCCCCACCCAGGGAGCTCTGGGGATTGACCGGGCCGTTCGGATCCCAGGTGCTCGCGTATTGGCGGCTGAACCGCTCGATCTGCGTATTGAAGAGGAGGCCCGTGAGCGTGTGCTTGCCCAGCATCCGGCCCCAGCGGGAGGGACTGCGGGTGAAGTCATGTTTGTAGAACGTGGTGATCTGACCGGACTCGCGGGTGATGCGATTGGTGGTCAGACGAAAAACGTCGGTCGTGGAAATAAAGGGACGACCGAAGTTCGGATTCAGGATCGGCTGACCGGCGTTCGTCTTGACGCTCAGATAATAATTCACGTCCACCATGATCCCCTCGTCGTTGCCGCCGGTGGGAATGGAGAAGTCCCGCGCCGTGTTGAAGCCCTGGTAATTATAGGCCACTTCGGCGCCGGCCTTGCCGCCGAGGAAAAGCTGTTCGTAGCGGAAATCCGCCGCGTTGAAACGCTGCGCCCGCGTGTCGAACGCACCCGTCATCAGGTTCTCGTAGAAGTCGAAGACATTGGGATCCTGCAGGCGCGTGCGGACAAAACCGGTGACGAGGCGCCACGGATCGCCGGAGGAGCGCAAGGCACCGCCCGTGCCGCCGGGCAGCGTGACCGGGATGCCGCCTTGGAAGCCCTGCACGCCGGCGAGTGCGGGATCCGTCAAGCCGACCCCGGCGGTGTTCGACGCCGGATTCGCATAGATCAGGGCAAACTGAGTATAGAGGGGGAAGCCCTGGATCACCGAGGAGGTGGCCGGCACGATGCCGACGCCGTTGGCATTGCGCAGCGCGGACAGGGTTGCGGCGTTGGCCGCGGTGGGCGCCGTCGTGAGCGGCGTGCCGTAGCCCCACCATTGATATTTCGCATTCTCCGGCGCACTCACGCCGCCCCGGGTCGTGGGGTAGAACCAGTTGGCGACCGTAAACGTCGGCGTCAGCGGATCCGTCGGGGTGCCGTTGATCCCGCCCGTCTCGAAGTTGGCGCGGAAGGTGCCGCGGCCGAAGAACGAGCCCCGCTCCGGTTCGAAGACCCGGTATTGCAGCGCCGTATAGAATCGCTTGTCCCGGTTGTCGGCCGGCTTCTGCCGATAATATTGCTCGTCGTTGAGCAGATCAAACCGGAGCGCCAGACGCTGCGGGATGATCACCTGGTTGATGTGCAACTGCTCCCGATGGGAATGGTAGGAGCTGAAGCGGGAGGTGAAGCGATAGCTGTCCCGGAAGCCGGCTTTGCGCAGCCCCGAATCGATGACGCCGCCGGGGCTGCCGATACCGGCGAGGACGGCGTTGGGCCCGCGGCTGATCGTGAGGTTGTCGACATTGAACGTGTCCGTCGGCAGGTCGGACGGGAAATAGTCGCGGGTCCGCGTCGCCGAAGCGAGGGCCCGCACCCGGTTGACGCTCGCCGGATCTTCCCGGACCGCCGCGGAACTCTCCCCGTTTACCCCGGAGAAATTCCGGCCGCCGCCTTCCGTGGACACGGTGTAGGCGAGGATCTCCTCGAGCTTCGTGACCGCGATATCGTCCAAAAATTCCTTCGTGTAGGCCGAAACCGCGGCCCCGACATCCTTCAAGTCGGTGTTGAGGCGGGTGCCCGCGAGCGTGTGCGTCGCCAGATAGCCGACCTCCTTCGACGTGGAGACCATGAAGGGACTCAACGCGATCGGGTCCTCCTTCGTCGGATCCGGCAACGGCGACGGCGCCACGGTCTGCGCGAGGGCATCCGCCGCCAAGGCCATGCCGAGCGCCACTCCCGCATGACGCAGGACAGCGGACCTGCGGCCGCAACGTCCGGCGCAATCGGATGGAAGCAAAGCGCCGCGGGAGCTGAATCGTGCGCCGATCGCCGGCGCGTCGAATTTGGCCGCCGGCCAAGGAGGAAAAAGGGGCATGCGTGAGGGGGTTGGTTGGCGCGTGGCGCCGGGCCAAGGGTAGCAGTCGGCGAGCAAACCTGCCACTCCCCCGTTCGGGTGAGACGGCACCGTGCGCAGAAAGGCACGTTGTCCTGCCGGCAGCGCCGGTAGCCGCCGCCGGGCGGGCAAAGCACCGCGCGATCGCCTCGGGACGGCGCCCGACCCGCCCACGTCGCCGCGCCTAGCTCGTGCCGGAGCCACCGAGCGCCGCCTCGAGTGCGGCCCGCAAGGCCGCCTCCCGCTGGTGCGCCAGCCCGAGCTCGCGCGCCACGTGCGTGCGAATCAGCGGCAGCCACTGCGCCTGGAGCACCTCCAGCTCATCGGCATCCGGCTCCGCGTAGGTGTCGCCGAACGCCCGCGCGAGCGGTTCATGTTCGGCGCGATGGAGCTGTCGCAACAGGTTGTTCTCGGTCTCGCTCGGCTTGGGCGGCATGGCGGAAGGTTGCCCCGGATCCGCCCGCGCGCGCAATCGCGCAAACAGATCGAAGCAGCGGACCCGAATGGCTGGGCCGCGCGGAATTCCTTCCCACCCGCCGCCTTTCCTAGCTTACGCCGTCCGCGGCAGCAGGAACAGCAGCACCGCGAGGTAATGACACGTGCTGCCGCCGAGCACGAAGCCGTGCCACACCGCATGGTGGTAGCGCAGCCGGTGCCACCGGTAGAATACCACGCCCAGCGTGTAGCAGAGCCCGCCGGCGAGCAGCAGCCAGAGTCCGCCACGCGGCACGTGCGCGAGCAGCGGCTTGAACGCCACCACGATCAGCCAGCCGGCAAAAATATAGGCAAACGTCGTCACCAGCCGGTAGCGGGCGCCGAAGCAGAGCTGAAACACCGCCCCTGCCCCGCACAGCCCCCAGATCACGCCGAAGAGCGTCCAGCCCCACGGACCCCGCAGGCTTGTGAGGAGGAAGGGCGTGTAGGTCCCCGCGATCAGCAGGAAGATCGCCGCGCGATCAAGTTTGCGGAAGAGCAGCTTGGCCCGCCCGTCGCGCCGCGCGTGATAGATCGTCGAAGCGGTGTAGAGCAGCAGCAGCGTCAGGCCGAAGACCGTGAAACTCGCCACATGCCACGCGTCGCCACGCAGGCTCGCGAAAACGATCAGGAACGTCAGGCCCACGATGCTCGCCGCCAGCCCGATGCCATGCGTCACCCAGTTGGCGATCTCTTCGCCGCGCGTATACGTCCGCGGCAGCGGGGCGGAGCCCGTCTCGTCCGCTCCCTCCGCGGCCACCGGTTCGGCGGCCGCCTGCATCCGGCGCCGCTCGACACGGCGCTCCGCCCAACGGTCCAGCCACGCGATAAAGCCCCGCGGCGTCGGCCGCTGGAATTTCTCCGGCGTCCACTCCTCGCCGTCCGCATACACCGACTTGGGGATCACACAGGTCCCGAAGAGCCAGTCGGTGACCGGCAGCCCGAAGAAGCCCGAGATCGATTCGTTGCAGTCGATGACGGCGTGGTGCCGCAGGTGAAACGCATAGACCGGCCGCCAGAACCAGCCCCACCGCGGGTGCGCGATGAGCGGCTCCCACTGCTCGAAGGGCCAGTGGTTGATCGCATGCAGCACCTCGTAGAGCAGCAGCGACACCGCCAGGGCGACAAAGCCGGCGAGGAACCAGGGGAACGAGGGGAAAAGCCACTGCAGGAGCGCAAACAGCGGCGACATCACGAGCGTGAACACCGCGAGCGAATACCACGGGAAGAACGACGCTTCGTGCTGCTCCGTCTCCGTGATCGGAAACCGGTTCTCGATCGCGAGCAGCCCGCGGCCGTCGCGCCCCGGGCGCCGCACGATCCGCGTCAACGCATGATGCAGCGTGTGCTGCTTGTAGAGACGGCGGAGAAACGGCACCGCCGAGGTGTGCAGCAGGTAGCGGTGGAAGAAATACTCGAAGAACGCGTTCACGAGGCTGAGCACGAGAAACGCCGCCACGCCCTTCCCCACCGGCGCGAGAAACTGCGCGTCCCAGACCGCCGGCGCGACGAGCCACAGGAGAGCCAGCAGGCCCGCCAACGTCGCGAAAACGGTGAAGACAAAAAGCGGCAGGGAGAACTCCTCGGTGACCGTTTCCGAGGACGCGTGAGGGGAAGCCATGGGTTTCTTTTTGGGGTTTCGTGCAGAGGTAAGATTGCCGCCAGCGGCGATGGGCGGCCGGCCACCGGCCCGGAGGCGCGGCCGGGGGCGGAAGGCACTTCGGCGCCGGGCGAAGGACTATCCGGCGTGGTTGGACCCGTCCGGGCCCGCGGCGACGGAGCCGCGCTCGTGCGCGCGCCCGTTGACCGATGCCCTGCGTATGACCTGCCCGTGGGCGGCAGAGGCGATGCGCGATTTCATGGTTCGACTGGGTGGTGATTCCTGTGTCCGACCCCGCCGAACACCATACGTGGGCCGAGCAGCGCAGCTCACGTGGGGAGACACAACACCGAACACCGCGCATGCGGGAAATTTCTCATTTCGCGCTCCGGGCGCTGCGCCGCCGCGATTCCGCCGGCGTGCGCCCGCGCTCCCGCGCACCAAAGATACCTTCAACCCGGTGGTCCCGCAGCGCGTTGCGCAGATCGAACTCGGAGACGGAGTTCGGGGTCGTATTCACGGCGGCTCGGTCGTAAAATTTCGCCCGACGCCGAATACCGGCGACCCACACCACACCCATGAGAGACGACTACCTGCAGAGTGCGCTGAAAGTGATCGATGATCCGATGGTCCTGATCAACGTCGTCTCGCGGCGCGTGAAGCAGCTGAAGCGGGGCAACCGGCCGCTGGTCGTCTCGCTCGAAAAACTCTCCGCCGAAGACACCGCGCTGCGCGAAATCGCCGAGGGCCGGATCACGTTCGAACTCGCCACCCCGGAGGAAGTGGCCCGCCACGGCGGCGGCCCCGCGCCGAAATCGGTGCACAACGCCAGCTTCGGCGCGACCTGAGCCGGCGTCCGCCCCGGAAGGTCACGGCGCCGCCGTCCGGGGCAGCTCGACCGTGAAGCAGCTGCCGCGGCCGAGCGTCGTCTCCACCGTGATCCGGCCGCCGAGCATATCGACCATGCGCTTCACGATGTTGAGGCCCAGGCCGGTGCCCTTGATCGTCCCCACGTTCGAGCCGCGCTCGAAGGGATCGAAGATCCGCCGCAGATCCGTCTCCGGAATCCCGATACCTTCGTCCCGGACCGAGATCCGCACCTGCGCGGCTTCGAACTGCAGCCGGGTCGTGACGACCCGGCCGGCCGGGGAATAACGCGCCGCGTTGCTGAGCAGGTTCGAGACGATGTGGTGGAGGAGATTGGTGTCGGTCAGGACGGGCTCCGGAGTCCCTTCGGTCGTGATGACAAAACGGTGGGCCTCGCGGTCCCCCATGCGCACCTCGTCGACGACGCTGTGCACGAGCTGCGCCAGGTCCGCGAGCACGAGCTGCTTCTGCACCCGCCCCGCATCGATCCGGTTCAGCGTCAGAATCTCGTCCAGCATCTCCGTCATCCGGTGCATCGAGTTGGTGATGCGCTCCAGCAGTTCCCCGCGTTTGGCGGGCGTCAGCTTGTCCTGATGATTCCGGATCAGCTCGGCCGAGGCCAGAGCCGCCGCCATCGGCGTGCGGAATTCGTGCGACGTGACGGAGATGAAACGCGTCTTCATCTCCGAGACCTGCCGCTCCTTCTCGAGGTTCTCGGCGATTTCCCGCTCCAGACGCTTCTGGGCCGTGATGTCCTCGAAAATGTAGAACCGGCCGTAATAGCGGTCCTCGCCATCGCGGATCTGCGTGGTGAACCGCCGGATCGTCCGGCCATCCGTGAACGCGAGCTCATCGTCCACCACCGCGCGGTTGCGCTCGTCCTGCAGGCCCTGCCATGACGCCGCGTAGCCCGGACCGTCGACCAGCCGCGGCAGGCTGGCGGGGACCAGATCGTTGGCCTTCAGTTCACCGCGGTGCATCCGGTCCGCGAGCGGCTCGATGCCCCAGATCTCGCAGAACCGGTGGTTGAAATGCAGGATCGCGCCCGTGCGGTCATCGCTCAGCAGGAAGCCCATGGGCGTCGCCTGGAACATCTGCTGCAGCATCGATTCGCTGCGGCGCAGCGCGGCGGCGGCCGCCTTCTCCGCCGTGAGATCCCAGTTGGTGCCCACCATCCGGCGCGGCCGGCCGCCCGCATCGCGCTGCACCAGACCGAAGCCCCGGATGTGGTGCACGCTGCCATCGGGCCAGACCACGCGGAACTCGAGATCGAAATCGCCTTCCCCGCGAAACGCCTGCTGCACGGCCGCCTCGGCGCGCGCCCGGTCCTCCGGATGCAGGCCGTGCTGCCAGACCTCATACGCGCCGGTAAACTGCTCCGGCGTGAGGCCGTAGAGCCGGCACATCTGCTCGTCCCAGACCAACCGCTGAGCGGCAGGATCATACTCCCAGATGCCGACCTTTCCGGCCCGCGCCGCGAGGGCGAGACGCTCCTGCGACTGCTGCAGCGCATCCTCCAGCTGGCGCCGGGCCGTGATATCGCGGACAAACACCACGAACTCGTCCGCGCCGTTCGGCGCCGCGCGCAGTTCCACGACCACCTCCACGCCCTCCAGCGTGAGCCGCACCTCGGTCGAGATGGTGGCATGGTCGAGCGTCGCGCGCTCACCCGCGTCGCGGAGGGCGCGATAAAGCTCACGCGCCCCAGCCGACGGCGCGTCCGCTCCGGCGGCGAGCGGCAGGGCGGCAAGCGGGGTCGCGCCCTTCGCGGGCTGCAGACTGAGCAGCGTGCCGTCGCGCCGCAGCCGCACGACCATGTCGGGGATCGCCTCGAGCAGGGCCTGCACCTCGCGGTTGCGCTGGGCGAGTTCGGTCGTGCGCTGGCGGATGCGATCCTCCAACTCGGCGTTGAAGCGCTGGATGGCGGCAAACGACTCGCGCGCACTGAGGCTCAGCCCGATCGTCCGCGCGATGCTCTGGATCGTCTCCCGTTCCTGCACGGTGAACTCCGCCGTGCCGTCGCTGGACCGGGACGCAAGGTAGCCGATCCGGACCAGCCCGCCCGGCCGGCCGTTGAGGTCGATCGGGGCGGAAATCTCCGTCTCACACGGACCCTCCGGACCGGCCGTGCCGCGGTGCTCCCCGATCTGCACGAGCACCTGCGCGAGCTCCGGATGGCGCACGGCCGAAGGCAGATGGCGGACAATTTCAGCCGCGAGCTGCTCCGGCGTGTGGTGCGGCTCGTCCAGCAGGAGCGCGACCGCGTGCAGCGCCCGGAACTGCTTCACGAGATCGTGCAGCTCGAGCTCCACCCGCCGGCGCTCGGTGATGTCCTGCACCGTGCCGAGCATCCGCCGGGCCGTCCCATCCGGAGCCAACTGCACCTCGCCGCTCGCCTCCACGTGCTTGAGCTGGCCGCCGGGGCACAGCAGCCGATGCGTGATCAGGTAACGGCCGCGGCTGGCGACCGCCTCCTTGAAGCGCTGCTCGACGCGTTCGCGGTCATCCGGATGCACCCGCTCGAGGAAAATCTCACGCGTCGGGGTGAAGCCTGGATCGACTTCAAAGATGCGGAAGACCTCCTCCGACCAGCTGACCTGCTGCGTTTCGAGTTCGAATTCCCAGTTGCCGAGCTGCGCCATCTGCTCCGCCTTGGCCAGCCGGTCGCGGCTCTGCCGCAGCTGGTTTTCCGCCTGCTCACGTTCGGTAACATCGCGGGAGATACCGAGGATCTGCCGCGGCACCCCGCGGTCGTCCAACAGCAGCGTCGAGACGACCTCCCCGCGCACGATGCGTCCATCCCGGTGCGCATGATCGAACGTCGCCACCCGGTAGATCGCCGCCCGGTCGCCCCCGAGGACCGCGGCGATGCGGCCCCGGATGTTTCGCACCGCGTCCCGCGCCGCCGCCGGCGTCAGCGCGCGGGTGATCGGCTGACCGATGAGCTCCGCACTCGGCACGCCGATCAGCCGCTCCGACGCCGGGCTCATGTAGCTGAACACCTGGCGGTCCAGATCGAGGATCCAGATCGCATCACTCGTGTTCTCCGCGATCAGCCGGTATTGCTCCTCGCTCCGCCGCAGCGCGGCGTCGGCCTCGCGCCGCTGGCGGATGTCGCGGCTGACCCCCAGCAGGCGGTCCGGCCGGCCGTTCGCGTCGGACAGGAACGTCGTCACCACTTCCGTGGGGATGAGCGCGCCGTCCTTCCGCCGCTGGTCCAATTCGTTCGTCGCCGAGCGCACCGCTTCGTCGCCGCCGAGCAGCGCGGCGATCCGCTGCGCGAGCTGGGGCTCGAGCAGCGCGCGCGAGCCGGGCGGCAGCGGCACATCGATCGGGCGGCCCACCAATTCGTCCGGCGTGTAGCCCAGCAACCGCGTGACCGCCGGGCTCACGTAAACGAAGCGCGCCGCGGGCAGATCGTAGAGCCAGATCGTGTCGGCCGTGTTGTCGGCAATCAGCCGGTAGCGATCCTGCACCTCCCGCAGCGCCTGCTCCATGCGCTTGCGCTCGGTGATGTCCTCCTTGAGCGCGACGTAATGGGTGGGCCGGCCCGTCTCGTCGACGACCGGCGCGATGACCGCCGACTCGACGTAGAGCTCACCGTGCTTCTTCCGGTTGCGCAGTTCGCCGCGCCACACCTGACCCGCCACCAGCGTGCGCCACATTTCCTCGTAGACCGCCGCCGGTGTTTCGCCGGACTTCAGCACGCGCGGATTTTTGCCCACCACCTCGGCCAAGGTGTAACCCGTGACCTGGCAGAACCACGGATTCACGTATTCGATCGCGCCCTTCAGGTCGGTGATCGCGACCGAAAGCGGCGCCTGCTCGATCGTGCGCGTGAGCTGCCGCAGCCGCCGCTCCGTGCGGATACGCTCCGTGAGGTCGACAAACGCGACCAGCAGCTCGTCCCCGAGAGTGATGCCGGAAACCTCCACCGTGCGGACCTGGCCGTCGGCACCCGTCACGTCGCACTCGAAGCCCGCGAACTCCCCGCTGCCCGCGCGCGCCCGCGCGATCGTCTCCTCCCAGCGCGGACGCATGGCCGCGGCATACTCCGGCACCGGGTAGGCCCGCCGGATCCAGGCCTCGATCGTCGGCACGTCGGCATGACGATAGCCGAACAGCTGCTGGAACCGCTCGTTGAGGAACGTGATCCGTCCCGTGCCATCGGAGTGCCCGAGCGGCAGGGGCGACATCGCCAGGAGCCGCCGGAATTTCGCCTCGCTCGCCGCCAGCGCGAGCTCCGTCTGGCGCCGCTCGCTGATGTCCTCCTTGAGCGCCAGGAAATGGGTCGCCTGACCCTGCGCATTCTTCACCGGAGTGACGACCATGAGCTCGGTGAACAACTCGCCGCCCTTCTTGCGGTTGACCAGTTCCCCGCGCCAGACGCGCCCCGCCGTGATCGTCTGCCACAGGTCCGCATAGACTTCCGGCGGCACCCGGCCGGATTTGAGCACGCGCGGGTTTTTGCCGCGGACTTCCTCGAACGCGTAGCCCGTCAGCGTGCAGAACCGCGGATTGGCATACTCGATCGCCCCGGTGAGGTCCGTGATCACGATCGAGAGCGGACTTTGATCCACCGCGAGGGAGAGCTTGCGCATCTCGGCATCCGCGCGCCGCGCCGCCGTGATGTCGGTCCAGATCGCGGCGAGGTAAGTCCGCCCTTGCACCTGGATGGCGCGCGCGCTGACCCGCACATCGCGCAGCCCGCCGTCGCGATGGCGGTGCCGCGTCTCGAAATGCGATCCCTGCCCGAGCTGGATCTTCTCGATGTTCTGCCGGATCTCCGCCCCCGAGTGCTCGCCCTGGATGTCGGCGATCGCGAAGCCCGAAAATTCCTCGCGCGAGTAACCGAGGCTCTCGTGGGCCGCCGTGTTGAACTCCGCGAAACGGCCCGTCTCGGCATCGATCAGCGCGATCGAGTCGACCGCCTGGCCCACGATGGTGGAGAAAATCTCCTCCCGGGAACGCAGGGCCGCTGCGGCCTCGTGCTGCGGCGTCACGTCGATCCAGTAACCGACCAGCTCCTGCGGCTGACCCTGCGCATCCCGCACGAGCCGCAGTTCATCCTGCATCCAGCGCCAGGACCCATCGGCGTGCCGGAAGCGGTATTCCCGCGTGACCACGTCCTGCTCCTTGAGCCGCCGCAGGACGGCGAAAGCGGACGCAGCATCGTCCGGATGCAGGTTGTCGCGCCAGAAGTCCGCGCGGGCGAGTGCCTGCCCGGGTTCGTAGCCCAGCACCATCCGCAGGTTGTGGCTGATGAAGGTGAGCCCGTAATCGCCCCCGGCGCGCAGCGAGTAGATCACCGCCGGCGTCGCCGTGAGCAGGAATTGCAGCCGGTGCTCGCTGGCCCGCACCGCTGACTCGGCGTCGCGTCGCCGCTGGTCGCCCGCAAACACATCCAGCGCAAACGAGACGTCGCCCGCCGTCTCCTCGAGCAGCGCGACTTCGCGGGGCGCAAAAAAGTCCCGCTCCTCCGCGTAGACATTCAGGACGCCACCCACCTCGCCTTCGCAGCGCAGCGGCAGCGCCATCACCGACTGGAAGCCGCAGCCGTCCGCCCGCTCCCGCCACGGGACGGTGGCCGGATTGTTGAAGAAATCGTTGAGCACAAACGAACGTCCCTCGCGGAAGGCCGTGCCGGAAGGTCCGCGGCCCTCGGGCACGTCCGCCGTCGCCGCGATCCGGATCCCCTCCAGGTAGCCGAATTCGTCGCCCGCGACCGCCACCGGCTCGATCATCTGCGTCTCCGCATTGCGCCAGCCAATCCACGCGATCCGGAAGCGGCCCACATCGACCAGCACGCGGCAGATATCGCGGAACAAGTCCGTCCGGTCCTTCGCCCGGACGAGCGCCTGATTCACCTGGCTGATCACGAAATACATCCGGTTCAGCCGCTCGATTTCCGCCTCGTGCTGCTTCTGCTGCGTGATGTCCACGAGCGTGGTCAGCGAATACCGCGCACCCGTGGTCGGCTCGGTGAAATGCCGGCTCGTCATCTCCGCCCACGTCACGCTGCCGTCCGCCTTCACATACCGCTTCTGGATCGTGAAGTGATCCACCTCGCCCCGGAGAAACGGAGCCTGGGCCAGCTGCTGGCGCGCGTAGTCGTCGGGATGCGTCGCCCGGGCAAAGATCCCGGGCGTGGAGGATTCCGCCGCCGGCACGCCGGTGATCCGCACATGCTCCGAATTGACCAGCACCGTGCCGCCCTCCGTGCTGCCCAGCGACAAACCCACCGGCGCACGGTCGAAAATGAGGTGGAACCGCGCCTCCTGCCGCGCCTCTTCCCGCGCCGCGCGCTTCCGCTCCGTGATGTCGCGGACGATCGAAAGCACGTGCGACCGGCCGTCGATCTCCACCCGGCGCGAACTCACCTCGACATCGAACGTCGAGCCATCGCGGCGCTGGTGCACGGTCTCGAACATCAGCCCCTCCGGCGTGAGCGCCTGGGCAAATTTCTCTTCGGTCTCGTGCCGCGTCGCCGGCGCCCGCAGGTCGCGCGCCGTGAGCTGCAGCATCTCTCCCTGGGTCCGGCCGTAGACCGCGAGCGCCCGCTCATTGGCGTCGATGATGCGCATCCGCTCGTCGAAAAGGAGGATCACGTCATTCGCATGCCGCATCACCGCCGCAAGGCGCTCCATGACCGCGCGCCGCTCGCGCTCGGACTCCTGTTGCCGCAGCTCGGCCGCCCGCTGCTGGCCGCGCCAGTAGCGGCCGACGAACAGCCCGACCGCCATCACCGTGACGCCGAAGAAGGACGCAATCCGCCACGCCTCGTAGCGCAACGGCCCGTAGACCTCGGCACGGTCGATCTTCGCCAACAGCACCCACGGGCTCCCCGCCACGGGCCGCGCCAGCCAGAGGACGGGAACGCCGCGGTAATCCAGCCCGTCGCTGAGCTCCACTGTCCCCTCCTGCACCGCCCGCGCCGCCGGCAGATGCGGCTGATTGAGCGGCAGGCGGAACGTCAACGCCGCCTTCGAATCGAGGCTCAGGGGACTGACGAAGGCCACCCATTCGCCCTCGCGCCGCACCAGCGCGGTGGCCGCACTGGCCGCTCCGGGCCACTCCCGCAGCAGCGGATAGAGATGCGTGTGCGCGGAACTGCGCAACGTGATCGCCGCCACGGCCGTCCCGTCCGGCAAACGCAGCGCGGAAACGAAATCCATGCACGCATCGCCGTCCTCGGTGAGGTAGAGATCCTGGATCACGACATCGGAGGCTTGCAGCGCCTGCTGCAGCACCGCCGGCGTTGGCGGCAACCAGGATTTCGCCGGCTCACGCGCCGCCAGAATCATTTCGCCGGCAGGCGTCATCAGGCTGACGGACCGGTAGCTGAAATGCTTCCTATACTCGTCGAGATAATGCTGCAGCTCCTCCCGCAGCCCGCGGTCCTCCGGTGCGCGGATCGTCTGCGCGACCCTCTCCGCGAGAAACGGCACATGCGCAAACGAGCGGATATCGCCCACCCGCTCCTGCCGCCACGCGTCGATGTGCCTCACCTTCAGCGTGGTCACGTCGGCCAGTTGGGCGGCCACCTCCTGGCGCATCGCGGCAAGCCGGGTCCGCAGGTAGCCGCGCGCCGCGGCCCCGAGGGCCACCAGCAGGCTGATCATGACCACGACCGCGACCTGGCGGCGCCAGCGATCCCTTCCCGCAACGGCACTTCCCGGCGGCGGGCCGCCGCCCGCGAAAAGGTCGAACGCGTAGCTCCGGATGCCTCCCGCCGCGAGCACACCGATCGCCAGCAGCACGGCCGCGAGCCCCAGCCGCAGGCTCATCTCCTCGCGGTCGGAGAAGAGCGGCACGCCGACCTGCTGCCCGATGACTCCGACCGCCTGCACCAGCATGACCGTGCCAGCCAGCAGCAGCCCGCACGCCCGACCCACCGAGCCCAACGCGGGGAACGTGAACGCCGCCAGCACCGCCGCCAACGCCGCCAGCGACACCACATACGTCGGTGCCGGTGCGACCGCGACCGCCATCGCCCCCGCCGCCAGCAGCGCGAGCGCCCGCACCAGCCACGGGTCGCGCGCCCCCCGCCAGACCCGCAGCAGAAGCGCTCCCGCGAGCAGGAGACACGCCGCCACCAAGCCCGGCGACATCACGTCCGGACTATCCGGCAACGGGGTGAGCCGGGGCCGCGTCCCCGGCAAAATCTGCGGCGCAAACGCGAGCGCACCGGTCGCCAGAGCCACCAGCGTCACCACCCCGCGTTCGACGAAATTCGAGCCGGGGCGCTCCGAATTCGAAGTTGCAGAAGCGTTCATGCGGCACCGGATGACGGTGCCGCCCCGACATTATAGCAACAGCGATGCGCGCACTGCTCATATGTTGCCGAGCATCGCTCATCCACTGTGCGTTTTCCCGTCTCCGGCGCCACACGGACTTCCCTCCCCGGAGGGCCGGCCGATGCCCACCGCATGATATAGGCCGCAACAGGCACATCGCGCGCCGCCAGAACAGGCCTGACGAACAACGCTCCCTCCCGAGCGGGCGAACCGCGCGCCGCAGCCACGTGGCACCGCACTCACCCTTCTCGGGCGCGCGCACCCACGCCGGTCGATGGCCCTCGATCCGGTTTACCCACCGCCGTCGGCCGGAATGCCCGATTTCGCTGGCGAGGATGCCCGCGCTGCGTTCGCTCCGGCACATGCACGCTCCCGCTTTGTTGCGCCGGCTCAGCCCGACCCTGTGCGCACTCTTCGTCAGCCTCACCGTCGTCACTCGCGCCGCCGAAGGCGTCATCACCCCGGAACGAATCGCGGAGACGCGGACCGTAACCGGCGTGACGCTCTCGCCGGATGGATCGCAGGCCGCCTACACCATGTCCGTGCCGCGGCAGCCGGGCGTGGACGAAGACGGCGTGGCTTGGTCGGAACTCTGGGTCGTGGGCACCGGCAACGCCCCGGCGCGCGCGTTCATTCCGGGCAAGGGCGATTTCGGGACCGTGCGCTGGACGCCGGACGGCAAGCACCTCGCCTTCCTGGCCAAGCGCGGCGAGGACAAGTTTCGCAGCCTCTACCTGCTGCCGCTCGCCGGCGGTGAGGCCCAGCGCGCGCTGACGGCGACCAACGACATCACCGACTACGCGTTCGCCCCGGACGGCCAGCGCGTCGCCTACGTGGCCCGCGAGGCCGAAGACGAGAGCGCGAAAAAATGGCGGGATAAGGGATTCCGCGCCGAGGTTTACGAGGAGGAATGGCGCTTCCAACGCGTCTGGACCGGCCGGCTCTTCGCCGCCGCACCCGCCAAGCCGCTCGAGGTTGAAGGCGACGTGCAGGCCGTGCGGTGGTCGCCCACCGCCGACCAGTTGCTGGTCGTCGTCACGCCGACTCCCGCGGTCGACCATCGCCTGATGCAGCAGCGGCTGCGGGTGATCGATGCAACGACCGGCGCCGTGCGGACCCGCATCGCCAACCCGGGCAAACTCGCCGGCTTCGAGTGGAGCCCGGACGGACGGCGGATCGCGTTCATCTCCGGCGAGGACATCCATGATCCCTCGGCGGGACGACTGATGGTCGCCGACGCCGCCAGCGGCCAGTTCGGCCAGGTGCTCGCACCCGACTGGGAAGGCGATGCGGCGGATCCCAGCTGGCTCGATGCCGAGCACGTCGCCTTCGTCGCCCATGAAGGCACCGCAACCTCGGTCGGCCGCGTCCGCGCGGACGCAAAGGGCGCCCGACCCGAGGTGCTGCTCGCCAAAGGCAGCGGCGCGATCTCCGCCCTGTCCACCGCGGCCGGCGGCCGCCAACTGGCCGCGATCATCAGCACCCCCGCGCATCCGCCGGAGTTGTTCACCTGGGCGACCGGTGGCACGCCCCAGCGCCGGACCACCAGCAATCCCTGGCTCGCCGCGGTGCGCCTCGCCAAGCAGGAGGTGATCCGCCACCCGGCCCGCGACGGTCTGCCCCTCGAGGGCCTTCTGATCCGCCCGCTGGATGAGCAGCCGGGGCGCCGCTATCCGCTCATCCTCGCGGTGCACGGCGGTCCGGAGGCCCACCTCTCGAACGGATGGCTGACCAACTATTCCAACCCCGGGCAACTCGGCGCGGCCCGCGGCTTCGCCGTATTCTATCCGAATTACCGCGGCAGCACCGGCCGCGGCGTGAAGTTCTCGAAGCTCGGCCAGGGTGACGCCGCCGGCCGCGAGTTCGACGATCTCGTCGACGCGGTCGATCACCTCGTTTCCATCGGCCTCGTCGACGCGAAGAAGGTCGGCATCACCGGCGGCTCCTACGGCGGTTATGCGACCGCGTGGTGCAGCACGCGCTACAGCGAACGCTTCGCCGCCGGCGTGATGTTCGTCGGCATCAGCAACAAGATCTCCAAGGTAGGCACGACGGACATTCCGGACGAGGAGTATCTCGTGCACGCGCGCAAGCGGCCGTGGGAGGACTGGCAGTTTCTCCTCGAGCGCAGCCCGATCTATCACGCGGGCAAATCGCGCACGCCGCTGCTGATTCTCCACGGCAAGGACGATCCCCGCGTCCACGTGGGCCAGTCGCGCGAACTCTACCGCCATCTGAAGATGCACGGTCAGGCCCCCGTGCGGCTCGTGCTTTATCCCGGCGAGGAACACGGCAACCGCCGCGCCGCCGCACGCTACGATTACTGCCTGCGGCTGATGCAATGGATGGAGCATTACCTCCTCGGCCCGGGCGGCAACCCGCCGCCCCCGCAGCCCGATTTCGACGCCGCGAAAGCAAAATCCGGCAGCTGAATCGGGCGGCGCCGCGCGGC
>JACCEC010504096.1_pt1 | contig 49399 bp, 48 predicted proteins | sample 7450121 | NCBI WGS metagenome assembly JACCEC01 (sample SAMN15323455, study PRJNA562643) | freshwater metagenome | isolation source: river surface water | place: USA:Blue River Watershed | collected 2017-08-18
GGCGCCATGCACCGCTGGGCATGAGGCTGTTTGGATCAATGGGCGCGCTTGAGCTGTGCGGGCGCCACTTTGAGGACCACGGGTTTGCTGAGCAATTCAATGAGCACCAGGGCGCGTTGCTCGCCATCGGTCATTTGGAACACACCCTCCAAACCGATGAATGGACCTTGGGTGATTTGCACCACCTGGCCAGGCGTGAACAAGGGCTGAACCCCTTGCTGGGCTTCCTGGCCTCTGAGCCACTCTACCGCCGAGTCGGCCATGAGGGCGGGCTCATGACCAAAAGAAACCAGGCGCTGAACGCCACGGGTGTAGCGGATCGGACCCCAGGATTGAGAGCCGTCTTCGCAGGCGCGCACAAACAGGTAACGGGGAAAGAGCGGCAAGAGGCGTTCATCGTATTTCCCGCGACGCACCGACTCCACTTTCAGCAAGGGCAAGTAGGACTCATAGCCCTGGCGCTCAAGCTGAAGCAGCGCTTCGGACTCCTGACGGGGTTTGGTGTGAACAACAAGCCAGCTCATGGGATTTGAAGGTCTTGACCGATCTGACTACGGTAGAGGTGAAAGCGAGCTGATCGTAACAAGTTTTGATCAGGGTTGGGAAGGTCCATCGGACAAATTCACCCAAATTCGTCCGCCCTCAGGCTTCACAGGCCAAATCCGGATGGGCTCGGTGGCCGGTGCGCACGTCGCTTGGCCTGTTCGCAAGTCAAAGCGCCCCTGATGGAAAGGGCACTCCACCTCATGCCCCTCAACAAAGCCCTCACACAGGCGCGCATCCCCGTGTGAGCAGGTGTTGTCCACGGCGAAAAAAGCGCCATCGACTTGAAAGACCGCGATGTCGTGGCCAGCCACCTGAACAGCTAGGCCAGCTCCATCGAACACATCGTCTTGCGCGGCCACATCCATCCACTGCGTCATGTGCGTCTCCTTTCAAATGGGGTAAATCAGGGAGTTGGGCACCATCTCTGAATCGAAGATGCACCAGCGCCTGCGAAATTTGAAACCGTCGGGGGTGGAGATCACCTGGTCCAGATAGCGCCCCACATTGAAGACCGTAGATTCACCGTCGTATTTGGTGCGAAAGACGGCGTAATTGGCCTCGCAATGGATCAGGCCACCCTGAACCTCCCGCACCAACGGGGCTGAGACCACATGCCGCTGATAGTAAGGGTCATGGAACAAAGTGTGACTGATGCCGTAGGCCCTATCTTTGAGCATGCCTTTGCTGGTCAGTGACAAGGTGGCCAGGGGCAAACCCCGTTCGAAATTCTCACGCGGCTGAATCTTGTAATCGGCATCGTCGGTGAAACAGGCCACCCAGTCGTCCCACCGTGCTGCATCGACATGGTCCGCATAGTCCAGATAGAGGCGCTGCAGGGATTGCCAGGCTTTGAAATCCAGTTCAATCATGGCTCAGGCCTCCATGACTTGACGCCAGTAGGCATACATGCCCCGGATCAGGGTTTCAGTGACCATGTGGTCTGTGTCCTCGACACTTCGCCCGCCCAGCTCAACCAGGGTGCGATGGTCGGGGCGGGTTTCAAACGACTGCTGGGAAAACTCGATGACCTCCCCATCATCGGCAGAGACAAAGCCAGCAGGCCCGAACAAGTTGGCCTGATTCAGACGGCGAGCATGCATCTCTGGCGTGTCGTCCTCAAAACCAAAATGCGTCCAGACGAAGTTGAAATGTCCATGGCCATCGGGCTGGATATGACGCGTGGAGACGCTGTTGACCTGCTGCTGAAAGATGACGCTGGGAAACACAGTGGTCATGACAGCTGTTGGCCCACCCCACCAGGCTTCCGGAACGATGTCCAGGAAACTCGGATCGTTGAGTTGCATGCTGGATTTGAAGCTGCTCACCTGGGTAACCTGCGCGGTATCGCCTTGAGCCTGGCCAGCATTGCCACGTGTAGAGATCATGGCTGCATGACGGTGATGTGCATCCATTTTCAATTCAGACTGGTTATCTGCGCGCCACAGCCCAAAGGTCACGAACCAGGTGTGCAACAAACCAGGGTGATAGGGATCTTTGATGTTTTCCTGCATGAGCTTCCAGTTGCCCGGGATGCGCTGGCGGTTGTAGCCGAGGATCTTGAGCTGACGGCCATTGAAGAGGCGGTCGAAGTAATGCAGGATGCTGGGGCCTAAAAAGTCCTCCAACGACTCGACCTCGTGATCAAAGCTGGCAAACACCACGCCACCCCGCGAGGCGACCTTGAGTTGCGTGAGCCCGTGGTCTTTGGGGTTGAAGTCGGCGGGCATGCCGCCATTGACCTTGCCACCTTGCCGCACACCACGGCGAAAGGGGACGCCTTGCAATTCACCAGACAGGGTGTATGACCACTGGTGATAGGGACACACAAATTCTTTGGTGTTGCCGTGACGCTCACGACAGAACCGCATGCCGCGATGGGCACAGATGTTTTCGAACACCCGGATGCCGCCGTCCTCGGTTCTTGCCATGATGACCGAACGCTCGCCCACCATGGTTCGTTTGAAGTCCCCCGGTTGAGGAATCTCGGCCTCGAGGCCGACATAGCACCAGTGTTTCTCGTAAAAGAATTTTTGCAACTCTTTGCTGTGCAGCGCAGCATCGGTGTAGACACCAAAAGGAATGCGGCTGGTATCGGCCACAGGCCATGGGATGGCGGAGTGTGTCATGCGACCTCCTTTTGTGGAAATCCTAACCCGAAAAACAAAAAAGGCCGCTGGGTCAGAGCGGCCTTTGGGATCAGTGGGTTGGATTCAGGTGCGGTAGTCGTCGACAAACCAGCGCGCAAACCGCTCAACGCCCTGCTCAATGGTGGTATTGGGGCGGAAATCAAATTGAGTGGCCAAATCACTCACGTCGGCGAAGGTATCGGGCACATCGCCAGGTTGCAGGGGCTTCATCTCCATGATGGCCTTGACGCCCAAGGCCTTTTCAAGCGCAGCAATGAAGTCCAACAGCTCTACAGGTTGCTGGTTGCCAATGTTGTAGACGCGCCAGGGTGCCGAGCTGGTGGCGGGGTCTGGGTGTTGTCCCGACCAGTGTGGATTGGCCAGAGCCGGGCGATCAAGCACGCGAAGAATGCCTTCAACAATATCGTCGATATAGGTGAAGTCGCGACGATGCTTGCCGAAGTTGAAGACCTCAATGGGCTTCTTCTGAAGAATGGACTTGGCGAAATGGATGGGCGCCATGTCGGGTCGCCCCCAAGGCCCATAGACCGTGAAAAAACGCAAACCCGTTGTGGGCAACCCATATAAGTGGCTGTAGGTATGCGCCATGAGCTCGTTGCTTTTTTTGCTGGCTGCATACAAGGACAAGGGGTGATCCACGTTGTGGTGGGTTGAAAACGGCATCTCGGTGTTGGCGCCGTACACGCTTGAGCTGCTGGCATAGACCAAATGCTCCACCCCATGGTGGCGACACCCTTCCAGCACATGGGCAAATCCCACGATGTTGCTCTGGATGTAGGCCAAGGGGTTCTCAATGGAATACCTCACCCCTGCCTGGGCAGCAAGGTGAACCACCCGCTGGGGTTTGTGCTGCGCAAAGAGATTGGCCATGACCTGCTGATCGGACAAGTCACCCCGCACATGTGTGTAGCGGGGGTGATGCGCAAATTGCTGCAATCTCGCCTCTTTCAGAGCCGGGTCGTAGTAGTCGTTGTGGTTATCCAAGCCAATGACAGAGTCACCGCGCGCCAACAGGCGCTGAGCAACGTATGAGCCGATGAAGCCGGCCGTTCCGGTGACGAGGATGTTCATGCCGTGGATGCGGCCAAGGCCTTGGCTTCAGCTTCGTTTTCTAAATGGATCCAGTCAACGATGTCGTCGCTGGGCGCGTAACCAGTGACCAGTTTTTGCATCATCAGTCGAATGACACCCACGTCATTGACGCTCAAGGCCATTTCCAGGGCTTGGAGCTTTGATTCCAGATCTGCCCAGGGGATGAATTCCTCGTGTGCCTTCATGATCCGCAGATGAGAGGTCGGTTTGGGGTTGTCCCCGATGAGCAACTCTTCGTAAAGTTTTTCGCCCGGACGCAAACCTGTGATGGCAATTTCAATGTCGCCATCTGGATTTTTTTCGTCTTTCACTGTCAAACCGGACAGCTCAATCATGCGGCGCGCCAAGTCCATGATCTTCACTGATTCACCCATGTCCAGCACAAACACGTCGCCACCCTTGGCCATCGCACCGGCCTGGATGACTAACTGCGATGCCTCGGGGATGGTCATGAAGTAGCGCGTTATTTCGGGGTGGGTCAATGTGATGGGGCCGCCATCGCGGATCTGCTGCCTGAATTTGGGCACCACAGAACCCGAAGAGCCGAGGACATTGCCAAAGCGAACCATGCTGAATTTGGTACCCGGGTTGGTCGATGCAATGGCTTGGAGTGTCAGTTCAGCCAATCGCTTGCTTGCCCCCATGATGTTGGTGGGACGGACCGCCTTGTCGGTGCTGATCAGCACGAAATCAGTCACACCGTTGCGCGCAGCGGCTTGTGCCGTTCGAAGCGTGCCCAAGACGTTGTTTTTGATGCCCTCGGCCGGGTTGTGTTCAACCAGGGGGACGTGTTTGTAGGCGGCAGCGTGATAGACCGTATCGGGGTGCCAAGTCGACATGATCTCGTGCATGCGGTCGTTGTCTTGCACGGAGGCCAGCAGGGGAACAAGATCGATAGCCAGCCCCGTGATTTTTTCTTCCAACTCTTGATGAATGGCGTACAGGGCAAATTCGCTTTGCTCGATTAACAAAAGTTTTTGTGGGCGGACCGACAGAATTTGGCGACAGAGCTCACTGCCGATTGAACCGCCCGCACCGGTGACCATGACCACCTTGTTGCGGATGTTCATGGCCAACAGGATGTGGTTGGGCATGACGGGCTCGCGGCCGAGCAAGTCATCGATGTCGAGTTCACGTAAGTCTGAAATGCTGACCTTGCCCTGGGCCAAGTCAGTCAGGCTGGGCAAGGTGCGCACAGCCACATGGGCGCTTCGCATTTGATCGAGGATTTCGTTACGCCGCTTTTGGTTGATTCCTGGCAGCGCCAAGAGGACATCGCTGATGCCGCGTGTTTGCGCCAAGGTTTCAAGATCAGCTGGGTTGTAGATGGTTTGACCATTGAGCACATGGCCATGCAGACGATCATCGTCATCGAGAAAGCCGACCACTTGCATTTCAGGGCTGTTGGCCATGGCGGCGACCAGCTGACGGCCAGCGCTGCCTGCGCCATAAATCAGCACTTTGGTGCGATTGGCTTTCTTCAGGATGTTTTGATATTGGTCACCCAACCAAACGCGAGCAAGGGCTCTCGAGGCACCGACAAATAAAAGAAGCAGGATGGGTTGGATGATGCCGATGGTGCGAGGCACTCCGGCAACACCGATGGCCGTGAAGATGGAGGCGTAGAGCAGCCCGTAAATGCCCACAGCCCTAGCAACGGCCAGTAATGCGGGCCAGCCGCTGTAGCGGAAGATGGCGCGGTAGAGGCCTGAGACGATGAAGATGGGCAACGCAATGCCTACAGATGCAATACCTGCCCAGGATGCTCCTGTTGACCATTCTGTAGATCCGGCAAAGCTGATCAGCTCACCAAGTCGCAGATAGTAGGCCAGCCAGACGGTCAATACGCACAAACTGAGATCAACAGCCAAGGCTACAAAGCGCTTTGCAAAGCGAGGCAACGCCAAGACCGGCAATGCCAATTGATAAAGTGGTTGTTTCATGATGTTCCTAAATAGGACGTCAAAGCCCGTCTTCTCAGCTCAATGTGATACCCCATCCTTGGTCATGACTTTCAATGCGGTCATCCAAAGAATCTTCAGATCGAACCAAAACGACTGCTGGCTTAAATATTCTGCGTCCAGCTCTGCCTTCTTTTCGATGGGCAGTTCGTCTCGCCCATTGACTTGTGCCCAACCGGTCAAACCCGGCACCAGTTCGTGAACGCCCATTTTTGTGCGCAAGGCAATCAAGTCATCCTGATTAAATAGTGCCGGTCGTGGTCCGACAAAGCTCATGTCACCTTTGAGGATGCTCCATAACTGGGGCAATTCGTCTAAGCTGGTTTTGCGAAGGAATGAACCGATGGGTGTGAGCCACTGCTGAGGGTCTTCTAACAAGTGAGTAGCTACCGCTGGTGTGTCAATACGCATGCTGCGAAACTTTGGCATTTTGAAGATGCGGTTGAAGCAGCCAACACGATCACTCCAATAGAGGGCTGGGCCTGGCGAAGTCAGCTTGACAGCCAATGCTGTAAGCATGATGGGGAGTGCAAATAGCAAACTCGCCAACAACGCCATTGCCAAATCGAAAAGACGCTTCATGAAGAAATTATCGACAATCCCCCTAAGTTTGATGTTCTTAGAGTTCCTTGCGCCAAACAGTGCGATTAATATAGTCGGTGTAGCTTAAAACTATGCGTAAGATTTTTTTTGCAACATATTGTGCCTCGTAGTCATCAACCGGCGCCATCACACGTCTGTTGCGATCATGCTGTGCAATGATGACACGCACAGCATCAAGCACACGTTCCTTTTTCAGCCCTGCCATGATCAGCGTGCCGACATCCATGCCCTCTGGACGCTCGTGCGCATTTCGTATGGTGACTGCAGGCAGATTAAGTAGTGAGCCTTCTTCGGTGATGGTGCCGCTATCCGACACCACGCAAAGTGTTTCCATTTGGAGCTTGACGTAATCGCAAAAACCGAAAGGCTTGAGAAACTGGATCCGACCGTCCAATTTGTCCAGGTTAAGCGCGTCCAGCCGCTTTTGGGTACGGGGATGGGTCGACACAATCACCGGGAGCTCATATTGTGCTGCCAGGGCGTTGAGCGTTTCCACCATGTCAGTGAGGTTTTCAGGTGTATCAACGTTTTCTTCACGGTGAGCACTCACAATGAAATACCTCCCCCGCTCCAGTCCCATGCGCGCCAGGACATCTGATGCCTGTATCTTAGGCATGTAGTAGTCAAGCACTTCACGCATGTGCGAACCGGTCTTGATGATGGTTTCTGGACGAACGCCTTCTGCAATCAGGTAGCGACGCGCATGCTCTGTCAGCACTAGGTTGATGTCACTGAGGTGGTCAAGGACCTTGCGGTTCAGTTCTTCCGGAACACGCTGATCAAAGCAGCGGTTGCCGGCTTCCATGTGGAACACCGGAATCTTGCGCCGCTTAGCAGAAATCACTGCCAAACAAGAATTGGTGTCGCCGTAAAGCAGGACGGCATCTGGTTTTTCCTTTTCCATGACCTCGTCGGATTTTTCGATGACCCGAGCTATGGTCTGGGCGGCGTTATTTCCTACAGCCTCTAGAAAATGGTCAGGCTTACGTATGGCCAGATCTTCAAAGAAAAGTTGGTTCAGTTCGTAGTCGTAGTTCTGCCCCGTATGAACCAGTACATGCAGGGTGTGCTGATCCAGTTCGGCAATCACCCTGCTCATCTTGATGAGTTCAGGGCGAGTCCCGACTATTGTCATTACTTTAAGCATTCCGTTCTTTCTTAATGAAGTCCAGACTCAGCAAAAGTTGCCGAACCTGGTCTTTGTTCAGCCGATGGGTATTGTGTGATGTGTAGTCATTGGCGATGGAGACATCGTGATCACCTTCGCTGAAGTATTTCGCGTAGTTGAGGTCTCTGTTATCAGCTGGGATGCGATAGTATTCCCCCATATCTTCTGCATGCGACATTTCTTCGCGCGATATCAATGATTCATAGAGTTTTTCCCCATGCCTGGTTCCAATAGTCTGAACCGCCGAGTCACTATCGAAAATGTCCTTGAGCGCCAATGCCAAATCTGCCACAGTTGAAGCTGGCGCCTTCTGAACAAAGATATCGCCTTGTCGACCGTTTTGAAATGCATAGAGAACAAGGTCAACAGAATCTTCCAATGACATGAGGAACCGGGTCATGTTTGGATCGGTCACGGTGATTGGCTTGCCAGATTTGATCTGTGAAACAAAAAGAGGAATAACAGAACCTCTGGAGGCCATGACATTTCCGTAGCGAGTCGCACAGAAAACGGCTTCACCGGGGCGTTGTGTGCGCGAGGATGCAACCATCACCTTTTCCGCCATGGCCTTAGAGATGCCCATGGCATTGATCGGATAGACCGCTTTATCTGTGCTTAGCACAACCACCCGCTTGACACCGCAAGCTGTAGCGGCCTTCAGGACATTTTCCGTCCCCATGACGTTAGTGCGGATGGCTTCCATCGGATAGAACTCACATGACGGCACCTGTTTCAGCGCTGCTGCATGGAATACGTAATCCACCCCCCTCATCGCCTGATAGACACTCTCATAATCGCGAACGTCACCTATATGAAACCGCAATTTCTTATTATTGAGGGCGATTCGCATGTCTTCCTGCTTTTTTTCGTCACGGCTGAAAATGCGAATCTCCGCTACTTCCGTGAACAGGAAGCGCTTCAGCACTGCGTTACCGAATGATCCGGTACCTCCGGTAATCATCAGAACCTTATTTTCAAACATTGCGCATATTCCTTTGGTGTTCATACATAAGCTTGATCAATTCATCCCAGTCAGGAGCGACATAATTCGTTGCCATCGAGAACCGTGAGCCGTTTAGTGATCTATCGATCACAATGCTGCAATCCGGAATAATGTCGATCTCTTTTTTGTAAACATTAGCGATTAATTTCAATAGGTCCAGCTTATTAATTGCCTTGGCCGATACGTGGTACAGGCCATGCAAATCTGGCCTTGGCAGTACAAAGTCGCGGACTACCTGCGCAAATACGACAGTCGGCAATCCCGAAAAAATCGCACGCGAGAATCCCTTACATTGCCCCTCTTGCGACAGGAACCACTCAAGCATACCGTAGCGGGTACGCAGTTCATGACCAATGGTCGACGTCCGCAGTGTGATAGCGTGAAGAGCAGAGCTCACCTCACCCATGCTTTTGGACTTGCCATAGGAATCTTGGGCATCGGGAACATCCGACTCAATATAGCCCCCCCTGCTTCCCTGGAAAACACAATCGGTGCTGACATGGACGAGTCGAGCCCCAGCCACCTCGCAAATGCGAGCCAAGCGGTGGGGCAGGGTAGCATTGAGCTCTAGATTTTGCAGTAGGTCGTCAGATTCAGGGTGATGCTTAGTCAGACCCGCACAATTCACCACGACATCTGGGCGTATTGTCGCAAACGCTTTTAGCATGGAGTCGGTGTGGGTCGCATCAATGCCGTTGATGAACTGCATGGCATCGGACTGTGGGAAGAAGCGGCGATCCTGCGCCGACCGCAAAGTACCCCAAACGGTAAGGTCACCACTTTCACTCAGCACCTTGAGCATCGTGCTGCCGATCATTCCGCTAGCGCCAAGAATCATTACTTTCATGCTATCTTCGCTCCCCAGCTGCTAATGTCTCGAAATGTTTGAGCATGCGTTGGATCAGCTTTTCATGCTCAAAATGCTCAAGAAAATATTGGCGCCCTGATGCACCCATCGCTGCACGCTGCGCTGGTGACATGTCATATATCTGCAACACAGCAGCGACGAGACGATCCGCGTCCCCGCCAGGGACCGAAATCCCCGCCCCCGCCTCTGTCACAACCCTGGCACCTTCGCCATTTAGGCAGGCAAGGATCGGTCGCCCCACGGCCATGTAGGCCTGTATTTTATTGGGAATCGTCTGGGCAAAGATCGACTCATTGGCGAGCGTCACCAGCAAGGCACCAGCTTTCTTCAACAAACCCGGCATGGTATTGATCGGGAAGCGCCCTGGCAAATGTAGATTACGCAGGCCACGTGCCTTGACCTGTTCATTCATCCATTCCCAGCGGCTTCCCTGCCCGATCACCACAAAACGGATTTCGGGATGATCGGCCAACCTGGTTGCAACTTCAACAATCACCTCAATGGCCTGAGCTGAGCCGATATTGCCTGCGAAAACAACCGGAAACCCCTGATCAAGTGCAGAGATATCCGGCAACTCTACCTCAGCAGAAGGTTGCAGGGTAAAACTGGGATCAACGGAATTAGGCTGATATGCAATCGGTGTCGCGGGCGCTAGTTGCTTGATAGGCTCAACGAAAGCCTGCGACTGAACTAGTAGCAGGTTATTGCGGCGATAAATCCAACTAACCATGCTCCCTACGGCGTCGAGCACAGTTTGGTTGTGAACATAACCTGTGGCCTTCAGGCTATCTGGCCACAGATCTTGCACCCAAGAAACGACCTTACATCCTTTGATTCGCCCTATCAGAAGCGCTGGGATTGTTTGCAGGATAGGAGAAACCCCATATCCGAAGACAATGTCGTATTGGCGCTTACGCAGTAGCCACGGGCCCAGTAGCGATGCGAATAGGACAAAAGACAGATAGTTGGCTACGAGTCGCCAAGCGCTTTTATGCCCGCGGGGAAATAAAGGAACTCGCAGGATATTGCAGCCGTTCCATGTTTCCCTTTGGCAGCCCAAAGCACGATATCCGTTTAACACCTTGCCTCCGGGGTAGTTCGGCTTACCAGTGAGCACATCGATCTCTACACCATTCTTTACCAGCGTAGCCACAACATCGTTCAAATAAAAGCTTTCGGGCCAAAAATACTGCGTGACTACAAGTACGCGCATCAGCCAGCCCTTCGCAAGCAGATGTCTAGGAATTGAGTAGGACTTAGTAGTTGGAAAGCAGATGCCTGGTGCCCACAATATCGTTTAACGGCGCGCGCAATCGACAAGGCCGAGGTAGGATCAAAGGTCTGGACAGGAGAAGCAACATCGCGGACGTAATCAAGTTCAGCTGCCACCACATCTAGTCCAGCAGCAGATGCCTCAATGAGCGGTAGACCGAAGGATTCGAGCAGTGAAGGGTAGATCAGCACATCCGATCGCTCATACATCTCGGTTACCACGGCTGCGGTTACTGTGCCGAGATTGGTGACATCGAGTGCGCAGGCTTTTATCTGATCCGTCATCCATGCGCACAGTTCGGAGAAGCTTGACGCATCCACGGTCAGCACTAACGGAGGGCGGATACCATCGGCGGCAAGCAGGCACCATGCTTGAAGCAAACGGCGGTGGTTCTTGTGAACATCGCCTGATGCAACATAGATGAAGCTGGGTAGTCGTTTAGGCGCTGCAGGGACATCCTCTGTGATCAATCCAGCGGCGTTATCAGAAAATGGGGCAATGACGACAGGCACTGCCCCCTTCACCACGGCGCGCAAAAGGTCCTGCATAGAGGGGGTTTGCACGATAAATTGGTCAACATGCCCCATGCCCAGCCGAAGCCACACTCGCTCCAGCTTGATACGCAAACGCGGCCAGAATTTGAGCCCCTTCAAGCTGACACTATCGATCAGGTAGCGATTCTGAACAAATACGCTGGTAAATACCTTCACCGGCATTAACGGCGGCAGGTTGCCAAAGCACAGGATACAGTCACCCTCCGTAGCGTGGAAAAACAGCCAGATTTCGGCGCACAGACGGGACAGCACTCCCTTCTTGATCCGGCGAACTTGAAGGCCCGTTGGCAGCTCTGCGGATAGAGGCATGCGGCTGTCGACACTAAGCACGGTGTGTCGCTGGGGATCAATGGCACCAAGTACGGCTTTGAGCAAGCGTTCGCCCCCTCCCTGATGGATGTTAACCGCGTGAATGAATAAGGTGTTGTTCATCTTGTTAGCGATTGTTAAGTGCAGCTTGCCCCGATTCCTCTGGGCCAGATAATTGCAAGGAAATACGGCATTCTGCGGGCGCATATTTGCTCTGCAGGGTGCCAAGGTGATCGCTGATGAAGCTGATTCTGGAGCGTGTGAGTGTGCTCGTGCAGACCCAGATGAGGTTGGCTGTGACCAGCGGCACCTTTGAATTAACTTTGGTAGCAAGAGGGTAGACCTGATTTTCCACCCGATACATGGGAACCAGGACCAACGTCTTGTCACCTCCATCGATATCTGCAGGATAGGTAATGGTAATGACTGCCGTATGAGGCTCTATACTGATTCCACTCCTTACGCCGGCTACCGTGTCTACCCAGCCTTGCTCGAACCTCTTTCCTTGAAGTGCATTGGCTGCGACCAATTCCTTTGCTCTTTGAGATTGTTCTATGCCGGCCAACACCCTGTCGCGGATCCTATAGCTTTCGTAGGCAGCGGGGAGGTGCATCAACACCAGCATGAGCAAAGCAGCAATGACCGCAAGATGCAATAGGTCACTCCGGACTGGAAGAAATCTTTTGCTCATCCGCTTACAACAAAACCCTGACCATGGGTATGGATAGCTTCGACAAACATGACCGTCTTGTAAAAGAAATAGACCACAATTCCAATTACACCTGCGTTTAGGCCAGCGTTGGCCTGAATGCCGAAGTAAAGGAAGATAAAGAAACCAAGCATGTTCAGGCGACTTCCTCCCAATAATGCTACGCCGACGAGAATGGGTAAGAATGCCAGTAGTGGCTCCCACGAGCGCTTTGCATACAGGCAGGAGAGAATCAGTAGAAGTGTGACCGGCAGGAATTCGTAAACGCTATTCGAACCACTCCGCTGCAGATACTGAGAAAATTTCCAATATAGGTAATCCCATTCCCACACACCAATAAGCAACAGCACCGCTAAGGGAAAAACCAATTTCCAGTAGCCCATGCGGTTGCCCTTTGCCAGCTTCTCGGGCAGACCCGAAAGTACAATCCCGCAATAGATTAAGGCCACTGAAAAATGAGAAAAAATTGATATCAACGAGCTTGCCGCTAAACACAGCGACTTTCTCGCACAAAGCAGGGCCAATACCATAAAGAAAGCGGCAAACTTTAATCGCTCGGCCGAAAAGTAGAGGATATAAAAATAATAGTTTGTCACTACCAGCCCGGTTGCAATCCAGACACTTGCTCCCCAAGACAGGAATAAACGAACCGAATAAGCTGCGAGTATTCCGTTAAAGAGCGACATCAGCAGATTTTTTTCGATCGCTAGTCCGCCACCAATAAGTGACACCAGCAGGTGAGTCAATTCTGTTGAAGAGATCCATGACTGATATACGGTCTGTATTGCGTGCCACTTGTCACCAAAGCCAAGACCGCTGACTGCTGAATAGGCGTTGGAATACCCGTATTGATCTCCCTTTGTGTAGAGAGGGGAAATAATCAGGCTGATCAGAAAAACTAGGAACCCGCTTGCCAGGCACATGAGCTGCTCTCGTTTCCCGTTCAATCCAATTGAATTGTTCGTGATACTCATACTCACTTCAGCAAGATTAGTTTCTTTACAAATGCACGCGGCAAACAGCGCTTGGCCATCGATCGTATCATCGAACTGATGACGCGCCCGACGTAGAAAAGTCGGATGAAGAGCCGCAATTGCTGGCCGCAGACCGCATCCCGCGATGCGAGAATAGCCTTGACTCGATTAGACTCTGAAACACCGCCAGTGATGACTCTAGCAACCACTTTGCCGCAATTGGAAAATGTCATCTTTGCCTGGTAGGCCTCGTAAAAAAAAGCCAGATCGGCGGCAATCTTGTTGGAAATATTGAAGGGATGCGCTTTGTGGTACGCGACATCGATGAAGACCGACTGATGGCAAAATTGCATGCCCTGCCACAGATTTCCAGGAGCGCCAGGTCCCTGTGTTCGGACTAGATCCGGGTAGACAATTTCCACCCCGCCGTATATAACAGCCGCCCTTTGCATACCGGCGGCGAATATTTCTTTCACAGTTTCGGGGGTATAGAAGGCATCGCCGGCATTCATGAAGTTGACCCAGCGTCCGCTGGCTCTACTCAAACCCTTGTTCATGGCATCGTAGATGCCAGCATCTTTTTGGCTTTGCCAGTAATCAATTTTATCTTCGTATTTTTGGATGATTTCGGTAGTGCCATCCGTCGATCCACCGTCAATAATGATGTACTCAAGATTTGAGTAACTTTGTTCAATTACGCTAAGAATAGTTCCTTCAATTAACTCTCGCCCATTAAACACAACTGTAATGACGGTTATCCTAGGGAGGCTTTGCATAAATGTTTGTTGCTCATAAAATTTGAGGAAATAACCGACTTATCTTCATGCCAACGGCACAGACGCATATATTCCCGCTCGTCATTCTGTATTATTTCATTGGTCGACTCAATATTTTCATGCAGGCCGGTTTCAACCCTTTCTGAAAGCAACCTGTACACCTTATTTCGCAATGAAGACACCGCGGCACCGAGGCTACATGAAAAATAAATTTGTTAATCATTTTTCCAAGTCGGATTGAAGGTCATCATTAATAGCTTCCCACAAAGCCTTGCAATCCAAGCAGAACACAACCCTAGAGAGAGATGCCTTGTCCTTACAAAATAATTATGCGTTGATTATTTGCGGAAGAAAACTTTGCTCTGCGCAAAGATCGCGTCAAGCTCCTCTAGGCAACCTGGAAACTTGATAGATTGCCCCCCTGGTAGGGAGCATAGATGAGCCACTCGACGGGCTATCGAACTAGCACTAGCGCCCGACGGAATATGAAGCATTGATACTCCTTTTTCAGAAAAATGCAGCAATCCTGTAGATCCCATTCCAACCACAAGCGCATATTTATCTGGAATCAATTCTAACGGGATTGCTGGATCAATCACCGATCCGCGATCGTCTTTAAAATTTAACCGGGCGAACTCAGCCGGGTGATCCTTGATATCACATTCATAGCCATGCTTTATCGCCAGATCCACTACGGACCGGTAAAGTGCATCGACTGTATGGTCTGAATGGATGTCTCTGCCGCATAAGAGCAAAACTCGGTTAGTGGCGTCAAGATCCTCAAAAGAAGGTTGTTTGCATTTCAGCAGTTTTCGGCTTGAGTCAATGCAATGTGCCTGGATATTTTCAGGATATTCTTTGAGCGATTGAACAAAGAAATACCCATCGCCGTTATCTGCTTCCCCACGGTAATAATTGAAGAACCGATGAAGCTGCAACATTCGCAATGCTTTGTGCATTCGTGTCGCCGGCATGGAAGACTCCGGTATCGATTCAAACGATTGAAGAGTTACCTGCGGATAGTGGTGTCCATTTGGCTTGATCAACTTCACCAATAAATCAAAAATAGGGCAACAGCATTCATGAAAGAAGAATAGTGTTTGACCGGAAAGCTTGATTCTCAGCAATAGGATCAATGATTGGATTGTCTTGGGAAACAGTGCGTCAGGAAGTATCTGAAGTTTGACTCCGGGATGGCGCTCTTTCAGATATTGATATGACGCTTGGTGCGTCCGCCCATGCAGCACAATGCGATGGATTCCCCATGTCTGCATGCACAGATCCAGCAATGCAATGGGAAGTGTGGACGCAACATATGCGACTCCCTTCGTCGCGTGCCCTTTTTGCACTCTAAGGTTTCCAAATGGCCTTGACATTCAGGCTGATTTGCCTCGGCGTGCCGTTTACTGTAATTGTGCCGTTAGACCAATCACCCAGGTCGACGCCGAAGTCGTCCAGAGTCTTCCATTCCACAGCGTTGACATAGCCGGCCTCGGCTAAAAAGCGAGACAGTGATTCTAGGTTGTAGAGCGACTTGTGGAAGTTGTATCGGTAATCCTGCCCGCCCATCATGGCAAACTTGATCAAACCCAGGTTGATGCCCGATTCCCGATAGACATCTATAAGACGATCAAAACTGGGGACGGACAAGCGCAACACTCCTCCAGGCGCAAGTTTCCTGCCAATGCCCTTCAACAAAGCGCGTGACTCATCAAAGGAGAAGTGCTCCAGCACGTGGCAAAGATAAATCTCTGCCACCATGCCATCAGCAAACTCTCGCAATTCGAATCCTTCTGATAGCGTATCGAAAACATCCTCAAGTTCTCGCGAGGCGCAAATTATTCGAGAAACTTCTTGCATTTCAGCCCGTGCCCTTATAAAGCGAGCCGGTAACGCTGTTGCCACAAAAGCAACAGTCACTTTATCGCCTTAAGATTCAGACTGATAGGGAAGGATCCAACGCCCTTTTTCTTCAGCAGCCCAGAAGACCAATCTCCAATGTCCTGCCCGAAATCCGACTCAACCTCCCAAGCATGAATCTCTCTGAAACCGGCCTCTTTCAACAAGTTGGCTAACAACTCTTTATTAAAGATACTTTTGTGAAAGTTAAACTCATAATCCTGCCCACCCATTAGAGCCATGCGGACAAATTCCAGATCCCTGTTGGTCGCATTATACGCAGCAATAGCTAGATCGAAATCGGGAACTGAGATGCGAAGCACGCCACCAACAGCCAACTTTTTGTGGTAATTCGCGAGGAGACTCTCAACATCCTCAAATGAAAAGTGCTCAAGAACGTGACAAAGATAAATTTCGCCAACAGCTCCCTCAGCAAATTCAGGGAGCATTACAGAATCAGTCACGAGGTGAACGTGTAAGAAGGGTCGTGCATCCAAATTAACCCACCCCGGAAGATCAATTGGCCCGCATCCGATGTGAATGCGTAACGCTACCCTGGTCGCCTTGTCGACCAAAACATCATTGGCTGAGCCACGAATAGCTAAAAGCCAGTCTTTTACATTTTTACGAAGAGCAAAAAATCCATTCTTCAAGTTATGATTTCCCCTTTAAGTCGGCCTCAATGACATTCCTGATTGCCTCTGAAAGACGAACGATTTCACCGGCAGGGAAACCATCAACTACTAGAGCACCAACCCCGAACATATTTGCAAACGAAGAAGCGTCAATCTCTTCAAAATGCTGCAATGCATGCTCGCGATTAAGGCTTATATCATAAGAGCTGTGGCTTTCTGGCTGAGTTAGATCTTCATGATTCCCGAATTGGTATCGCGCGATTCCAGCAATTATCCCATACCAAGGGTGCCCTATTGCTCGCGCCTTGACTCCATTTAATGATGCCTCCAACAATACAGTTCCAGCATTTGAAACGATGACTAGATTCTTCTCGAAGATGTCACGATTAGGTGTGTTGGTATCGATAAACCGGACCCCCATCAACTGAAGATCCTCATAGTATTTTATACTACGATGTTTTGATAACTGATTCGGATACAAAACGCAGTGGTATAAAAATGTCCCTGGATGTTCCTTATAATAAACTGTTATACCTGATTTGATCAGATCAGCAGCAACATATCGTGCATCCGGAAATTCACCCCCATCGGGATGCGAGGATGCTTCAGGTTGATAACTAGCATAAATTACATATCCATCATTACCAATGCCCGCTACGCAATGCTTTTTATAGTGGCGCTTAAAATAGAAAATTGCAAAGAAGTCCCCGATGAGCTCTGCTACTGAATTGGCGAATTGCCGTAAAGGTGTTCTACGTTGCCGAAGAAACACCCCTGAGGATTTTGCTATAAACTCTCTAGAAAAGGATTTAAGTAACTGCCTTGGAAGCACAAAAAGCAAATATAGGATCGCAAACTTCGCCGATAAAGTATAGAACTCCAGTTGGCTTTGATGTCGTGTGTCACGCTGGGTGGTTACATGCTCAATCAGTTTTCTATAAGCTATTGTCGACGACTCTTGAGGTTGCTGCAGCGACGACGGGAGTGGGTAGAAAATCTTTTCATAGCCACGGACAATAAAGAAACGATTCGTGACAAACGAGTAATAAAGGAAGAAGTTCGATACTCCAGCTCGCTCCCCAGTCACATTTAACACAAGATTAAAAAAATGATGTGGAGAACCCGTGCAATGTATTATGGATGTAACATTCTCATCCTTTAAAAGGCCATTGAAATAGTTGATCGCGCGATGAGTCATAAACAGTCGATCATCTATGTTCCAGTATCCCTGTAGCCATCGTTCTTGAGCTCGGAGGAGTATTGGTAGGTGTGTCGAATATGTTTTTAGTTCATCGCCCGATATTCCCCATTCATCACCCTTTTCCCTTCCAACAATGATATCGACTACTTCATCTTGGCATATTATTGTGGTAAGCTTTTCAATTTCACTTAGCTTGCTTTGCTTTTCGGGATTGGCTATCAAAAACGCAACTTCAATTCCAATTTGACGAAATGCCAAAAGCAGCTCAAGTGTTTTTTCGTCCGCATTCCATCCACACAACCCCACTCGAATAACCGGTTTCATCCTACTTGGACTCCATAGTTAGTTCAATGGGTAGCCCTTGCCGACCACAATGTAAGAGGGATTGGGCCGATCGTCCATCACCGATGTTGATTCGAAATGACAAGAGCAGTCACGGTCGGTAGGCGTGGTATCAATGGAACACACTTCCCGAGTGCTGCAGCCGGCGAAGATCCACTGACCTGGACCTATCTCAACCCAAAAATCGGGATTACGGTGTTGATCTATCATGAATTGCAGGCCGCGCTGGGTTACGCCCAGCCATTGGCAAAACAAATCATCATATCGAATCGGTTGCAATTCGAATTTCCGCACCAACCTTAATCCTTGCTCTCGTGTCAGCCGACCATGTCGAATCTCTCTGCAGGCATGGTCAGTGACCTTGGAATAGCCATGCTTATATAGCTTCAGTTGGTCATGCAGGTTCATGAAGTTAAAACAGTCAACATGATCATAGCAATCGAACGTACGAGCGAACCCAGCACTTTGGTAGCCGAACTCGCGAATCATTTGTTCATGTTGTGCCTTTGGGTCCCAGCGGACATAGTTGCCCAAGTAGATTCCTCTCACCCCGACTGAATTAAGCTCCCTATCGTCAGGATATCTGTACTGCCAGATGTCTTCCTCGCTCAAGGTATCGAATAGCGACAATAGGTCGTCCGCCTCAGTTCCCAGCAGATCATGGTCTTTGCGATAGCGCCGCGTCATTTCCACTTCGTGTTCATGAGAGAACATGCCCACTTGCTCTAAGCCCTGATGTGCGCCCCAGATAATCAGTGGTACTTGATAACGCACTGCTGTCTGCACGGGAAACACAGTCTGTCCAGCCAAGCATGGCCAATAGATGCTACCGAACCGTCGTAACGACGCTCTCGTGATTTTGCGAACCGAGATCGGGTTAACGTTCTGGATCAGGATGTCGCAATTAAAGCGGATACGGAGATTGGCCAGATTGCGAATGCCCAACGGGGTATTGAAATATTTGTTGTAGGTCACTAGCAACGGATTGAGCTTCAGCCGGTTCTTGACCGTGTGCACGATGTAATAAGAGTCGTTCGCTCCCGTTACCGGAATGATGCAATCGTAGTTATACGGATCCTTGCTGCGGTAGGGCTGCACCAGCTTTTCCAGCATCTCCCAGCGGGCCTGCCAATCTAGGCTGTCCTTTTCCTCGTGGATACGGCAGCCGGAGCATATCCCCTCGTCATCCACCGTGAGTCCGAGTGGATGTGCGGTGGTGTAGATGCAACGCTTGCAAGTCTGCACTTCTTTTTTCATGGTCATTCAAAGGCGGAAAACGGGAGACTCCCGCAGATGGCCCCTTGGCCAAACACCTGCGGAAACTGTGTCGCTGCAAGCCTGGACGGGTGCCACATTTATGCCTCCGGTCCCTGGTATTCGGGGCGGCGCAGCACCGCAGAGGCCAGGCGCTCCCTGTAGTGCTGCACTGAATGCTCCGTGTAATTGAGGAAATTGCCGACTCCCACCGCCACCACGTGCGGCATTCCCAGGACTTCCTCGATCTGGGCCGTCTCACTCAGACCACCGAAGGCGATCAGAGGCACGCCGGGTAACGGAAAACGGCGCAGCAGATCCAGTTCGAAGCCGTTGCGCATGCCTTCATGCTGCCAGTCGATCACCAGCGCCTCGGAAATCAAGCCGTCCTCAAAGATTCGAGCCATGGCTCCATCGGCTGCACGCTGGGTTCGGGCGACATGGTCATACCATCGCACTTCGCCCGCCTCGATACCCAGCGGTAGGGATGCCACCAAGGCTTGCGATCCGATGTGCATTGAAATTTCGCGCAGGGCGCCAGGGTCGCCATGCAATGCGGTATCCACGCAGACGCGCTCGGCGCCAGCCTGGACCACCAGTGAAGCCTGCTCCACATTGCGGATGCCGCCACCATAGGTGAGCGGAGTGGAAAGGGACAACGTGCCCAAAGCGTTGAGCAATTCGACGTCCGGCCCTAGGCCTTTGGCGCTGCGGTCGATAGCCAATACCAGAATCTCGTCTACGCCCCAGCGGTCGAGATTCTCGGCCACCACTGCCGGATGGCCGACGGGCAGATAGCGTCGATAGCCGAAAGACTGCACCACCCAACCGTTCCTGACGGTGATGACGCCGACAAGCCGTTTCTTAAGCATCGCACAGGCCCTCGATCACCGAGCGCAGCAGGGCATGGCCGGCGCGCTGACTTTTTTCCGGGTGGAACTGGATACCTGCCACCTTGCCGGCGCGCACCACCGAGGCAAAGCGTACGTCGCCAAAGGCGGTAGTGCACACCGCGAACTCATCCAGCGCCTGGTAGGCGTAGGAATGGTTGAAATAGAAATCCTGGTTGTGCGCCACCTCGAACAGCGGATCGGGCTTCTGCAGGGTTGCGGTATTCCAGCCGATATGCCAGCAACCAATGCCCAGCGGCACCACGTCGCCCGGAATCAGGCCGAGTCCGGCAGTCCGGCCGTTCTCCGACGAAGATTTTCCCAATAGCTGCATTCCCAGGCAGATTCCGAGAATCGGCTTCTGGCGTGCCACTTGGTCGACCAGAAAGCGATCCAGCCCCTTGCTCTCGAGGGCCTGCATGGCCGGGCGAAAAGCGCCGACCCCAGGCAGTAACAGCAGATCGCAGGCCTTCAGCAGCGTGTGATCGTCGCTGACGCGGCAGCGCAGGCCGAGGTAATTCAGGGTGTGGTGCACCGAGTTGTGATTGCCCACGCCGTAATCGACGATTCCAACCGTCAGCTTGGTCACAGCCCAACTCCCACCTTGAAGCGCCGCTCGATGCTGCCGTCGCTGCGGACATCGAACAGCTCGCGGTTAACAGATGCGCGGACGTGTTTCCAGAAGTCATCCACCGAAATATCGATGAAGTCGCAAAAGCTCTCGATGTAGGACGGTGCGCAGGAGCCGTCGTATTCCTCCACCAGGCGGATGCCGTGTTCGCGGCTCATCAGCCCTTCCCGGACAGCCTCGTTCACGTGATCGGTCACGCGGCCGAAGCCGAACTTGTAGTACTTGATCATCTGGTTCAGCGTCACCCAGTCTTCGTCGAGGGACGAGACTCGGGTCAGATCGCCGGTTTCGAGCACCGATTCCTCGCGAATCTGCAGGCCGTTCGCCACCGAGTACAAGCCGTTGTTGATCAGCGACCAGTCGTTCCAGAACCAGCCCAGATAAACGATCTGGATGTTGATGGAATCGAACTCCTTGGTCGTCGGATAGCGGAAGCTGATCAGGTTCTGCGGCGTTAAGCCGGCATCGAATAGCCACTGCAGATTGCCGCCGGAAACCGTGTTCATGAAACGCAGATTGTTGCCGTCATAGCCGGTACGACCGACGGTCTTCATGTCGCCGAGCTGCAGGCCGGGGTTTTCTCCCCACAGGATCAGCGGAATCTTGTAGCGGATCGCCGCCTGCGGCGCGGAACCGATGATTGCCTGCTCGGTTGCCCGGGCCCAGTTGGTGAATTTCAGAAAGCCTTCGCGCAAAATCTTGCGCCAGGTTTCCGGCTGAGGGCCGACCACCAGCGTGTCGAAGCCGAGCTCGATCAGGTTCGAAATGTTTTCCACGCCGCGCTGGGTGACCTGCTGCGGCGGATAAGAAAGGCAAACCAAGAGCGGCCGCAGGCCCAGCTTGTCGCGGGCCCACAGTGCCTGGCGTGTGCTGTCCTTGCCGCCGCTGACGCCAATGATGCAGTCGAAATATTGCCCGGGGTGGCGCGGGTATTGTTCCAGCACATCCTCGAGGATATGGAACCGCTCTTCCCAGTCCACATTTTGCAGTTCCTTGTGGTAACTGCAGGCGGGGCAGACCCCTTCTTCACTGAAGTAGGTGTTGGGGCGGGTGTCCGGCTGGAGGCAGACTTTGCAGTATTTCAAGAAGTTGAGCCTGAATGGTTGAGCGCAGGGAGATCACGGAGGTGAATTATGACCTTCATTGGCAGCCGGCACCGCGGCGCATGGGGCGGCAGGGTGGATACCACCCGCCGGCCGGCGGCGAGTCCAACCACCAAGGCATAGGTTTCGCAACCGACCACCGTGTCCGCCCAGGCAATGGATTGCGCCAGGCTGGCGCTCGGATCGATGTGCAGGTTCCAGTCGGTATGCCGGGCCAGCCATGCGTCGTATTTCCCGGGAGGGTCCGAGGGGTGCGGGCGTAGGCGGATTTCTGCGGTCCCATCGAGACCGAGCTGCCGCCCGCACCGGATAAAGTAATCCAGGGCCTGGAATTCGCCAGACGTGCCGCCCTTCGTCCACGCGTGGCGTATCGGCTCCAGGGCATACAGTACCCGCCGCGCTGCGGCTGGGTGCGGCTCGCAGTCTGCCCCCCGCACCTGGGCCACCAGATCGGCCAGATAGAGATTCGGCTGTTGCCGCACGGTAATCCTGGGGAAACAGGCTGTCGCAATGGTCAGCGCGTCCTCATCGGCCACCCAGATTTCGTCCGGTAGCACCCGGCTGCCATCGCGCAGGAAGCGGTCGGGATAATTCACCCAGTGGTCGATCACCCCGATGCTGTGGATGCCCTGCGCCTTTGCCTGGGCGCGGGCTTGGTGCTCCAGGCCGCTGGCGTAGCTGGTACCGCTGAGCAATGCCGCCGCACCCCGCAGCGCCTCGGTGGACGGCAGGATCTGCGGCATGCCGAAAGCGGCAGTCCACAGGTCCACTGCGGGCCCGGCGAGGCAGGTGCGTACTTCGATATTGCGTCGCCCGCGCAGCCAGCCGATGATCAGATTGGCCGCGCCGGCGTCGTGGGCCGCCACTACCAGCGGCGAAGCCAGTTCAGGCGCTACGGAATTTTGCATAGTAGAGCGCATCCTGCGGGACTTGATCAACCAACTCCTGCTGGGCGCGTACCGCCTCCAGGTGCATGCCCGAGCGTTCCATAATCCTGACCATCCCGACATTGCAGCGCACGGTGCCGCCGGTCACCTTGCGCAGGCGGCAGACGCTGAGCAGATAGTCCAGCAGGGTGCTCCAGGCATCCAGGCCGATGCCCTTGCCCCAGCAGCCACGATCACCGATCAGCAGGCCCATGTCTACCGTCTGGTGAGGTTGCGAACGATAGGCGGTGATCGTGCCGACCAGCCTTTGGGTTTCCGCCAGGCGGATGCCGAGGAACAGGTTGCCCGATCCTGCGAAGGAGTTCAGGTACGCCAGTGCGCTTTCCCGTGTGTGCGTGCGGAAGCGCTGGTTGCTGAAACGCACTACCTCCGGGTCGGCCAGCCAGCCGAGATAATCGGTGGAGATGTCGTCGGCGCTGAAAGGTCGCAGCAGCGTCTGCTTCCCGGCCAACAACAGCGCTCTCTCATCGATCGCCATGGCGCTTCCGGGGTCAGCGCAATGCGTCCAGATTGGCCCAGACCTTCTGGAAGGCCTCGACCATCAGGTCGACTTCGCTGTCGCTCATCTGGTGCATGCACATCTGGAAGCCGATGTAGGAGCGGTCGTGCAGGCCCTCGGCTACCGGGCAGATGCCCTTGGCGTAGCTGACGTCGCGCTGGCAGATGTCAGACGTCCAGGGGAAGCCGCGGGAGCCGTAGGCGATCTTGCGCTGATACATCGGCAGCAGGTGCAGGTTGGCGAAGGTCGTCGACAGCCCGGGCACGCCCTCGGCCACCAGCGCTTCGAAAATCCGGTTGCGCGAGACGCCCAGGGCGGCATCGTCCACCACCATGAAGTACATGTAGTAGGAATGCGTACAGCCCGGCTTGACCACCGGCGTGCGCAGGCCGGTGAGGCCCTTCAGGCCCTCGCTGAGCCGAGCCGCCGCGCGCTGGCGCGAATCGACGAAACGGGACAGCTTCTTCAACTGCTCGATGCCGATGGCGCACTCGATTTCGCCCAGGCGGAAGTTGTGGCCGATCATGTTCGAGATGTCCGCCAGGCCCATGTCGCCGACGGCGGCCTCGGCATGGTTGCGGATCAGGCGCATGCGGTCGGCCAGGGCGTCGTCGTTGGTGACCAGGATGCCGCCTTCGCCGGTATGGATGTGCTTGTGGTAGTTCAGACTGTAGCCGCCGATATCGGTCAAGGTGCCGGCGTACTTGCCTTTGTACAGCGCGCCGGGGGCCTGGGCCGTATCCGAAATTACCTTCAGATTGTGCTTTCGGGCGATGGTGTTGATGGCGTCGGTATCTGCCGGATGGCCGCCGATGTCCGCCGACATGATCGCCTTGGTGTAAGGGGTGATGTTGGCTTCGATGGATTTCGGATCGAGGCAGAAGGTTTCCGGATCGATGTCGGCGAAAACCGGAATCGCATTCCAGTGCATGATTGCCGTGGCGCTGGCGCACATGGTCCAGGGCGTGACGATGATTTCCTCGCCCGGCTCGATGCCGAGTGCGCCAACCGCCGTGACCAGGCCCGAGGTCCAGGAGTTGACGGTGATGGCGTGCTTCACGCCGAAATGTGCCTCGCAGTCGCGCTCGAATTCCTTCACCTTGGGGCCACCGAGGAAATCCGAACCCCAGCGACCGAGGAACTTCGACAGTACCCCGCTTTCGACTACCGCCTTGGCTGCCGCCACCTCTTCTGCGCCGATGGAGTTGTAAAGCTGGAATGGCGCCTGAATCGTCTTCGGCCCTCCCTTCAGGGCCAGCGTGGTGGTGCGATCGGTCATGACTTCTCCTTGATGATGTCCAATATTTCCTGAGTGCGCAGCGCCTCGATGCCTGTGCAAAGGGGAGTCGGCCGGCCGTCGAGGGCCGCCGCCAACTGCTCTGCAACGTGCCACTGGATGCGGTCGAAATCCGCAGGCAGGGTCTCGCAGCGCTCGCCGAGGCGAATGTAGCCGGGGAATCGCGGATCGTCCTCGATTCCCTGCCAGACGATACGGGCACCGCCGAGTTCGTAGCGTAGCCGGCCATTGGGTGCGATCAGTTCGACCGCATTATGAAAAAAATCCTCAGCCCGCGCCGCAAGGAAAATCACGCGCCCTGCGGCGAAGGTCACTTCCACGTCGGGCTCGGGGTCGTTGCCCTGCCACAGCCGCCCCGGCGCCAGCACCCGCGCCGACGTGACCTCGCCCAGCAAGTTCTGTAACAGGTCGAGGAAATGCACCCCACTGTTGAACAGCCCCTTCGAATACCAGACGACGCCTTTGACCGGCGTACCGATCCGGCCGTCAATCAGGCGGGCGCGAATTTCAGCGACACCGGGCTCGGCACGGCGGAAAAAATTCAGGTACAGCGCGCAATCGTGTCGGCTGCAGGCGGCGACAATCTCCCGGGCCTGTTCCATTTCGTAGGCCAGGGGCTTCTCACACAGCAGGGCGCGGGGCCGTCCGGCAGCGAAAACCGCCTCGACCGTGGCCAGGTGCAGCGGGGTCGGTGTCGCCACCACCACCACTTCGGGCGTCAACTCACGCATCGCCGTGGCAATGACGGCGTAGGCCGGCACGCCGTAGCTTGCCTCGAAGCGGCTGCGGCAGGCGGCGTCCAGATCCACTCCGCCAGCAAGAGCAAAGGCCGGGTGGCGCGCAAATGCGCGGGCATGGCTCAGGACCTTGGCCGAGGCCGGGTCGGTCGCGTCATAGCCGACCGACACATTGCCCAGCCCGATCAGCAGTACCGATTTCACCTCGCCACCCTTCGTCCTAGGCCGTCTTGCGGGCGCTGTCGATCAATTCGGTGATGGAGACCACCCGGCAGGTGAGGCCCAGCGCGGCGAAGGACTCGCGGATTTCCCTTTCATAGCCCATGGTAAATACCAGGATCAAGTCGGGCTGTTGTACCTTCAATTCCGTTGGCGGAAATACTTTGAGGCCGAGGATTTCACGTCCCTGCTTCTTCGCGTCTATGTCGAACATGCCCAGCACCCTGGCCTCGCTCAGGCGCGACTCGGTAATCGCTTCGAAGGTCAGATGGCTGGCCGGATAGAGCGCGACGCTCTTGCCGGCATATTCCGTCAGCAGCGCGTTCAGCGCGGTCTTCCAACCGTCATATTGGAGTGCGGCAAAGCTGCGGAAGGCGTCGGCGATGGCCGCGTCGCCCGGCAGGGGCAGCTTGGTCGGGCGCGCAACGATGCGCTGGACCCGGTTCGGCGTGGCCGGATCGTCCGGATGGATACTCTTTTCCAGGGCCTCGACCTGCCAGCCGGTGCGGCGCAGCAGATGCACCAAACCGGCACTGTTGAACTGGTTCAGGTGCTCGAAGATGAAGGGGTCGGTGTGAGCGTCGAAGTGGGTCCAGTCGGGCACCTCGATGAACAGGCTGCCGCCCTCCGCCAGGATGGTGTGCACGTAGGCGAGGAAGGAATCGAGATCGAAGATGTGCTCCAGCACGTGGCGCAGGATCACCACGTCCACCTGCTTGTCCGCGGCTGGATCGCGGAAGTCGCGTAGCCCCGGTTGGGAGGCGAGCACGGCCCGCGCTTCCTCACTCAGCTCCTCAAAATAAGCGGTGCAGCCGTGGTGCTGATTCAGATGGCGCAGGAAGGCGCCGGCGTGGGCGCCGATCTCCAGCACGCGCTTGCCTTCCAGGGCCACGTGCCGCGCGAGGAACTCGCCCTGCCGCTCGTTCTGGCCGATCTCGAACACCGTCGGCTCCTTCCGTCGCAGCATCGGGCTCTGGCGGTAGTAGTGGTTGAGGAACTCGTCGCCGACGTACTCGCCCTGAAAAATGAAATGGCAGTCCTGGCAGATCGCATACGACAGCGGAATGGTCTGCTCGAGATTCGCCAGATAGTAGTTGCGCCGGCCCCTCAGATCGAGGACGCGCTTCGAATTGCAGACACGGCAGTGTTCGACTCGGGCAAATGCGGGCTTCATGGGGGCGTTATCAATCCAGGTTGGCAAGGGATGGGGCGGCGCAGCCGGCGGCCGGCAATCTGCGGGTTATTCGGTCTTGACGATCATTCTGCCGAGCACGAACGCTTCCGCGGCGGCAACTCCCACGGTCGCGCCACGCCAATGGGCCAGCGCCTCGATGGCGGGCCGGGAGCGCGGATGGGGAAAATCGCGCAACTCACTGGCGTAGGCGTCGAGGGCCGCCATTTTACGGCCCAGCGTGGCAGAAACGTCCACGAAATAGCTGGGTGCGAAGCAGTCGCCCGCCCCAGGTGGGCGCCACTCGGTGGACGAGGGCACCTCGAAAAACAGCAGTTCCCTGACCGGGTGACCCGGCACCGGGCGGCAGGCGACGATCACCGCCTGATGCGCCACCCGGTGGTCCACATTCACGTCGCCGCCATGATGGGTCAGCAGCGTCGTCGGCGCATGGCGCGCGATGCGCGCCTCGATTTCATTGACCACGTCGAGCAGCACCAGCCCATCCAAGCGGTTGTCGGGTAGGGCGAGTGATTCCACCGACGCGCAGCCGAGAATCCGGCAGGCCTGTTCCGCCGCCGCATTGCGCGCCGCCACGGCCCCCGCAGCCACCCCCGAACCGTCCGCCGCCGCCCGTGAATTCTCGCCGTCGGCGAGCAGCAGCACATGCACGGCGCGGCCGGCCGCAGCTAGGCGGGCGATGGTGCCGCCGCAGCCGAGGACCTCGTCGTCCGGGTGCGCCGCGACTACAAGTACGCTGCCATCATGAGTCATGGTTCGTTGCCCCCGTCAGAAAATTCGTCACCCGATCCGCCAAGTCTTGGGATGCCGCGGCGATCAGGCCGCCGCTTTGCTCCATGCCGCCGCCGTAGTCGATCCCACGGCCGCGCAGATCTGTCAGAACGCCCCCGGCTTCGCGGAGTATCAGGTGGCCGGGTGCCAGGTCCCAGTCGCGGACCGTCACATCCTTGACGAACAGATCGGCCTGTCCGTCCGCCACCCGGCAGATCTTCAGGCCGATGCTGCCCGACTCCAGATAGCCGGCGCAAGGCAGCTGTTCATACAGCAGTTTTGCGATGCCGCGCGGCTCCGGATAGTTATCGGTCAGGACAACATCGCCGCCCTGCCAACCCAGCTTCAGCTTGCTGCCATTGGCGCTGGCTCCTGCACCCCGTTCCGCCAGATACATCAGGTCCAGCGCGGGGCCGTAGACGGCGCCGAGCATCGGCTCGGCGCCTTCCATCAGGGCGATCTGGCTGACGAAGCCGGCGTAGCCGCCGCAGAAGCTCGCGGTGCCGTCGATCGGGTCTACCAGCCAGTAGCGCGCCAAACGGTCCACCGCATGGGAAGACAGATCCTCCTCGCTGACCACCGGCAGATCTGGCGTCAGCGCGCGCAGCCCCCGCATGATCAGCGTTTCCGCAATCAGGTCGGCCTCGGACTTGAGTTGGGTCGCGTGCCAAGTGCCCTGCACCGGCCCCTGGGCGCGCATGGTCAGCAGCGTCGTCCCGACTTCCCGCAGGATGTCCTGGACCCGGTCAAGCAGCATGTCGGTTTGCAAGGAAACGCAACTCCTCTGAGCGCAGGGCGGCCATGGTGTCGTCACCGGGCGTCAGCTTGCTGAAGGCTAGACCGAAGACGGCAGGCGTCATGCCCACCGCCGCATAGATGTTGGCCGCTGTGAGCGACAGCGCCGACTCGCGCCAGAACGGCTCCTGTTCCAGATAGGCCGGCAGATCCCGGGCGAGTTCGGCCACCGGCACGTCCACCAGCTGCGCCGTAACGCCTGCGGCGGCGGCCATAGTCTCGATGATCGCGCGCACGCTGCGGCCCTCGTCCGGCAGTGCCTCCCACACCGGGAAGCGGCCGATGTCCGCCTCGGTACTCCAGCGCACGATGGCCTGCGCCAGGTCTTCCATCACGGCGATCTGGGCGTGGTTCTGCCCGCCGTCCACGGCGATCAGCGGCCCGCCGTCGACCAGGCGGCGACGATAGAAATCCAGGCGCCCGGTGTGGTCGCCGTCGCCGAGCATGATCGGCAGGCGCAGCGAAACCGCCTTGCAGCCGGTCTGGCGCAGCTTTGCCAGCGCCTGTTCGGCGCGCAGCTTTCCGCTCAGGTAGTTAAGGGTCACGCTTGGCAATTGTGTTGCGACCGGTATCGGGCCGCTCGGTAACTCGTCGGCGTGGCTTCCCGACCAAAGGCGGGGCAGCCAGGTGGACGAGATCAACACATAGCGCTCCGCGACGATGCTGGCAGCCAGCTGGTCCAGGCCCTCGTCGTAGCAGATGAAGTCCAGCACCAGATCGAAGCGGCTACCTTGCAGCGTTGCCAGCCCTGCGCCGCGCGCCGCGCAGATTTGTCGCGCTCCTGCGGGCGCCCCGCCGGGGCGGCGCGACAGCAGGGTCAGGTCATGCGCGGCGGCCAGGGCTTCAGCGACCCGCCGGCCGAGAAAGCGCGTGCCGCCGAGGATCAGGATGCGCACTGCTCAGGATTCCAGATCGTCCCAGGCCAGTACCGCGCCTTGTTGCAGCGGGCGCCGCACTGCGCGGCCGATCACCGCGTCCATGTCCTTGGGCGGGATCCCGGTACCGGGCCGCACCAGGGTCAGGTCGCCGGCTTCTAGCTTGTATCCGGCGGGTAGATCGCGCGCCGCGACGATGCTCTTCAGGTAGGAAGCGCGGATCGCCGATTCCTTGCTCGTCGGCGCCTCGAACTCGCCCGAATCGAGGCCGTCCGCCAGGATCCGCAGGCCGTTCACGTAGGACTTCATCTGATCCGGTTCGAGGGCGAAAGGGTGGTCTGGGCCGTGACTCTTCTTGTCCAGGGTCACATGCTTTTCGAACAGGCGCGAGCCCAGGGACAGGGCGGCGAGGGCGGTGATCACGTCGTCCGTATGGTCGGAGAAGCCAACCGGCACCGGAAAGCGCTGGCGCAGGAAGGGAATGTTGGCCAGGCGCAATTCCTCGGGGCGCGGCGGGTAGATCGAGACGCAATGGAAGACGCCGACGCCGGGGCGGTGCGGGCTCAGCGTTGCCACCGCGGCATCGATGTCCGCCAGCGCTGCCATGCCGAAGGAAATCAGGATCGGTGCGTCGATAGCGTTCACCAGGCTGCGTAGGAAGGGCAGATTGTTGTGGTCCATCGAGGCGATCTTGATCAGATCGAAGTCCATCTCCCGCGCCCACGCCAGGCCGTGGGGGCCGTGAATGGTGGTGGCGCAATCGATGCCGTATTGGCGGCACAGGTCGCGCAGCTCAGGGAACCATTCCTTCGGGGTTTTCAGGTACTTGTCGAACATCTCCGCCGCCGAGATGTCGCCGTAATATTTTTCGAGGCCGTAATCGCTGGCGCGCACATTGCCGCAGACGATCTCGTTGGCTTCGTAGCTCTGGAACTTGGCGCAGTCGAAGCCGGCGTCCGCAACGGCCTTCACCAGGTCCCGGGCGATCTGGATGTCCTGGTTGTGGTTGGTGCCGATTTCGGCAATCAGGTAGGGGGAGCAGCCATCGCCGATTCTCGGCTTGCCGCGCAGATTGATCGTCGCGCCCATCGCGCAAATCTCCAGTTCAAGGTCGCGCTGTTGCGCGGAAAGCGGGCTAGGCGCCCGCCGCTTCGACAATTTCGTTATGCCAGGAACGCTTCAGGCCAAGACGGTCCTTGAAGTCCACCAGGCCTTGGCGCAGGTGGTCCGTGGCGCCGGGCAGTCCCAGGAAAATGCCGATGAAGTCTACACCGGCGGCGAGGCCGAGGCATGCGGTGGTCGAGATCCGGGGGTTGATCTCGAAGGGCTTGGCCGATCCGTCCGCCGCCTTGATCAGCTGGATGTTGTAGCAGCCGGGAACCGGGTCAGCAGCGTGGATCGCGCGGCATGCCTCGATCACGCCCTGATCGTGCAGCGTCGCCGCGCGCAGCGTGATGCCGCGTTTGAGTTCCACCAGCACCGGGACGATGGCACGCAGTTCGCCGTTGCGGTCCGCCGCCATCATGACCGTGTATTCATCGCCGGTGACCAGCTCCTGCACCACGAAATCCTCCGGCGCCTGGCGCGCCAGGGTGATCTGCGCCTGCAGCTCGGCCTCGGAATAAACCGTTGCCACATTGCGCGAGCCGCGCCCGCTGCGGGGTTTGACGATGCAGGAAAAATCCAGCCGGCCCTGGTCGGCAGCCACGGTTTGCGGCGCCGGCAGGCCGGCCTGGTGCAGGAATTGGTTGGAGGCCAGCTTGTCCAGATGCCGTGCCACAAAACGCTCCGGCGGCAGCAGCACATCAAAGCCGAGGGGCTTGGGCAGCCGGGCGATGGGCAGCAGTTCTTCATCCACCGTCGGGATGAACAAGTCGATCTGCAGGCGGCGACACAAGTCGGCGATCTCGCCGGGGAATTCCGCGGCCGTGGCCAGCGGTATCTGCAGCCAGTGGTCGGCGGCAATCGGATAGGGCTTGGCCGCCAGATCCGCATCGGCGAAGAACACCTCGTAGCGGCCTGCCAGCAGCCGCGCCAGCGCCTCGGTGCCGGCGCCGCCGCCGCCGGTGAACAATAGCCGCGGCTTGGTTCCGTTGGATCGCTCCATGGTCGTGCTTTCAGTTTTCATCGTCGTCCTGTTCCACCCGGTTGATGCCGAGCGTATAGCGCGCCCCGGCATGCTCGAACCACGCCGGATAGCGGGTGTTGTCGCAGACCCGCAGCAAGTTGAATTGATCCCGCAACGGCAGGTCGAGATCGATCCGGCTGTCCACCGGCGTCCGCCGCGGGAAATAGCTTGAGGTGCCTTGCTGTTCGCGCGCCTGCTGCAACACGCCGGGGTAGCCGGCGACGAAATCGGCGCAGAGACTGAAGGTCGCCGCCGCCTGTTGCCGTCGCAGATCGTCAACCAGTTCGTCGCCGCGCAACTGGATCGCGGTCTGACCGTAGATTGCTCCGGCGTCCACCGCATCGGCCGCCTCGAACAGCGTCACCACAATGTTCTGTGCCCCCTGTAACACCTGCCAGGTGAGCGGCGACCAGCCGCGCCCGGCGGGCAGATCGCTTTCATGCACCACCAGATTGTTGCCATGCCGAGCCCGCAGCGCCGTGCCGACGATGCGGCCATAGCTCAGATAGAAGCACACCTGGCTTTCCGGCAGCAGTGCCGCGTCGTGGGCCCAGGCCAGCGTATGGCCGGCGGCCCGCCACTGCAGCGCCCAGGCGGGAATGAAATCGTTGATCCAACTGCCCTGATCGGAACACAGGGCGATCCGCAAGCCTCTGCCTGCCACCGCGGATTCCGGGGCCAGCAGCAGCAGCCCCTCCGTATCGGCGCGCAGTTGCTGCAGGGCTGCTTGTTCCAGGCGCTGGGCCGGGCAGGCCGCCCCGGCGGCCGGCGATACCTGTGTGCGTAGTTGCCAGGTGCCGTCCATCCGGGTACAGCTTGCCGCGCCGACCATGACGCTAGGCGCGGCTTCTACCAGATAAAGGCGATCGTCGCCGAGGGTCCGCAGCATCCGGCCATAGGAAGCCTTGTCCGCAGTCGCCAGGGGCATGGCCCAGTCGCCCACCAGCACTTCATCGTCCACAGTGGCTGGGCGAGCCGTCAGCCGGCTGCGGGCGCCGAGTGCCAGCAGCGCGGCGACGCGCTCGGCTCCGGCGCCATCCACAGCGGCGCGGCAGCGCGCCGACCAGTCGGGCGCCAGTCCTTCCTGCAACAGCGGGCGCAACGCGTCGGCCATGAGCTCCACCGAGATCTCGTCGTGATGCCCCAGCCAGCGGGCCAGGCCGTTGGCCTGCAGGACCTGGGCGATCAGCAACTGGTTGTCAGACAGGGTGACGACCAAGGCCGGCAGTCCCAGGGACAGGCGTTCCCAACTGGTGGTGCCGCAGGCGCCAATGGCCAGGTCGGCGTTCGCCATCAACTGCGCCAGGGAGGGCAGGGTCTCGTGTACATGGGCGCCCGGCAGGCGGGCGGACAGGGCGCGAATTAACTCTGCATGGGGGCCTGCGACCGGCACCACGACATCGATGTCCAACTCGCCGCAGCCTGCAGCCAGCAATGCCTCCAGGCTGCGCCCGGTCAGGTTGGCGGCATCAACTCCGCCGAAATACACCAGCACCCGTTCAATCTTTCCGCCGCGCGGCGGTATCCGGCTGCGTAGCTCCCGGTAGCGGCCTTGCAGCAGCGCGTAGCGCGGCCCCAGCAGCAGACGGCAGGTGCTGGGCAGCAGCCCAGCGTAGCTTGCGCTGCTGCCGGGCAGAATGTTCTGGTTGAGCAGCAGGTCGACGTCATGGGGCCGGTCGAACAGGTCGTCGATTGCCATCAACTGCTTGGTCAGCGGGCGCAGCGTCGATTCCCAACAGGCATCCAGCGCATAGTGGTCCACCACCAACCAATCGACGGGTGCCAGGGGCTCCAGCGCGGCACGGGTCTGCGCCGCGTCCTGCTGCCAGGAGGTGCCCAGCCACGCCGCATGGGGCGGCCCGTCGCTGTCATTCTGCGCTGCCCCGGCAGTATCCGCTGGCAGGCGCAGTACCGTGAAGCCGCGCGCGGTGATTTCGTCACACAAATGACCAGGCAATTCGCGGCAGACGAAAACCACCTCGCCCCCGGCGCGTACCACGCTCTGCGCCAGGGCAAGACAGCGCATCACATGGCCGGTGCCGATGGTGGAGGAGGCATCGGCGCGAAAGACGATCTTCATGCCCTGCGTTACCGCTTTGATCCGCCCTGCTCCCGCAGCAGTTTCATCAACACTTCCGCGCGCTCCCAGTCCTCGGCGTTATCGATATCCTGCACCCGCCAGCGGGGCAGCATCACGACGTTCGACCAGCGTTCGAAAAACCGCTTGTTGCCGGTCCAGGCACCGGGCCGGCCCCAATAGAACTGACCGGCGTCGTGAAAGGCTTCTGGCAGATCCTGGGAGCGCGTATCGAAGTATTCGGGGTAGAACATTTCCACAGAACCGTCGTTATGGCGCTTGAACGAGCGAAAGATCGGAAAGCCGAAGGAGGTCGCCGAAAACACGTATTCCCAGGGGCCGGATTGCAGCGTAGCGAGACCATGCTTCAGGTCGTCGGGCTGGATAAAGGGTGCCGTCGCGTAAATGCAGCATACCGCGCTGGGCGCCTGGCCCGCCGCCTCGAACCACTGGGTGGCGTGGGCGATCACCGGTATCGTTCCGGCGTGGTCGTTGGCCAGTTCTGCCGGGCGCTTGAAGGGGACGTTGGCGCCATACGCCTTAGCAACCGCGGCAATTTCCTCGTCGTCGGTGGACACTACAACTTCATCAAACAGCCCACTACCGAGGGCGCATTCGATCGAATAGGCGATCATCGGCTTGCCACAGAACTCCTTGATGTTCTTGCGTGGAATGCGCTTACTGCCGCCACGGGCAGGAATAACTGCGAGTTTCATAGGCCTTAAGTGAAATTCTCAGAAAATCGTCTGGTGACCAATCGGAGTAAACATTACATCAACAATGTGCTTGATGATTTGGTCATTCAACGATGGATAGAGGGGAAGGGTGATTGCCTCCTTATAATACTTTTCGGCCTCTGCAAAATTTTCCAATGCACGCGAATCATAATAGTAAGGTTGCCGGTAAATCGGTATATAGTGCAAATTAACCATAATCCCGTTTGTCCTAAGTCGCTCAAAAATCTCTCGTTGTCCCACCTTCATTTCCTGCAACCGCAACCTGACAACATACAGGTGATATGCCGAGTAACAATCAACTTTTTGAATAGGAGTTTGTACTGGCATATCCTGCAGCAGCTCATCATAAGTCCTCGCCAAAACCTGGCGCCTCAGAACATAATCGTCTAACCTTTTTAATTGAGATAACCCGAGAGCTGCCTGGATATCGGTCATTCTGTAATTAAAGCCCAAGTCGATTTGCTGGTAATACCAGGGACCGTCGGGGGGGGTTGTCATTTGCGCTGGATCACGTGTAATCCCATGACTCCGCAAGCGCTGCATCTTGTCTGCGAGCAAAGGATCATTTGTTGTCGCAGCACCACCTTCCCCAGTAGTAATTATCTTTACCGGATGGAAACTAAATACAGTTATCTGGCTATACTGACAGCCACCAATTTGTTTGCCAAGGTATTTACCTCCAATGGCATGAGATGCGTCTTCAATAATAGAAAAATTATATTTTTTTGATAACGCATGAATTTTGGCCATGTCACAGGACTGGCCGCAAAGGTGAACTGGGATCACCACCTTAGGAAGACATCCCTCGGATGATGCCGCGACCAACTTTTCTTCCAATCGATCCGCGCTCATGTTGTAAGTTAGCGGATCAATGTCAACAAAATCCACCTTTGCACCACAATAGCGGGCGCAGTTGGCTGTAGCGACAAATGTGATTGGTGTTGTCCAAACTCGATCTCCGGGCCCCAACCCTAGCGCCAGACACGCCAAGTGCAGCGCCGACGTCGCACTGTTAGTCGCAACTGCGAACTCAGATCCACAGTACGCCGCAAGTGCAGCCTCAAATCTCGGCACCACTGGTCCTTGCGTCAAGAACTCTGACCTAAGCACCTCAGTAACGGCGTTAATATCGTCTTGGGTAATGGTTTGTCTCCCGTAAGGAATGATCATCAATTTTCTCGTTTCATAATTTTTTGCCAAGCAAGTTTGCAAATTCCCTACGCTGACATCCAATCCGGAACTGACAGGCCTACCTTATCTAACCGCCAGGAACCAAGACTTCAAAAGGACTACCTTCAGCGACAATTCGACCGGATTCGATCCGATATACACGATCACATCTTTCAACAGTCGTCGTGCGGTGCGCGATGATTATTATCGTCTTATTGCCGTGAAGACTTTGCACCGCATCCATCACGCCGGCTTCCGTCGCAGCATCCAGTGCGCTTGTCGCTTCATCCAGAATTAGGATTGGAGGATCTTGATACAACGCGCGTGCGATGCCGACCCTCTGCCTCTGCCCTCCAGAAAGCCTGACTCCTCGCTCTCCTACCATGGCATCAAGCTTTTCCGGCAACGACCGAACGAAGCCATCGAGTTGTGCGTACCCTAATGCCTTCCAAATCGCGGCATCTGAGATTTCCGAATCGCTCAGCCCGAAGGCAATATTACGTCGAATGGTGTCATCGGTGAGGTATATCGACTGGGGCACATAGCCAATTTGCGCTTGCCACATTGGCAAACTACCGTGAATATCTTGGCCGTCAACTTCTAATTTACCTTTGGTGGGCTCAAGCAATCCCAACACAAGATCTACCAGCGTACTCTTTCCTGCACCGCTGGATCCAACAATACCAATCATTTCTCCTTTTCGTACCGTGATCGAGATGTCATTAATTGCAGTTACGAGATCAGGCGCGTAGCAAAAACTCAATTTCTTCAACTGCAAGACATGCTTAAAGGAAATATCCGTCGAGGCATTTCTTGGCAGTTGGCCTAGACTCAAATTATCCAGTTCCGACACTAGCGTCTCAACAACCGGTATTCCGTAGCGTAGGCTATGCAAAGCAGTAAGAATACGATTGGCCGAAGGCATCAGACGGAGGGCAGCGGCAAGAAATACACCAAGGGTTGCCAATAGATCGCCTACGCTTCGACCTTGAGTTACAGTTGTCATCACCAAAATCGCGAGACATAGAACGGCGAGGGACTCCATCCAAAGTCGAGGTAGTTGCTGAACTGTCGCCTGCAACCGGCCAGCCCTTGAACTTAGCTGATTGTGAACATCGTACTGGTGCAAAAAATTTTCTTCCCTACCCAGCAGTTTGATCTCTTTGATACCCCCTAGGCCTTGCTGTACGTGCTGTATTCGCAAACCATCATGGTGCTGTCTTTCACGCCCCCAACGCTCAACCCTGAGACGAGTAATCTGATAAAACGCTCCCCCGATGGAAGTCAAGATAATGACAAGCACCAATGCCCCGATCGGCTCAACAAAGAACAGTAGCATAGCCAGGCCGACAAGTACGAGCAATTCTGCTACCAAGCTGATTCCAGGCGCCACTACATTGAAGGTAAACAGATTAATTTCACCAGTTACATTCTGGATCAGCTCGGCGGAATTTCGCTGAAGGTGGAAACTATACGGTTGCCGCAGGTAGGAGAAGAAGGCTCTGCGCGAGAGTTCAGCTTGGACACCATAGATAAATCGTGTCTGCTGCCATGCCAAATACGTAAGAAAGGAACCTTTGATCAGATAGACTGACACCAATAACAACATGCTATAGACAGCCATTGTCGTCTGACTGGGATTTACCATCACGTTTGATATGGCGGACAATATCGGAAACCTGCTTACAAGGTCGCTCTGCGCCAATAAGGTGAGTACCGGAAGCACCAAACCAACCCCCAGCGCCTCTAGTCCCATCCCAACAATCATCAACCCAAGCAAGAACAGTCCGGTACGACGGTCTTTTGGCAGCAGAAGCTGCCATGAGGAGCGAAATGCATAGAACAGGGGTGAATACATCATTGGTTTGTCGATTCCTTGGCCTTCACGATTTGCTCACGGCGTGTTGCTCAACCGATTCACCAAACCGATCGACCACCATCCATCACAATGTTCTGCCCGTTCATATAAGCCGAGGCATCGGAACACAGAAACTGAACTGCGGCGCGATATTCGTCTAGCTGCGCCATGCGCCCTAGAGGGATCAGCGAGGACAACCGCTGAACAAACTCGTCGCCTTGGCCATTGAAGACGCCGCCAGGCGACAAGGCGTTTGCGCGAACGCCGTTCTCTGCCCAATAGGTTGCCAAATAACGCGTCAGGCCCACGAGTCCGGCCTTGATGACGGAGTAAGTCACGGGCTTTACCGGTTGAGCATCCGACGGCAGGCCTTCTTTACGGTATAGGCGTTGATCGGGGGAGAAAATCGACAGGTCGGAGGCGATGTTGAGGATTACGCCCCCTTTGCCATCTTTTGCCATCGCAGTACCGAATACCTGGCTACACAGAAATGCACCAGTCAGACCGACGGCGACCTGCAAGTTCCATTGTTCCAGGGGGAAGTTTTCCAGACGCGAGGTTTCCAGCACCCACTGTTCGCTTTTCACCTTGGGGTCGATGGCGGCGTTATTGACCAGAATATCGATGCGCACACCGGCTGACCAAAGAGTTGCGGCCACTGCGCGTATCTCCTCAAGTTGCGACACATCCATGCGTTGGGACAATATTTTCTCCGCATCGAAGTGTTGCGCCAATTGGCTGCACGCAGCATTTAATGGAGCCTCACCAATATCCGTCAGCACGACTTTCGCGCCGCTCTCCAGCAACGCCGCCGCATGTTCCTTGCCAAGCAAGCCTGCGGCACCGGTAATCAACGCAGTTTTCCCGGTCAAATCAAACTTCTCAAAAGCCATTTTGTCCACCATTACAGTCAAACGATCATCAGGCGTGGACTTGCCCGCCATCCAGCGTCCACACACTGCCGCTTGCAAAACCACTTCGTGGTGAGGCCAAATAGGCCACTAGGCTGGCCACGTCGGCGGGGGTTCCCAGGCCGCCGAGGGCGACATCCTTTGCCAGCATGGCCTGCACCGCTGGCGCGTCTTCCACCAGTTTGCGCGACCAGACCGAGCCGTCGAAAAGGATGTTGCCCGGTGCGACGGCATTGATGCGAACGCCTTCCCTACCCAACGGGCGGGCGATGCCCCTGACGTAGGCATGCAGCGCCGCCTTAGCGGCCGAGTAGGTAACGGGTGCGCCCGGTATGACTTCAAAACCACAGATGGATGAGATGCAGACAATCACCCCCTTGCTTGCGACCAAGGCGTCGCGGGCGACCTCGACGCTGTTGGTCGTGCTCCACAGGTTCAAGGCAAACACCCGCTGCCATTCGTCGGCGGTTTCGTTACCGGGGGAAACGGAACGGCCACTGCCTACGTTGCAGACAAGAATGTCCAGCCGGCCAAAGGTGTTGAGGACTTCGGCGACGAGTTGCCTCGCTTCCGCCGGTTGGGTGACATCGCCGACCACACCAATGGCACCAGCGAGTAGAGCAGTTGCGGCAGTTAGATCCGCTGCGTTGCGCGCATTCAGTGCCACGCGGCAGCCTTCGGCGTGCAAGGTTTGCGCAATGGCCCAGCCGATGCCTTTTGAGGAACCTGTGACGAGTGCTACTTTTCCGGAGAGATCAAGTTGCATGACTCAAAAGTCGGCGCTGGCGAGACGGCAATTTCAGCAGGTTCATTGATCGACTTGCAAACCGTATTGCTGTATCCACTGCTGCGTCATGTCGCAATAGCTACGCAAAACTTCCGCGTGATTGCCTTCATCAGCGCGTGCGGTTTGCAGGATGAAGTTGCCTTTATATTTTTGTTGAGCCAGGGCAGAAAATACGGCGTTGAAATCAGCACTGCCTGTCTTTAGCGGCACGGTGGTACCGCCAAGAACGCGATCCTTGACATGCACATTGACCACTCGCGCACCGTAGGCGGCGAACTCTTCCGCCGGGTTGAAGCCAAGGGCGGCGCTGTTACCAATATCGTAATTGATGCCAAACCGCTCGGCGGGCAAGCGTGCGATTAACCGGGCCAGTTCGGGGGGCTTGAAATCGGACTCGAAAATGACCTGCAACTGGTGTTCGGCCAGAAAGGGTTGCTGTGCCAACAGAAAATCGACGAGGACGTTCTCTTGCTCGGCCGTCTCCAACCGTCCGTTATCCACCAAGGGCACGACGATCATGCGGATGCCCACGGCAGCACAAGCACGGCCGATCGCCAGAAAATCTGACTGCAAGTCAGTTCGGGCTTTACCGCTGGCTTTCCAGAACGGCGCCTGCATAAAGCAGTCGCCCGTCAAGGAGGAAATCGAAACGTTGTACTGCTGGCAAAGTCCCCGGATTTTTTCCTGGCCATCAGCCGTCATCAGCGGATGCTCGTAAAGCCGCTCCTGATCCAGCGTCCATTCCATTAAATGCAGATCAATCGCTGCGGCAGCCGGGAATTCATTTTTCCAGTCACGCCAGGGAAAAGCCTGAATCTTGCCGTCCACGCGTTCGCATAGGCGGCCTTGCATAAAACCGATTTGATGGCTCATTTGGTTTTGAACCGATACGGTGTCGGTGCATCTCCGGTAGCTGTCCCCGCGCGCTCCGTGTCCCATTTCTTGATTTGCCCGACAATGTCGATACCGGTATTCGCACTCCACTGGCCAATCAAGCGATTAAAGCCATCACCGACCACACCTTTACCAATAGCGTTGCCGTTCAGTGCTGTCACGGGCAACATACAGAAGGGTGTGCCGGTCATAAAGGCTTCATCGGCGGTATATACGTCGTAGGCTTCGATATTCTTTTCGATGATTGGCATGCCCAATTGCGGGCACAACTCATTCATTACGTAATCGCGCGAGATGCCACGTAGAATGTTGCGTCCTTCGGGCGTAATCACTACACCGTTCTTGATGATGAAGAAGTTGTCGCCGGTGCCCTCGGCGACAAATCCATCGGGATCGAGCAACAGCGCCCAATTGTTGTCACCTTCGATCTGGCCGGCTTCAATGTTAGCCATCAGGTAATGAATACGGCTTCGGTTCTTGATTTTGGGATCGAGCAGATGCCCGGGGATGGCGCGCTGCGAAGTAATCACCGCGTTAATGCCTTTATCGAACAAGGCCCCCATGGTGGCCACTGTCCAGCGTAAGGGAAAGTCGGCGATGATCACATTCGGGCCTTTGTGAAGGCCTTCGATGCCCTGATAAATTCCCAGCAAACCTCGTGAAACATCGATCATCAAGCGGTGCTCGTCATCGGCCTTGAATAAATGATCATTGGCTTCGATGGTCTGATAACAGGCTTTTTCCATTTCCTCCGGTGTCATTTGCAGAGGAATGCGCAGAACCTTCACGCCGGCATAGAGACGGTCGATATGTTCACGCAGTTTGAACTGCTTTTTATTGAATGAACGGGTCATCTCAAACACCATGTCCCCAAACATCAGCGCCGAGTCGTAAATCGAAATTTTGGCTTCTGTTTCTGGAACAAGTTCGCCGTTGAAATAGACGGTTCGCATTTAATTCACCTTCTCTGATTGTGATTTCGAATATACATTGTCGTACCACCGGATCGTATCGGTAATATGAAATTGCGGATTCCTTGGATAGAGATATTCGTAAAGCTGGCGCATGAACTCGTATTGCTCCGGCGTATTGACATCCAACACCAGGTCGGGGCGGCGAAAACCTTCTGGGCATTTGATGGTGCTGACTGGACACCATGCCGCATCAACCACCTGCCCGGTACTGTAATCATAAAAATTGAGGTGAACATGCTCTCGCTGGCGTGGGTCATTGTGGCGTGCTCGCGCCTCTTCGAGCAACGAGAAATCAAACATTTCTGCGCCAATACCATCTGGGTACTCGGAATCATCGATAACTGAAAGATTGGATGAAAAGCCACGCCGCCCTAACGACAAGTGCAAGTCGACTATGCGATCAATCTCGGCCGGTTCGGGGGTGGCATTATCAGCTGGCAAGCGACCGACGATTTCTGCCTTGGACCACAGTGCAGCTTGGTAATAGCGCTCGACCAGATCGTTTTCGGAACCAGCAAATACCTTGATGCCATAACTTTCGCCCAGACCCACTAGTACCCTGTCTTTTTCAGTGTCAGGAATCGCCAGCACAATATCGTCAAGCTTGGTGCATCGCTTAACTCGCTCAAGGATGCGGCCCACCAAGGGTGCGCCCGCCAAGTCCATCATTGACTTGCCTGGTAGGCGCGTAGAGCCCATACGCGCCTGAATAATCAATACAACCCTTGGGTTCATTGATTCGTTCCCGCAAAATAAGCCTGCTCGACCAAGCCACAAACAATGTGGCCAACCATGATGTGGCTCTCCTGAATCCGAGCGGTTTCGCGCGAAGGCACACACAGGCAATCGCACAACGCAGCCAATTTTCCACCGCCTTCACCGGTAAGGGCTACGATTGTCAAGCCCTGCTTCCTGGCTTGCTCGACGGCGACGATGATATTTAGACTGTTGCCGCTGGTGGTGATGGGAATAAAAATATCACCCGGATTGGCCACTCCCTGAATTTCTCGCGAAAACACTTGGTCGTAGCCATAGTCATTGCCAATGGCGCTGATGGTCGAGTTATTCGCACCGAGCACGATCGAAGCCAAGGGTGCTCTATCGAGCATGAAGCGAGAAACAAACTCAGCGGAAAGATGTTGGGCATCGGCAAAGCTGCCACCATTACCGGCGAAAATTACCTTGCCGCCGGACTGCAAACACTCAACACAAACCGCCGCGAGTTTTTCGATCTGGCCGATCAGTTTTTCGTCAGCAAGCACAGCCTGTTTAACGGCGATGGAGGAGGCAATCTGGTCGCGAATCGTTGCCAAGCTCACAGCGTACCCTCCAGCCGCTCCAGCGCAACCCAGAAACCTTCACCACCGTTTTTGTGCCCCTGCCAGATTTCAGGAATGAATGTTGCGCTCGGGCATCCTTTCTGCAGAATCGATCCGAGACGGACGAAATCGATTTCGCCTTCGCCGATTTGTAGCCCCTCGCCATTCAGTCCTTTAGCGTCGCCCAAATGTAGGTGGGCGGAAAATGGGGCGATCTTTTCGGAAAATTCGTAGAAGTCGATGCCGAAATGGTTGCAGGTCAGGCGGGTGTGGGAAATATCGAAGCACATGCGCAGATTGAGCTTGCTACACCATTCGACGATTTCGTCGATCTGCACAAAAATATTCTGGTAACGCTGTCCGCCAAAATGCCACGGGAAGGGAGCCATGGTTTGAGGAATGAGTTCGACTCCCTCCATATCCAGTTCGCCCAGGCTTTGGGCAAAGCGCTCGTAATAGCCTCGAATCTCGGAGGCCGGGAGGGGCGCATCCATGGTGAAGCCGCCGATGTTAGCAACGATGGGCGGTCGTGGTGTGTTGGGGAAAAAACGCTTCAGGCTGCGGGTGATGTCGATCACCCTCTGGGTCTCACGGATCGACTGATTGCGGTATGCATCATCGGGTGTAGCCAGATCCATGAGGCGGCTGCCGGAAAACAGTTCAGGGGCGTGCACCACCATCCCGGCTTCATAGGGTCCATCGAGATAATCAGCCGGATCCAGATCCATGTCCGAGTAAGACAAATGGAACTCCCATAGATCTGGCTGAATACGGGCTGCGTACTCACGGAAGTCGTGGTAGCGGACAGGCACGCCCCAAGGGCGGGTGAATCGGTATGGGCGCGGTTCGATGCGAGTGTCTTGCAAGTCGGACGGGTAGAAGAAATCTTCTTCGCCCATGTCGTGGCAGAGCGTGCGACCGAGAAGCGCTTCGTAACGCTGAGGGGATAGCCCTTGGCCGGGGCTGCGCACCTTAATGTGCTCCGCGGTCAGTACCGTGCCTTTGCTCAACAGCATGGCAGCTACGAGGCTCTTGCCCAGATTCTCGCGGTTGATCATTTCGCCTTGGGAAAGCTGGCGTGCCTTGCCTTCGCCGAGTGCTTGCTCGATCTCGCGAATACCTTCGACCATGCGGGCGAATTCTTTCTGCGTCAGGCTGGCCGCGTGGTCTGGTCCTTCCATGGTGCGATCCAACGTGAAGTGACGTTCGATGATGCAGGCATCCAAAGCGACGGCGGCGAGCGAGACATTGATGCCGCGTTCGTGGCCGGAATAGCCGACCGACGGGTGAATGCGCCGCAAAGCGGGCATCCATTTCAGGTTGATGTCGTGCAGAGGGGCGGGATAGGTGCTGTTGCAATGAAGCAGGGCAAACTGGGCGCCGCGCTTGTTCAGGAAGGCGACGGTGATTTCAACCTCTTCAGTCGTGCTCATGCCGGTAGAGAGAATCAGCGGCTTGCCGGTTTGCACCAGACGATCGATCAGCGGCAGGTTGGTCAGGTCGGCAGAGGCGACTTTGTAGGCTGGAACGCCAAAGCTTTCCAACACATCGACACTCTTGTTGTCCCACGGGGTGCACATATATGGGATACCAGTCTGGGCGCAGTACTCGGCCAGACGACGATGCTGATCGACGCTTAGCTCAAAACGGTTGAGTAGGTCGATGACATATTCTGTGCCCAAGTCATCGCCACTCTTGTTCAGACTACGCTGGCGATAGACCTGATCCAAATGGCGCATCTGGAACTTGGCGCAATCGGCACCCGCTTCGCGGGCTTTGTCGATCATCTCGATGGCGCAATCGAAGCTACCGTTGTGGTTGTTGCCGATTTCGGCAATCACGAAGGTACGGCCGAGGCCGATGTCAAATGAGCCTATTTTCATAGGCACGATGTTTCACCTTCCAAGCATTCCTTATGATTTCTGCATTCGCGTACTGTCCATGCCTGCAGGCCTTTGGGTTCAAAACGGAACGGACGGATTTTCAGACCTGCGGCTTCCAAGTGTGTCATTAATTCATGCTTGCGGTAAGGGGGTGCATAAAACAGAAAGAAGCCACCGCCACCAGCGCCCAGTAGCTTGCCGCCAATGGCGCCATGTGCCTTGGCGTCCGCATAGATCTGATCAAGATGTGACGAACTAATTTTGTCGCTGAACTGGCGTTTGAATTGCCAGGCCTTGTCGAGCGATTGTCCAAATTGAAGAAGTCGTCCACGTAAGAGATCGTTGCGCATTTCATAGCTCAACCGGACGTTGGTCTCCACCATGTCGCGCACATGCGCGGTCGCCATCTGCTGGCGTTGATCCTCGTGGATGTCACCAGAATCGTGGGTCGTGCCGGTGTCGCACAAGATCAGACATTCTTCGAGCTCCAGTAGCGTGTCGGGATGGATGCGCAAGGGATGGACGATGTTCTGATCCATGCGGAATTCCATGAAGTTGAATCCACCGAACACCGTGGCATATTGATCCTGCCAGCCACCAGCTACGTCTAGGTAGTGCCGCTCGGCCTGATATGCGATTTCTGCGAGTTCGTGTAGATCCCACTGATCACGGCGGAATTGGTTGAAACAACCGAGAATGGCGGCCGAGACTACAGCCGAGCCGCCCAACCCCGAGCTCATAGGAAAGTCGGAATGTAGAAATAACTCAAAACCGAAATCAGGCCGGATCGCTTTCAACAGAGCCTGAATCAGGCCAAAGCGGCCTGTTACCGCCAAGGCAGAAGGCAAGTCGTCTGACTGCAAGCTTTCACCCAGGTCGATGGAGCGAATGATCAACCGCTCATCATCACGGATGCGCAATATGGCATGACTGTAGAGCGAGATAGTCGTATTGATGACTGCACCGCCCTCGTTGCTGGAAAAGTAGTGGGTCAAGTCGGACCCACCGCCGCCAAAACTGATGCGTACGGGTGCGCGAGCTCGGGCATAGACCGCACCCTCGGCTTGTATGGGCAGGTGATCGCGACTGACCAGCCCCACCAACCGCCGAGCAGCATCAAGCAGCGGAATGACGCGGATGCGGTGATCGAGTTTTTTGAGCAAGAGTTCGCGCGGGGTATTCGGGCTTTCCCAAACAAAATCGGGATTGGCGCATTGGTTGATTGCTTCGTCCAGTGATCCGCCATCCAAAAGCCGTCGACGAATATCGCCATCTGTGGCCACACCTGACACGGCACCGTTGGCATCGGTGACGAATATCATGCCGTGATGGTTACTCTCGATGCGCTGCAATGCGTCGCGCAAGCTTGCAGAGGCGGTGATGAGGAAGATATCTAGTTGCATAGAGAGGTCTGTCGACCACCGGCCACCCAACGACAGAAGCGGTGGTAATCATCAGGCACACCGATATCGATGAAATCAGTGTGCAAAGGCACAGCAGTCAGGCGGCGGTATTGCAGCAGCGTGGCGAACAGTTTGCGTTCCAATGAAAACGGCTCGCCATCCCAGTCATGAAATAGTGTGGCATTCAAGTGACACAGCCCAGCGTTGATCCAACCAGCAGCGCATTGGTCGGTTTTTTCGGTAAAGGCGGTAACACGCTGTGCGTGATCGAAATGCACCTGGCCGTAACGGCTCACATCGGGTAGATTGACCACGGCCATGGCAGGTGCTGAGGATTGCAATATTTCCAGAACCCCGCCACCCAACCAGGTATCGGCATTGGTCATAAGGAAATCATCGTTCAGGTTTTGTGTCTTTACTGCGTGGGCAATGGCACCGCCAGTATCCATGGGTATTGGCTCGATCAGCCAATCGACCTGAATGCCTTTGAGTAGCCTGTCCTGCTGTGCTTGCAGGAAAGCAATGATCTGATCGGCTTGGTGATGCAGTAGGAAAGTAAATTCACGCAAGCCTTGCTCAATCCAGTGTTCAATTTGCAAATGCAGGAAAGGAACTTCTTCTACCGGTGCCAATGCTTTGGGCACATCCGCTACCGCTGTTTTTAGGCGCGTACCAAAGCCGCCTGCCAGAACCAGCAACTTCATCGAGAACCGCACTCCAGATGGGCGATCAAAGTGTCGGTCTTGCCCAGTGCGGCTAATGTGCTGGCATAGGCACTGGCCAGTTCAGGCGTATCCAAAAAAGCCCAGCGTTGATGGCCGCCAGGTTTCCCCTGGCTCAACCAATGCAAGTGATTGGAGAGTGGATAGCGCTGGTAGTGTTGTACTGCCACAACCTGCAATCCGGCCTGGCGCGCCAGCATTTCCAAGGTGCTTGCGTTGAACAAGTACAGGTGCTGGCTCCAATAGGTAAAGCGCTGGAATGCATCGCAGTCGTAAAGGCTGAGCAAGGCATCCTCGGCGCTGGGCACTTCTACAATCATGCGGCCATTTGGCTTCAACTGGCGAGCTAGGCCAGCCAACATTGATCGCGGGTCCGGAAGATGCTCGATAACGTGAAAGGCGGTAACCAGATCGTATCCCCCACCCGCAGACTCGACACTGGGTACGATATGGATCTGTCCAGCCCAATAGTCACGCACCCTGGCTTCCAGTTCGATACCGGCGACTTCTGCTGCAAGACTTTTTGCCTGCCGCAGAAACCCCGCTGCCCCGCAGCCGAAATCCAGAAGCCGCTTATTGGGCAGCATGGCTTTGACCATTTCAAAACGACGCTGGTCATCCCACTCGGTTTCCTTTAGCCATTCTTCCATTGGCGCTGGCTCGGCACCATGCATACCGGAGTTTTCGTAAAAACCAGGAGCAATATGGTCCGTAGCGCTAAGGGTGACCAAACCACAGTTGTCACATTCAACGATCTGCATTCCTGGCACATCGCGAACCTCGCCCTTGCGCGCGGTGAAATGGGATGATTGGCAGAGATAGCAGTTCATGGGGGGGAAAGGTCGGCGTTGGTACGACGGGGCTTATTCGTGGTAATCCATGGCCTTGTAACCGTGGTGCTTGATGAGTTCGTCCCGTTCGGCGGATTTGAGGTCTTCGCGGACCATTTCGGCGACGAGTTCGCCGAAGGTAGTTTTGGGCGTCCAGCCGAGTTTTTCTTTGGCTTTGGCGGGGTCGCCTAGCAGGGTTTCGACTTCAGTCGGCCGGAAGTAGCGCGGATCGACGGCAACGATGCATTTGCCCTTGGTATCGTAGCCCTTTTCATCGACGCCCTTTCCTTCCCAGCAAATCTGCATACCGAGTTCCTTTGCGGCAGCATTGACGAAGTCGCGCACGCTGTATTGCACACCACTGGCGATGACGAAGTCTTCGGGTTGTTCCTGTTGCAGCATCAGCCACTGCATTTCGACGTAATCTTTGGCGTGTCCCCAGTCGCGCTTGGCGTCCAAATTGCCGAGGAATACGCAGTCTTGCAGGCCGAGCTTAATGCGTGCGAGGGCACGGGTGATCTTGCGGGTGACGAAGGTTTCGCCGCGGATGGGGCTTTCGTGGTTGAACAGGATGCCGTTGCAGGCATAGATGCCGTAGGCTTCGCGGTAGTTGACGGTGATCCAGTAGGCGTAGAGTTTGGCCACGGCATAGGGGCTACGTGGGTAGAAGGGGGTGGTTTCCTTCTGGGGAATTTCTTGCACCAGACCATAGAGTTCGCTGGTACTGGCTTGGTAGAACCGGGTTTTTTGTTCTAGTCCAAGGATGCGAATGGCTTCTAACAGACGCAGCACGCCGAGGGCGTCAGAGTTGGCGGTGTATTCGGGTTCTTCAAAGCTCACTGCGACGTGGCTTTGCGCGGCAAGGTTGTAGATCTCGTCCGGCTGGGTTTCCTGGATGATGCGGATGAGGCTAGAGCTGTCAGTGAGGTCGCCGTGGTGGAGGAAAAAGCGGACGTCTTTTTCGTGACGGTCGCGGTATAGGTGGTCGATGCGGTCGGTATTGAACAGACTAGTGCGGCGCTTGATGCCGTGGACGATGTAGCCCTTATTGAGGAGGAATTCAGCAAGGTAGGCGCCATCCTGGCCGGTGATGCCGGTGATGAGGGCGACTTTGGGTTGTGTGCTCATTCAGCCTTCCTTCAAGGCGACGTGTTTTTCAGAAAATCTTCGTAAGCCATTTTCAGCCCCACTTCCAAGTCAATCTTCGCACGCCAACCCAAGGCATTTAGGCGGGAACTGTCCATCAGCTTGCGTGGTGCGCCATCGGGTTTGCCTGGGTCGAAGGTGATTGTGCCCAAGTAACCGCTTACCTTGGCAATAGTTTCGGCGAGTTCTTTGATGGTGATGTCGTACCCGCATCCGACGTTGATGTGGCTGAGCATCGGCTGGGTGTGCTGGTCGTAGATAGCTTTGTCGAGGTTCATGATATGCACACAGGCAGCTGCCATGTCGTCCACGTACAGGAATTCGCGCCGTGGGGTGCCGGTACCCCAGATGGCGACGCTGGGCGCGTGGTTGACCTTGGCCTCGTGGAAGCGGCGAATGAGTGCTGGGATGACGTGGGAATTTTCCGGGTGGTAGTTGTCGCCGGGGCCGTAGAGGTTGGTGGGCATGACGCTGCGGTAGTCCACCCCGTGGCTTTGGCCATACTGGCGGTTGTAGCTTTCGCAGAGCTTGATGCCGGCGATCTTGGCGATGGCGTAGGGTTCGTTGGTGGGCTCCAGGGTGCCGGTGAGCAGGGCATCTTCGCGCATGGGCTGGGGGGCCAGCTTGGGGTAGATGCAGCTGGAGCCCAGGAACAGCAGCTTTTGCACGCCATGGCGAAAGGCCGCGGCGATGACGTTGGCCTGCATCATCAGGTTCTGGTAGATGAATTCAGCCGGGTAGGCGTTGTTGGCGTGGATGCCACCCACCTTGGCAGCAGCCAGGTAGACTTGGTCTGGCTTTTCGGCAGCAAAGAATTCGTGAACGGCGGCCTGGTTGGTCAGGTCGAGTTTGGCGTGCGTGCGGGTGACGATGCGATCGGCCGGGTGGCCTTGGGCCAGCAACTGCCGCACGATAGCCGAACCCACCATGCCGCGGTGGCCAGCAACAAAAATTTTTGGCAAAGTTTGAATCGACAATTGAATATGCAGGCTACCGCACGGCCGAGTCATGCCGTGACTAGACCCAAACTTCGTGAATCAACAAGGCCAGTTTGAATCGCTTGGCTGGAAATGGTTGAACTGAACCAACAAATTAATTTTGCCACGTAACAGCCCACTTACGACAAGAAAAAAGCCCATCAGAGCATCGATTGGGCTTTAAATGTGGTGGCCTGGGGCGGAATCGAACCACCGACACAAGGATTTTCAATCCTCTGCTCTACCGACTGAGCTACCGGGCCACTAGACGCAAAGTATAGCCCATCCAACCATGGCCCCTGGCTGCCAAAAC
>JACCEC011055327.1_pt1 | contig 49075 bp, 46 predicted proteins | sample 7450121 | NCBI WGS metagenome assembly JACCEC01 (sample SAMN15323455, study PRJNA562643) | freshwater metagenome | isolation source: river surface water | place: USA:Blue River Watershed | collected 2017-08-18
GGCCTTCAGCACCAGCGCGGCGTTGCCATGTTGGCGACTGGTTTGCCCGATCAAATCGGCTTTGGCCTGGGCATGACCGCCCCAAAGCAGGTGCACGCAATGGGGGCTGCGGCGCGCCACTTCGGTCACAATCAGATCCGTCAACGCCTGCCAGCCCAGTTTGGCATGGCTGGCCGCCTGACCGTTTTCCACCGTCAGGGTGGTGTTGAGCAGCAACACCCCCCCGTCAGCCCAGGCCATCAGACTGCCGTGCGCCGGGATAGGCACTCCCAAATCGCGTTGCATTTCTTTGTAAATGTTGCGCAAAGATGGCGGCACAGGCACCCCCGGCGCCACTGAAAACGCCAGCCCCTCGGCCTGACCCGGCCCGTGGTAGGGGTCCTGGCCCAAAATCACCACCCGCACGTCTTGCGGGGCCAGATGCTGCAAAGCACGCAGGGGCTGGGGCGGATAGATCACCGCCCCGGCATCGAGCCGGTTGCCCAACTGGCGCAAAAGCGCCTGCCCGGCCGGGGTTAACCAAAAAGCATGCAGCAGGGGCTGCCATTCGGGGTGCGCCGGCCAATCGGCAGGGTCTGCGCTGAGCAAGCGGAGCGTCGACGGGTCGACCTCGGCAGCTGCGCCTCCCCCGGCGGACGCCGGCACCGCGTCAAACAAGTCACCGGTCGTGTCGACCGGTTTGGCCTTGTTCTTGCTGCCTTTGGGGCGACCCATGGTGCACCTGTTTTTTTAAGCAAACAACTCGGCCAGCGCGGCGCCGGGGTCGGCGGCCCGCATGAAAGCCTCGCCCACCAAAAAAGCGTGCACCCCCGCGCTGCGCATGGTCTGCACATCGCTGCGTTGCAAAATCCCGCTCTCGGTGATCAGCAACTTGTTGGCAGGCACATCGGCCATCATGCCCAGCGTCGTGTCCAGCGTCACCTCAAAAGTGCGCAAATTGCGGTTGTTGATGCCCAGCAAAGCGGTTTTGAGCTTCAGCGCGCGTTGCAACTCGATCGCATCGTGCACCTCGACCAGCACCGCCATGCCCAGGTAGCGGGCCACCGCTTCGAGCTCATTCATCTGCGCATCCGACAAACACGCCGCGATCAGCAAAATGCAGTCGGCCCCAATCGCCCGGGCTTCAAAGACCTGATACGGGTCGACCATGAAATCTTTGCGCAACACCGGCAGGTCGCAACTGGCGCGGGCTTGCTTGAGGTAGTCGTTACAGCCCTGAAAAAACTGCTGATCGGTCAACACCGACAAGCAAGCCGCCCCATGCTCGGCATAACTTTGCGCGATGTCGGCGGGGATGAAATCGGCCCGCAGCACCCCCTTGGACGGGCTGGCCTTTTTGACCTCGGCGATGACCGCGGCCCGACCTGCAGCAATGGCGATGCGCATGGCACCCTCGAAGTCACGGGTCATGACCCGGCTCTCGGCGTCTTCGCGCATCGCTGCGAGCGACTTTTTCTTCAGGCCGGCAGCGATTTCCTCTCGCTTGACCGCCACGATTTTTTCCAAAATATCGCTCATGCCGCCGCCTTTGAAAACTCGATGAACTGCTGCAAGCGTGCGCGGGCTGCGCCCGACTCGACCGCTTGCCGGGCCAGGGCGATACCGCCCGCGATGTCAGCGCTGACATTGGCCGCGTACAGGGCCACTCCGGCATTGAAAATCACGATGTCGCGCGGCGCACCGGCCTGGTTGTCGAGCACGCCCAACAGCATCGCGCGCGACTCCTCGGGAGTTTCGACCCGCAAGGCCCGGTTGCTGGCCATCGGCAAGCCAAAATCTTCCGGGTGAATTTCGTACTCGGTGATCTCGCCGTCTTTGAGTTCACCCACCAGCGTCGCCGCACCCAGGCTGACCTCGTCCATGCCGTCGCGGCCATAGACCACCAGCGCATGCTCGGCGCCCAGGCGCTGCAGGGCACGCACCTGAATCCCCACCAGATCGGGGTGAAACACCCCCATCAGGATGTTGGGCGCACCCGCCGGGTTGGTCAGCGGCCCCAAGATGTTGAAGATCGTGCGCACCCCCAGCTCTTTGCGCACCGGCGCCACGTTTTTCATCGCCGGGTGATGATTGGGCGCGAACATGAAGCCGATGCCCGTGGTGGCGATGCAGCGGGCGATCTGATCGGGCTTGAGGTTGATGTTGGCGCCCAGGCTCTCCAGCACATCGGCGCTGCCGCTCTTGCTGCTGACGCTGCGCCCGCCGTGCTTGGCGGTTTTGGCTCCGGCGGCAGCGGCGACAAACATCGAGCAGGTCGAAATGTTGAAAGTGTGCGACCCATCGCCCCCGGTGCCGACGATGTCGACCAAGTGGGTGGGGTCAGCCACTTGGACCTTGGTGGAGAACTCGCGCATCACCTGGGCGGCGGCGGTGATCTCACCGATGGTTTCCTTCTTGACGCGCAGGCCGGTGATGATGGCGGCGGTCATCAGCGGCGAAATTTCGCCGTTCATGATCAGCCGCATCAGGTGCAGCATCTCGTCGTGAAAAATCTCACGGTGCTCGATGGTGCGCTGCAGGGCTTCGGACGGTGTGATGGCGTGGCGCTGGGTCATGGCGTTCAACTCTTGGGTTGGAGGAAATTTTGCAACATCGCGTGACCGTGCTCGGTCAGGATCGACTCGGGGTGAAACTGTACCCCCTCAATGGGCAGGCTGGCGTGGCGCACCCCCATGATCTCGCCGTCGTCGGTCCAGGCGGTGACTTTCAGCTCGGGCGGGCAACTGTCGCGCTCGATCGCCAACGAATGGTAGCGGTTGACCGTGAACTGTTGCGGCAGGCCGGCAAACACGCCCTCTTGGGTGGTGGTGATGACGCTGGTTTTACCGTGCATCAGCTCGCGGGCACGGATGATCTTGCCGCCCAAAGCAGCGCCGATGCTCTGGTGCCCCAGGCACACGCCCAAAATCGGCAGCTTGCCGGCAAAGTGGCGGATCGCCGCCACCGAAATGCCCGCCTCGGCGGGTGAGCACGGCCCGGGCGAAATCACCAACCGGTCGGGCCGGCGCTCGGCGATGCCCTCCAGCGTGATCTCGTCGTTGCGAAACACCTCAACCTGGGCACCCAGTTCGCCAAAGTACTGCACGATGTTGTACGTGAACGAGTCGTAGTTGTCGACCATCAACAGTTTGATCTTTGCCATGGTGTTCACTCCAACCCTTCTTCGACCAGTTCGCTGGCGCGCAGCAGCGCCCGCGCCTTGTGCTCGGTTTCTCTCCACTCCATCTCGGGGACCGAGTCGGCCACCACCCCGGCCGCCGCCTGCACATACAGCGTCTGGTCTTTGACGATCGCGGTGCGGATGGCAATCGCCACGTCCATGTCGCCGGCATAGCTGATGTAGCCGCAGGCGCCGCCGTAGATGCCGCGCTTGACAGGCTCGAGCTGGTCGATCAGCTCCATCGCGTGCACCTTGGGTGCGCCCGTCAGCGTGCCGGCCGGGAAGGTGGCTTTGAGCACGTCCATGTTGGTCATGCCGTCTTGCAGCAGCCCCTCGACGTTGCTCACGATGTGCATCACGTGGCTGTAGCGCTCGACCACAAAGGCTTCGGTCACTTTGACGCTGCCGATCCGGGCGATGCGCCCGATGTCGTTGCGCGCCAGGTCGATCAGCATCACGTGCTCGGCGCGCTCTTTGGGGTCGGCCAGCAACTCTTGCTCGGTGGCCTTGTCTTTTTCGGGGGTGGCACCGCGCGGGCGGGTACCGGCCAGCGGGCGGATGATGACCTTTTGCCCCTCGGGCGTGTGCTCGTGGCGCACCAGGATCTCGGGCGAGGCCCCCACCACCTGAAAATCGCCAAAGTTGTAGTAGTACATGTAGGGGCTGGGGTTGAGCGAGCGCAGCGCCCGATACAGCGACAGCGGGCTTTCGGTAAAGCGCTTCTTGATTCGCTGACCCACCTGCACCTGCATGAAGTCACCGGCCTCGATCAGGCCCTTGGCCCGCTCGACCGCCTTCAGGTAGTCTTCTTTGGCAAAGTCGCGCTCGGCCGGGTGGGCCTGGCTGGCCTTGAGCGTCGGGGCGCTGACCGAATATTTAAGCAGGTCTTTGAGCTCGCGCAAGCGGCGCTTGGCGTGGGCATAGGCCTCGGGCTGGGCCGGGTCGGCGTAAACGATCAGGTACAGCTTGCCCGACAGGTTGTCGATGACCGCCAGCTCTTCGCACTGCAACAGCAGGATATCGGGCGTGCCCAGGGTGTCGGGCGGGCAGGTGTGGGCCAGCTTTTTCTCGATGTAGCGCACCGCGTCGTAGCCGAAGTAGCCCGCCAGGCCACCGCAAAAGCGCGGCAGACCGGGGCGCAGCGCCACTTTGAAGCGCTTTTGATAGCCGGCGATGAAGTCCAGCGGGTTGCCGCTGGCGGTTTCGACCACCTTGCCGTCGGTGACGACTTCGGTGCGGGCAGCGTCGCCAAAGCCACTGGCGCGCACCAGGGTGCGGGCGGGCAGGCCAATGAAGCTGTAGCGGCCAAAGCGCTCGCCCCCCACGACGGACTCGAGCAAAAAGCTGTAGCGACCGGCGTCTTTGGCGTGCGCCAGTTTCAGGTACAGCGAGAGGGGGGTTTCGAGGTCGGCAAACGCCTCGGCCATGAGGGGGATGCGGTTGTAGCCTTGGCTGGCCAGGCTTTTGAATTCCAGTTCTGTGATCATGATGGGTTTCGCCTGATAAGGCCCGACGCAGCGGGCGTTTTGCATGGTTGGTTTGGGCATGGCCCCGGTCGGGGCCCCTGGGCGTGGGTCGGGGCATGGAGCGCCCGTACCCTGGGGAATGGGTCAGTCAGGCAGGCTGACGCCAGGGCCATGCTCCCCGCCCCTGGGTAGCGGGCAGGGTTGCCAAGGGGGCAACGCTTTGGGGCATGGTGATGCGGTTCATGATGGGGGTAGTGTATCAAATGCCCACACCAAGGCGGCGACGGACTGCCAGATCGGCAAAGATGGCTGATAAATGTGCATAAGTCACTGTACAAATCACCAATTTTCGGGGTTGCGCGGTCTGAATATGCGTTCCAATCAAAACACCGACTTTTTGGGTTTTCACCATGCCCTCACGCGCTCACGACACCTCTTACAAACAGTTGTTCAATTCACCCCACATGGTGCATGACTTGTTGCGCGGTCACGCGACTCAGTCCGGACTCGGGCCCTTGACACTCAGTGGCATTGAGCCGGTCCACTCCAGCTTTGTCACCCCTGGACTGCGGGCGCGACACAGCGACCAGATCTGGAAGCTTCGGCTCGCCGATGGTAGCGAGGCTTACGCCATCATTGAATTCCAAAGCCGCCCCGACATGGCCATGGCCCTGCGCACCTGCCTGTACAGCGCCCTGCTCTACGAAGCTTTGCTGCAAAACAAAATCATCGACCCCGAGCAAATGCCATGGCCTGCCGTGCTGTGCATCGTCATCTACAACGGTCGACGACCCTGGCGCGGCAACACCCGCCTGCACGAGCGCATCTGGATATCCAAGTCAGGCCTCATGCGGCGCGGATTGTTGCGCCACACCCATGTGCTGGTGGACATCCACGCCCAAGTTGAGCAAAATAAACCCACCAATTTGGTTTCCCTGCTCATGCGGTTCGAGCAGGCTCAAAACCAGCCAGAGTTTGTTGACCTGCTGTGCCAACTCAACAAACTGTTACCGCACACCGGCGAACTCAGAAGTCAATTCGCACGGTGGATCATTGAACGAGTCGGGCCAGACAGCACGTGGGCCGAAATGACACAAGATGTACTTTTCAATCAAGGGGAAGTCATGTACTTGGCCAAAAGATTTGCCGCCTGGGACAAGAAGATGGAGCGTCAGGGAGAGCGCAAGGGAGAACGCAAGGGCGAGCAAAAAGGAAAGCTTGAAACCTTGCAAACCACCCTGGGCAAACTGCTTGAAAAACGCTTTGGGCCGCTCGACGCACAGACGGGCCGACGCATACAAAATGCCAGCGTCAAGCAATTGGACGCGTGGGTGCTCCGCTCGGTCGACGCCCGCTCGGTGTCCGAGGTCTTTGAGCAGGTGCGTTGAGGGGTTAAGCCGCATCACCCTGCGACTGTGGAGATGTGGTCCAAACGCGCCACCGTCTGCAAGGCCCCCAAAGCCGTCAGGTCGGCTCCGTGGTGGTAGCCGTAAGTCACCAACACCAGCGGGCAACCGGCGGCTTGCGCCGCATGCGCATCATGGATCGAGTCGCCAATCATCAACGCCCTTTGCGGGTCGGTGTTCAAAGCCTCGCAAGTTTTGAGCAAAGGCATCGGGTCGGGCTTTTTGCGCGGGTGGCTGTCGCCGCCCGTCACCTGCTCAAAGAAATGGTCCAAACCCTTTTTGCGCAGCAACTCCCGGGCAAATTCGGCCGGCTTGTTGGTGACGCAAGCCAGTGACCAGCCCCATTGCTTCATTTGCTCCAGCCCTTCGACCACGCCCGGATAGATCCGGCTGTGCAGGCCGTTGTGAGCGCGGTAATGCGCTTGGTAAAGCCGCCAACCCTCGACTTGGCGCTGATCCAGGTCATCGCCCGACAGTCCGGGGCAATGCAGGGTCAGCGCACCACGGATCAGGTGCTCGCTGCCCCTGCCAATGAGTGTTTCGACCTGCTCTTCGCTGAGGCTTGGCAACTTCAAGTCAGCCAGCATCGCATTCAGACTCACCGTGAAGTCACCCAGCGTATCGAGCAAAGTGCCATCGAGGTCAAGCAAAGCAGAATTCAAACGCATCCAACCATCTTACCCTGCGCAGAAATTGGGGTCAGACCCCAATTTTCGAAAATTGGGGTCTGACCCCAATTTCTGCCCATTTCTGCCCACCTGGTTCAAGCCGCCAATTGGCGAACACCCGCCAGCACTCGACTCAAAGTCCCGAACTCTTTACTCAGTTTTTCAAACAACGCATCGACCGGTCTGGAAAACAAGGCGGCGCGGCCATAAGCGATTTGCCCCAACGCCAAATAGTAATCTTTCGCGACCAGCCGTGCGGGCTTGATCCGCCAGGCGTCGACGAACAGGCACCCATCGCCAATGTCCCTGAAATCTTGGGCGTGTCGAGCTTTGGCCAACTCCAGGCACACGATCTCGGGCGGAATGCGCTGGTTGCGGAAATGACGGGCCATCATTTGCACCAAATAAGCTTCGAGCTCTTCTTCCAGCATGGTTTGGGTGTTGCCCTCAGCGGCCACCACCATTTCCCAACTGGCCTTGATGTACGGTTGCCAATCCATGAATCCTCCTGCCATGGCGAAACCCGAAATTAGCGCATCAACTCTGCCAAGTCCATGGTGAAACCTGAGTGATAGCGCCAATTGCGCTGAGCTGGCGACGCCAGTAAGATCATTTTTTCGCCTTAAAACAACCCTGGACTGCGGAGACCCTATGCTGAAGTTTTTTTACAACGCCGCCCCCAACCCCATGAAAGTGGCCCTCTTGCTCGAAGAGTTGGGTCTGCCCTACCAGGCCATCCCGGTAGACACGCGCAAAGGCGAACAGTTCACCCCGGAATTTTTGGCCATCAACCCCAATGCCAAAGTGCCTGCCGTGGTCGACGGCGCAGTGACCGTCTTTGACAGCAACGCCATCTTGTTGTTCTTGGCCGATCGAGAGAAGAAATTCGTCGCCCCCGACTCCCACAGCGCCCAGCGGGCCGAGACACTGTCTTGGCTGATGTTCATCGCCACGGGCGTCGGGCCCTTCTCGGGGCAATCGGTGCATTTCCGCCATGTCGCCCCCGAGCCCAAAACCTACTCGCTCAATCGCTATGACTTTGAAGCCAATCGCCACTGGGGCGTCATCGAACAACACCTGACCCACAACGAATTCATGGTCGGTGGCCAATACAGCATCGTGGACATGGCGTTTTGGGGCTGGGCCCGCATGGTGCCACACGTCTTGGGCACAGGCGACGCCACTTGGACGACCTACCCCAACGTCAAACGCCTTCTCGACCACATCAACGCCCGCCCTGCCGCGCAACGTGCCGAGTCACTGAAAAGCAAACACGCCTTCAAAACCGAACTCGATGCCGAAGCCCGCAAATTCCTTTACCCGCAAAACGAGCGGCTCAAATAACTCCAGCCTCAATAATTGGGGTCAGACCCCAATTTCTGCAATTTCTGCCGCCTCACGCCAAAGCAGCGCGCATGCTGTCGATCACGGCTTTGTAATCCCGCTGCCCAAAAATCGCGCTCCCCGCGACAAACGTATCGGCCCCTGCATCGGCCACACGGCGGATGTTGTCGGCCTTGATGCCGCCATCGACTTCCAGCCGAATATCGCGGCCACTTTGATCGATGCGACGGCGTGCCTGTTCCACCTTGCGCAAGGCACTGTCAATGAACGACTGCCCGCCAAAGCCCGGGTTCACGCTCATGATCAAAATCAGATCAATGTCATCGATCAGCCAATCCAGCACATCGAGCGGCTCAGCGGGATTAAAAACCACACCAGCTTGCACCCCCCGCGCCTTGATCGCCTGCACGCTGCGGTGCGCATGGGCGCTGGCGTCGGGGTGAAAACTGATCAGGTCGGCGCCCGCATCGGCAAAGGCGGCGGCCAGGGCGTCAACGGGCTGCACCATCAGGTGCACATCGATGGGCACGGCGCGCCCATCGGGGGTTTTGGCGTGCGGCTTGAGCGCCTGACACACCATCGGCCCAAAAGTCAGATTCGGCACATAGTGGTTGTCCATCACGTCAAAGTGAATCCAGTCTGCACCAGCGGCGATGACGCTCTGAACCTCTTGGCCCAGACGGGCAAAGTCGGCCGACAGGATCGAGGGGGCGATGCGGTAGGTTTTGCTCATGGCCCAATTATCCCCTCTTCAGCCCGGGGAGCCATTCGGTTTTGTTAGACTGCCCTGAATGGAAAAAAGTTGCTTGAAATCATGGGTGAATTTGAGCTGATCAACAGTTATTTCAAACGCCCGGCGCGGCACGCGGTGCTCGGTGGCGGGGACGACTGCGCCCTGATCGCCCCCGCCAACGGGCAGCAGTTGGCGATCTCCACCGACATGCTGGTCGAAGGGCGCCATTTTTTACCCACCACCGACCCCGAACTGCTGGGCCACAAGGCGCTGGCGGTCAACCTGAGCGACCTCGCCGCCTGCGGCGCCAAACCGGTCGCCTTCACCCTGGCGCTGGCGCTGCCGCGCGCCGACAAACACTGGGTCGAGCGTTTTTCACGCGGCCTGTACGAATTGGCTGAGCAACATGGCTGCGAGTTGATCGGCGGCGACACCACCCAAGGCCCGCTCAACATCTGCATCACGGTCTTTGGTGAAGTTCCCCCCGGTCAAGCCCTGCTGCGCCACGCAGCCGAAGCAGGAGACGACATCTATGTCAGCGGACAAGTGGGCGACGCCCGCATGGCGCTCGAAGTCTTCAGGGGCAAGCTCAGCCTGTCGGCCGAGGCGTTCGAGCGCTGCCGCGCCCGCATGGAACGTCCCACACCCCGCATCGAACTGGGGCTGGCGTTGCGTGGCATCGCCCATGCGGCCATCGACGTCAGCGACGGTCTGCTGGGCGACCTGGGGCACATTTTGCAACGCTCGGGTCTAGGCGCGACGGTGCAGACCACCTGGATGGATGGCAGCCCGGCCATCAGTCCCGACCTGCTTGCACTGCCCGAGACACGCCGGCTCGACATGGCGCTGGCGGGTGGCGACGACTACGAACTCCTCTTCACGGCCCCCAAAGCCATGCGCGAGCGCGTCCATGCCGCCGGTCACGACTGTGGCGTGGCCATCACCCGCATCGGCGAAATCACCGAGCAACCGGGCTTGCGCTTGCTCGACCTGCAGGGACAGCCGCTGCTGCGCCGCTTTGCCTCGTTCGACCACTTTGCCTGAAAGTTTGACCATGAGTCGCGCCGAACTGCTGAAACACCCCGCGCACCTGATCGCCCTGGGCTTTGGCAGCGGGCTCAGCCCGGTCGCTCCGGGAACCAGCGGCACACTCTGGGCCTGGGCGTCTTTTTTGGTCTTGCAAAGCTGGTTTTCCTCGACGCAAATCGGCTGGATCATAGGGGCCGCCCTGCTGCTGGGCTGGTGGGCCTGCACCACCAGCGCCGAACTGTTGGGGCAAACCGACCCGGGCATGATCGTTTGGGACGAAGTGGTCGCCTTTTGGCTGGTGCTCTGGATGTGGCTGCCCGCCGGATTCTGGGCCCAGTTCACCGCATTTGTGCTGTTCAGGTTTTTTGACATGGCCAAACCCGGCCCGATCGGCTGGGCGGACCGCTTGTTCAAAGGCCAACGCGGCTGGGTGGCCGGCTGGGGCATCTTGTTCGATGACCTGGTCGCCGCGTTTTGCACCCTGGTGGTGTTGTCACTGGCCGTGGTGGCCGGAGGGTGGATGCGATGATCGAAACATTGGCTCAACGCCTGTTGCAAAGGGGCTGGATGCTGGCCACTGCCGAGAGCTGCACCGGTGGCATGGTGGCGGCGCGGTGCACCGACTTGGCCGGATCCAGCCAGTGGTTTGAGCGTGGCTTTGTCACCTACTCCAACGAAGCCAAACACGAGATGCTGGGCGTCGACACGGCGCTGATCAAAGCGCACGGCGCGGTCAGCGAAGCAGTTGCCCGCGCCATGGCACTGGGGGCGTTGCGACATTCACGCGCACAAGTCAGCGTCGCCATCACCGGCGTCGCCGGCCCGGGCGGTGGCAGCGCCGACAAACCCGTGGGCACCGTCTGGTTCGGCTGGGCTGCACCCAGCGACAGCGGCCCCACTGTCGGCTCGGACACCGCCTTCGTCAAAACCGAAATCTGCCACTTCACCGGTGACCGCCACGCCGTCCGCCTGGCCAGCCTCCAGCACGCCCTCCAAGGCCTCCTCACCCTCATCCCCTGATTTTTTAATTGGGGTCAGACCCCAATTTATGGTCGTTTTTTCGCCACAGTGAAAAAATGGGGACAGATCAGTCCATCAGGCGCTGGCGCACCTCAATCCCGAGCCGCGCCAGCCGGTTCTTCAGCGCCAGCACATACTTGTCCTTGCTGTAGAGCACGGCGCCATGCGCCACCGCCAGATCAATGAATTTCTGATCATCCGGGTCTTTGCACACATACGGCGCTTTGGGTGCGGGCTCGCACAGCACCGCATGGCGGTCAAAGAGTCCCAGCAACCCCTCCACCGACAAACCCCGTTGCTCGCGCTTGAGTGCCAAATGCGCATAGTCCAGCACCCGCCGAAACTCCTCCCGCATCTCTGCCGTACTCAGCCAACGCCACCGACCCTGCGCCAGAGCCTCCGCCCCCCCTTTAAATCGCGGATCGTCAAACACCCACAAATCCAGCAACACATTGGTGTCGAGCACCACGGAAATTGGGGTCTGACCCCAATTAATGGTTGCTTTTGCGCCACATGGGTTTAATTGGGGTCTGACCCCAATTTCGGGGGCTGGATTTGAAAGCGAAAGAGGCGGCATTCGATGGGGCCGTTCCACATGGGGACGCGGCGGTTTTCTTTCAGGCGCATGCGCCCGGGCAGTTTCAGGTCGGGGGTCAAGACCCAGGCGGTCCAGCCGCCGAAGTGGGCACGCCAATGCTGGGCGAGTTGCAAAAAGAAGTCACCCTCTTGCTCGGTGATGGCGCTTTGTCGTCCGGCCACCCCTGCGGCTTCGATGCGTTCGCCATAAGGCGGGTTGAGCAGCATCACTCCAGGTGTGCCGCAAGGCGGTTTGCGTTGCAGCGCGTCGCCACCTCGCCAATGCACGGCCTCGTCGACGCCCGCGCGCTCGGCGTTGCGGCGGGCGAAATCGACCATCCGAAACGCCACGTCACTGCCGTGCACTTCAGCCAGTGGCGCATGCGTGGCTTCAATCGCTGCCTGGCGCAATCCGTGCCACACCGTCCGATCAAACAAGCGCAGTTTCTCAAAACCAAAGTGTCGCTGCATGCCCGGCGCCATGCCGCACGCGATTTGGGCGGCTTCGATGGCGATGGTGCCGCTGCCGCAACACGGGTCGTACAGCGGCAAGCCTTGGCTCACTCCGGTGGGCGCGCCATCGAGCGACTGACTCCAACCGCTGGCCGCGAGCATGGCGGCGGCCAAGGTTTCCTTCAGGGGCGCATCGCCCTTGTCCTCGCGCCAGCCGCGCTTGAACAGGGGCTCGCCCGAAGTGTCGATGAACAAACTCATCTGGTCGGTGGTCAGGTGCACATGCACGCGCACATCAGGCCAGCGCACCTCGACACTGGGTCGCTCACCCTCGCGGTCGCGAAAGCGGTCTACCAGGGCATCCTTCACCCGCAACGCAGCAAAGTTCAGGCTTTTGAGCGGGCTGCGCTGGGCAGTGATGTCGACTTTGAAGGTCTGGCGCACGCCAAACCACATCTCCCATGGCACCTCGCGCGCCATGGCATAGATGTCATCTTCCCCCCGGTACGGGCCGTGGCGCAAGCGCACCAGCACACGTTGCGCCAGGCGGGTGTGCAAGTTCAGCAACAAAGCCTCGCGCCAACTGGCTTGCAAGGACACCCCTGCCCGCCCCGCCTGCGCATCGGTCAGGGGCCGCCCCAAAATGGCGGCGACTTCTTGTGCCAAATAGGGCTCGACGCCCGCCGCGCACGGCAAAAAGAGAGAAAGTTCGTTCACAGGGCCTTGCGCAGGTTGGTGGGTGGAATCCGCAGGGCTTCGCGGTATTTGGCGACCGTGCGTCGCGCACAGTCAATGCCCTGCTCTTTGAGCATGTCCGACAGCTGATTGTCCGACAGCGGCTTTTTGGGGTTTTCGTTGGCGATGAACTGCTTGATCAAGGCGCGCACCGCCGTGCTCGACGCATTGGCACCCGTCTCGGTCCCCAAACCGGAGCCAAAGAAGTATTTCAATTCAAACGTACCCATCGGCGTGGCCATGTACTTGGCCGTGGTCACGCGGCTGATGGTGGACTCGTGCAGTCCCAGTTCGTCGGCAATTTCGCGCAACACCATCGGTCGCATCGCCAACTCGCCATGGACGAAGAAGTTGCGCTGGCGCAAAGCAATGGCCTGGCTGACGCGCAAGATGGTGTCAAAGCGTTGCTGGATGTTTTTGATGAACCAGCGCGCTTCTTGCAAGCGTTGCTGCAGACCACTGACGGCCTCGCCTTTGCCCGCCCCTTTCAGGGCGTTGGCATAAATGTCGTGCACCCGCAGGCGCGGCATGACATCGGGGTTGAGCATGACGCGGAATTGGGGTTGCCCCTGTCGATCCCGCCCTTGCTGGGTGACGATGACATCGGGCACCACGATCTGGCGCTCGACATCGACAAAGCGACGACCCGGCTTGGGCTCCAGACGCGCAATCAGCGCCAGCGCCGCTTTCAGGTCGGCATCACTGCCCCCGACCACCTGGCTCAGCCGTTTCAGGTCACGCTTGGCCAACAACTCCAACGGCTGCCGACACATGGCCAGGGCCAACTCGCGCAGCACCGCAGGCGCTTGCTCATCCCCCATGGCCTGCAATTGCAAGGTCATGCACTCAGCCAAGTTGCGCGCACCCACGCCCAGCGGCTCCATGTGGTGCAACAAGCGCAACGCCATCTGCAAGCGCGACACCAGCTCCTCAAACGCCTCGATCTCGTCCTCGCTTTGCGGCTCACCGCCCTGCAAGCCAGCGGCCAACTCTTCCAGGCTGTCTTCCAAATAGCCGTCTTCATTCAGATTTTCAATGAGGAAACGCAAAGCGGCGCGGTCGGTGTCAGACAAGCGCAGCGCCAGCGCCTGGCGATGCAGGTGCTCGGTCAGACTTTCCTGGCTGCGCGCCCACTCGGCAGCATCTGAAGCGTCATCATCAGCGGCTTTGCTGGGGGGGGCATCACCACCCCACTCCTTGTCATCGGGCGCCATGTCGATGGTGCCGTCGCCCTCCCAACCCGCCTCGGCGTCAGGCCCCCCTTCAGACTCGCTGTTGGCGTCGACCGCCACCTCCGGGGTTTCCTTGAACTGGGTGTCGCGTTCGTGGTCGCTGTCATCGCGCGGCGCCGCCACATCGGACTGCGTCAAACCGTACTCTTCGCGCTCGGCAGTCTCGACGTCTTTTTCCAAAAACGGGTTCTCGTCGAGCATCTGTTCGATTTCCTGGCTCAACTCCAGGGTCGAAAGCTGCAACAGCCGGATCGATTGCTGCAACTGGGGCGTCAGGGCCAGGTGCTGTGATACGCGCAGTGACAGGCCTTGCTTCATGGTGCCATCACATTCGGAAGTTTTCGCCCAGATAAACGCGCCGCACGTCGGCGTTGTTCACGATGTCTTGCGGTGTGCCCTCGGCCAGCACGTGGCCCTCGCTGATGATGAAAGCCTGATCGCAAATGCCCAATGTTTCGCGCACATTGTGATCGGTGATCAGCACGCCAATGCCGCGCGCGCGCAAGTGGCCGATGATGCGCTGGATTTCGATCACGGCGATCGGATCAATACCGGCAAACGGCTCGTCCAGCAAAATGAAACGGGGCTGCGTCGCCAGCGTGCGCGCAATCTCGACCCGACGCCGCTCGCCGCCCGACAACGACACCGCACTGGCGTCGCGCAAATGATCCACCCGCAACTCACGCAGCAACTCATCCAGACGGCGCTCGATCTCGGCACTCGGCAAAGGCTTGCCCGCTTCATCGGTCTGCAACTCCAGCACGGCCCGCACGTTTTCCGCCACCGACAACTTGCGAAAAATCGACGCCTCCTGCGGCAAATAACTCAGACCCAGGCGCGAGCGTTTGTGAATCGGCATGCGCTCGATGGCCAAACCGTCGATGTCAATGCCACCGCCATCGGCACGCACCAGCCCGACAATCATGTAAAACGAGGTCGTCTTGCCCGCCCCATTGGGGCCCAGCAAACCCACCACCTCACCCGTGCTGACCTTGAGCGAAACATCGCGCACCACCTTGCGCCCGCCATAGGCTTTTTGCAAATGTCGTGCGCTCAGGGTGTGAACCCCGCCCTCTGAAGAGCTTGGCAAGCTGCTGCTGGTGACGACGGCAGTGTCCATGTCAGCGGCTGGTCGTGTCTTTGGGTTTGGGCGCCAGCACCGCGCGCACGCGGGTTGAACTTTCAGCGCGCGCGGTGGCGTTGCGCGGCGCACCATCCACAGTGAACTGGTCGGTGATGTTGTCATAAACAATCACCTGCCCCTGGATTTCATCGGCCAGCGCATTGCCCCGCAAACGCCTGAGTTCGGCGTTGCCCGTCAGGATGACGCGATCGCGCCGGCCATCGTATTCAATGCGCTCGGCCTCGGCCTCCATGAACTCATTGACGCCCTCGCGTTTTTGCCGATAAAAAGCCCGCTGTCCCGGCGCCGGCAACAAAAGCCCTTGTTGATAGCCATCGGCGTCTTCGCGCACCTCCAGCGTCTGCCCCTTGAACAAAATGGTGCCTTTGGAAGCGATGACCCGTCCCTGAAACACAGACACCTTTTTCAGGTCATCGTGATTCAGTCGATCCGCCTCGATGTTCATGGGCCGGTCGCGATCGGCTTTTTCTGCCCGGGCCACGCTTCCCCATGGGATCACGGCGACCCCCAGACAGGCAACGACCCACCACCCATGCGGGATCAAGGCATGAATTTTGCTCAACAAGCGCATGCCGCCATTCTAATGACGGCACACTAATTGCATAACCCACGCCCTCAAGGAAACCCCGCGCAACCCCCGTGAACGGCATATGGTGTTGTGATGGCGCATCACTTCCCGCCACATTCATCCAAAAATAATTCTTTGGTATATATTTTTGGAATGAGTGTGCCTTTGCCAGAACGGGCCTTGCTGTGGGCGGATGTGTCCGAATTCACACGGGCCATGGAAGCCAGCGAACCCCAAATGGCCCAAAGCACCCACCTCTGGGTGGACCGGTGCGTCCGTGGCTGGTTGCCCGAGCTGCGGGGCGAATTCCTGCAGCAGGCTGGCGACGCGATCTTGCTGGCCTTTCAACACCCCGAACAAGCCTTGCGCGCCGGCCACCGACTGCAACAAGACTGGCACGCACTCGCGCCCCGCATCGACACCGGGGCCGCCCTGCCCCTGCGGATCGCCCTGCACTGGGGCACCGTCTGGCCTGGTCCGCAGGGCTATGTGGCCCACAGCCTGAACCAATTGGCCCGCCTGGCGCAACAAGTCACCCCCGGAGACATCTGGGCCAGCGACCAGGTCTGGCAACGCCTACCCGCCCCCTCGCGCAGGGACTCGCAAGACCTCGGCTGGATGCACTTCAAGCACCTGGCGCAACCTCTGCGCGTGTACCGCTTGAACGGCCCCCCCTCCCCGCCCCTGGACTGGACCGAACCCGCCAGCATCGAATTGCCACGCTTGCTCGTGTGCGCGCGCCTGCCATACGGCACCCTGGCCTGGGCGCAACAATGGGTCAACGCCATGCACACCCAGGGCTTTTGCCTGGCCAGCGCCGTGGCCTGGGCAGGCGGCCCAGAAAACGTGGCACACCTCATGCACCACACGCGGGCCGAGTTTCTGCTGCGCCGATCCACCCACGGCCGCCAATCCGTGGTGGAATTGCTTGCCGCCCCGCGGGCTCTGGTGCTGCAACGCTGGCTGACCGACGCCGATGACACCCAAGCGCACACCGACCGACACGGACCCGCTCTGCTCAAGGCCATGCAAGCTCACAGCACGGCGCTGGCCCTGAGCATGGGCCCGCAAGCCCTCAGCACCGGATTGCTGCGCATGGCCACGCTGCACCTCATGCACAGCGGATCGCCTCAGCAAGCCCAACCCACCACCGACTTTTTGCAAGCCTGGGCCCAGCGCGAACCCAAGCGCGCCGAACCTTGGGTCTATCGGGCGCAATGGGAAGTCATGCGCCACACCCGAGGCCCCGACCACGGTGACGCCGAATTGGCCTTGCACCACGCCAACCAGGCCCTGCGGCTTGAAACCGACTCCGCACAAGCCTGGGCCGTTCGTGGCTTCGCCCGCACCCATTTGCAAGGCGACCCTGAACGCGGCCTGCGCGACCTCGAACAGGCCGCCGAGCGGCCCAGGGCTCAACCCTGGACAGGCCTGTACCGCTCGGTGGCGCTCAGTCTGCTGGGGCAGGCACCCGCCGCGCATGCGCAGGCCACCCAAGCCATGCTCCAGCCCCCTGTGGGCTCGCCACGCGCTTATGCCTGGGGCCTGGTCGGGCACGCGACATTGCTCAACCATCAAATCGCTGCAAGCCTGCGCTGGCTGCTCGCCTCATGGCGCGCACAACGGCATCACGCCCCCACCCTGCGCATGCTGGTGGTGGGGTACCAAATGTTGGACCAAACGGACATGGCCGCCTTCTTCCTGCGCGAACTGATGGCGCTCGACCCCGGCCTCACCGCCCGCAGCTACCTGGGTCGCACCCGCGCCGGTCACGGCTTGCGCGCCGAATTGGCCCATTGGCTCATGCGTGCCGGCCTGCCCATGAAGTGAGGGGCCCTACAATTCAAACATGATCCGAGTCCAAGAAACCCTGCGCCTGGCGCTGGCCGAAGTGCTGGAGGCCCTCGCCCCCGGCCACGGCACCCTGGCCGCCTTTGAAAAACCCAAACTCGCCGCCCACGGCGACCTGGCCATCACCGCCGCCATGCAACTCGCGCGGCCCCTGAAACAAAACCCCCGCCAATTGGCCCAAACCTTGCAGACCCAACTGCAAGCGCACCCGGCCTTTGCCCCATGGGTGGACACCATCGAGATCGCCGGTCCCGGCTTTCTCAACCTGCGCCTCAAAGCCAGCGCCAAACAAGAAGTGGTGCGCGAAGTGCTGACCGCCGCCGAGACCTTTGGCCAGCGCGCCCCCACACAACAAAACGTGCTGGTCGAATTTGTCTCTGCCAACCCGACCGGCCCCTTGCACGTCGGCCATGGTCGCCAAGCCGCGCTGGGCGATGCCATCTGCAACCTGCTCGCCAGCCAGGGCCACCGGGTTTACCGCGAGTTCTATTACAACGATGCCGGCGTCCAAATCCAGACCTTGGCCACCAGCGTCCAATGCCGTGCCCAAGGCTTGAAACCTGGCGACACCGGCTGGCCCGAAGCCGCCTACAACGGCGACTACATCGCCGACATCGCCGCCGACTTTCTGGCCAAGAAAACCGTCCAGGCCGACGACCGCACCTTCACCGCCAGCGGCGATCCCGGCGACCTCGACGGCATGCGCCAATTTGCCGTTGCCTACCTGCGCCGCGAACAAGACCTCGACCTCAAAGCCTTCGAAGTCGCCTTCGACAACTACTACCTCGAGTCCAGCCTGTACACCAGCGGCCGCGTCGAACAAACGGTCAAACAACTCATCGACGCCGGCAAAACCTACGAACAAGACGGCGCCCTGTGGTTGCGCTCAACCGACTACGGCGACGACAAAGACCGGGTCATGCGCAAAACCGACGGCAGCTACACCTACTTTGTCCCCGACGTGGCCTATCACATCACCAAATGGCAACGCGGCTACACCCGCGTGGTCAACATCCAGGGCACCGACCACCACGGCACCATCGCCCGCGTGCGCGCCGGCCTGCAAGCCGCTGGCGTCGGCATCCCCCAGGGCTACCCCGACTATGTGTTGCACACCATGGTGCGCGTCATGCGCGGTGGCGAAGAAGTCAAAATCTCCAAACGCGCCGGCAGCTACGTCACCCTGCGCGACCTCATCGAATGGACCAGCAAAGACGCCGTGCGTTTCTTTTTGCTGTCGCGCAAACCCGACACCGAGTACGTGTTCGACGTCGACCTGGCGGTCCAAAAAAACAACGACAACCCGGTCTACTACGTGCAATATGCGCACGCCCGCATTTGCTCTGTGTTGGCCAAAGAAACCGACTGCACCCCGGCGCAACTGGCGCAAGCCGATCTGGGCCCGCTCGACAGCCCGGCGGCCCAGTCACTCATGCTGGAACTGGCCCGCTACCCCGAAGTCCTCACCGCCGCCGCCACCGACTTTGCACCCCACGACATCACCTTCTACCTGCGTGACCTGGCCGCCAGCTACCACAGCTACTACGACGCCGAACGCATCCTGACCGACGACCCCGGCGTGCGCCGTGCCCGCCTGGCCCTGGTCGCCGCCACCGCCCAAGTCCTGAAAAACGGTCTGCGTATACTGGGCGTCTCTGCACCCGAACACATGTGAGCATGGCAACACCCCGACACCCCTCTTATGGCGGCACCCTGCTGGGCCTGATCATCGGCCTGGTGATCGGCTTGCTGGTTGCGCTGGGCGTGGCCATCTATGTCAGCAAAGTGCCTGTGCCGTTCACCAACAAAGGCACCAACCGCAGCGCCGACAACAGCGCCGCCGACGCCGCCAAAAACAAAGACTGGGACCCCAACGCCCCGCTGTACGGCAAAAACCCGGTCAAACCGGCTGACAAATCCGCCTCTGGCGACAACACCCCCAACCCGGTCATTGCGCCCCCTGCCGTCGTCGGCCTCCCCCCTGACAACAAATCGGATGACCCGCTCGGCGACCTCGCGCGCGAACGCGCCAACGCCCCCGACCCCTTCCAATACTTTGTCCAAGTGGGCGCATACCGCAGCGCCGAAGAAGCCGAAGCCGTGCGCGCCAAACTCAGCCTGGCCGGCTTTGACCCCAAAGTCAGTGTGCGTGAAGTCTCCGGGCGACAATTACACCGTGTTCGCATCGGCCCGATTGAAAGCAAAACCGAAGCCGAAGCCATACAACAAAAGCTCAACGCCTCCAAACTCAGTTCTGATTTGGTCCGTGTGCAAAGGTAACCGCCATGAAACCCATCAATCGTCGTGAAATCACATTGGTCTTGACTGGTGGTTTGCTGTGGGCGTCCAACGCTCAAGCCCAAAACTTTCAGGAAGGCATTGAATACGTCACCCTCGACCAACCCATGGCCACCGAAGCCGGCCCCGGCAAAGTCGAACTGATTGAGTTTTTCTGGTACAGCTGCCCCCACTGCAACTCATTCGAACCTGAATTCAAGGCCTGGATTCAGCGTCAACGCAACGACGTCGTGGTCAAACGGGTGCCCGTGCGCTTTCGCGACGACTTCGAACCCCAACAGCGCATGTACTACGTGTTCGAAGCCCTGGGCAAATTGGAACCCTTGCACGGCCGCTTGTTCCAGGCCATCCACGTCGAGCGGCAACCCCTGAACAACGCCGAGCAGTTGCAGCAGTGGGCGCAAAAGCAGGGCATCGCAGCAGCCGAATTCCAGCAGGCCTACAACTCCTTTGGCGTCGTCTCCAAAGCCCGCCGTGCCACCCAACTGCAACAGGCCTTCAAAGTCCAGGGCGTGCCCTCTCTGGGCATCAATGGGCGCTTCTACACCGACGGCTCATTGGCTGGTGGCATGGCCCGCGCGCTGCAAATCGCTGACGCCCTGATCGCCCAAGAACGCGGCCGCAAAAAATAACTCAGCTGCTCAGCCCATAGCCCGGGCGGGCAAAGGCGTCGCGCAAAAAATCGATCCACAACCGCAAGCGCAACGGCAAATGCTTGCGCTGTGGCAAGACCACAAAAATCCCGTTCGGCGGTGCCGCAAACTCATCCAGCACCGACACCAGACGCCCCTCGGCGATGTCTTGTTGCACCTCCCAGGTGCTGCGCCAGGCTATCCCCAACCCCGACAAACACCAAGCGTGCAAGACCTGCCCGTCCGAACAATCCAGCGGTCCGCTGGGGCGCCAATGCATGATCTCGTGCCCCCCGCCCTCGCCGCGGCTCAACCGAAACGCCCAACCCCGCGTCTGCGACGCATCGCTCGACAAAGTCAGACACTCGTGCCGATTCAAATCATTGGGGTGGGTCGGTGTGCCATGCCGCTGCAAATACTCCGGCGTCGCCACGCACAAGCGCCGGTTATCGGCCAACCGCACACTGACCAGCGAAGAATCGGGCAAATCGCCCACCCGCACCGCGCAATCAAAACCCTCGGCCGCCAAATCCACCACCCGGTCGCTCAGGTTCAGCGACAAACTGACCCTGGGATGCAAAGCGCGAAACTCGGGCACCAGCGGCGCCACATGACGGCGCCCGAAACCCGCTGGCGCGGTCACCCGCAAATGGCCACTGGCCTGCACTCCACCCGCACTGACACTGGCTTCGGCACTGGCGACTTCTGAAAGCAAGCGCTGACAATCTTCCAAAAAAGCACTGCCCTCTTGCGTCAGGCTGATGCGCCGCGTCGTGCGCACCATCAGACGCACCCCCAAGTGCTCCTCCAGGCTGTCCAAGCGTCGGCCAATGATGGCCGGCGCCACCCCCTCGGCCTTGGCCGCCGCCGTAAGACTGCCCTTCTGGGCCACCGCCACAAACGTCTCGAACGCCTTCAGTTTGTCCATAAATCCGATTATCACCTTGTTGCCCTGTGTCAGAAAAATCGGGGCAACGAAGCGCTACCATCGGGGCTGAACCGAGAAATTGGGGTCAGACCCCAATTAATGGTTGCTTTTGAACCACAGTCGCATTTCGTCATCCAGGGTGCCCCAACCCGGGTCATGACAGTTCATTTGGAAGGAATCACGCATGTCTATTCAAACCGTCGGGATCGTGGGCGCCGGCACCATGGGCAACGGCATCGCCCAAGCTTGCGCCGTAGCCGGATTGAAAGCCGTGATGGTCGACATCGCCGACGCCGCCGTGGCCAAAGGCCTGGCCACCATCGGCAAAAGCCTCGATCGCTTGGTCAGCAAAGACAAACTCAGCGAAGCCGACAAAACCGCCGCACTGGCCCGCATCCAGGGCAGCACCGACTACAACGACCTCAAAGCCGCCGACCTGGTGATCGAAGCCGCCACCGAAAACCATCCCGTCAAAATCAAAATCCTGCAACAGCTCGACCAGCTGCTGGCCCCCGAGGTGATCCTGGCGTCCAACACCTCGTCCATCTCCATCACCCAACTCGCCGCCGTGACCCAGCGCGCCGACCGCTTCATCGGCATGCACTTCTTCAACCCGGTGCCCATGATGGCGCTGGTCGAAATCATCCGTGGCCTGCAAACCAGCGACGCCACCCACGACGCCGTGCACGACCTGGCCAAGCGACTGGGCAAGTCACCCATCACCGTCAAAAACGCCCCCGGCTTTGTCGTCAACCGCATTTTGGTGCCCATGATCAACGAAGCCTTCTTCGTCCTGGGCGAAGGCCTGGCAACCCCGCAAGACATTGACGATGGCATGCGCCTGGGCTGTAATCACCCCATTGGGCCGCTGGCACTGGCCGACATGATCGGCCTCGATGTGTGCCTGGCCGTGATGGAGGTCTACCTCGAGCAGTTTGGCGACAGCAAATACCGCCCCAGCCCGCTGCTCAAAGAAATGGTGGCCGCCGGTCGCCTGGGCCGCAAAACCGGTCAAGGCGTCTACCACTACGGCTGACCCAGCCCGGCATGGCGGCCACAGACCGCCAGCCCCCACCAAGCGCCGATTGGAGACCCGCATGAGTAGCCCCATCTACGACCAAGGCCTGGACAAAAACGCCGCCAACTTTGTGCCACTGTCCCCCTTGAGCTTTTTAGAACGCAGCGCAGCGGTGTTCCCCGACCGCACCGCCATCATCTATGGCGAACAACGCCAGACCTGGCGCCAGACCCATGAGCGATGCAAACGGCTGGCCAGTGCGCTGTCCCGTCATGGCATCGGTCGCGGCGACACCGTGGCCGCCATGCTGCCCAACGTCCCCGCCATGTTTGAAGCCCACTTCGGCGTGCCCATGACCGGCGCGGTGCTCAACACCCTGAATACCCGCCTGGACGCCGAAGCCATCGCCTTCATGCTGCGCCATGGCGAAGCCAAAGTGTTGCTCACCGACCGCGAATTTGCCAAGGTCATCCAAGCCGCACTGGCCCTGCTGGGCCGGCAGCAGGTGCTGGTGATCGAAGTCGAAGACGACACCGCGCCTGCCGGCGAGCGGCTGGGCAGCATCGCCTACGAAGCCTTTCTCGCCCAGGGCGACCCGGCCTTTGCCTGGCAACTGCCCCCGGATGAATGGGACGCCATTGCGCTGAACTACACCAGCGGCACCACCGGCAACCCCAAAGGCGTCGTCACCCACCACCGGGGCGCCTACCTCAACGCCACCAGCAACGTCGTCACCTGGGGCATGCCGCAGCACGCGGTATACCTGTGGACGCTGCCCATGTTCCACTGCAACGGTTGGTGCTTTCCGTGGACCATGGCGCTCAATGCAGGCACCAGCGTGTGCCTGCGCCGGGTCGATCCGGCCCTCATCTTCCCGCTGATCAAAGCGCACCACATCACCCACATGTGCGGTGCGCCCATCGTCTACAGCATGCTCATCAACGCCCCGGCCGAACTCCGCGCAGGCATCACCCACACCGTGCAGGGCCTGATCGCCGGTGCGGCGCCCCCCGCAGCGGTGATAGAGGGCTGCGAAAACATCGGCATCGACATCACCCACGTCTACGGTCTGACCGAAGTCTACGGACCCGCCGCCGTCTGCGCCAAACAGACCGAGTGGGAAGCCCTGGGCCTGGCCGAACGTGCCGCGCTCAATGGCCGCCAAGGCGTGGCCTATCCCCTCCAAGAGGCGGTGCGCGTGCTCGACCCCGAGACCCTGCAACCCATCCCCGCCGACGGTGAAACCATGGGCGAGATTTTTTTCCGGGGCAACATCGTCATGAAGGGCTACCTCAAAAACCCCCAAGCCACCGCCGAGGCCTTCGCCGGCGGCTGGTTTCACACCGGCGACCTGGCCGTGACGCACCCCGACGGTTACATCAAAATCAAAGACCGCAGCAAAGACATCATCATCTCCGGCGGCGAAAACATTTCGTCGCTGGAAGTCGAAGACGCCCTGTGCCGCCACCCCGCCGTCATGCTGGCGGCGGTGGTCGCCCAGCCCGACGCCAAATGGGGCGAAGTGCCCTGCGCCTTTGTCGAGTTAAAACCCGGCGCGTCGGCACAAGAAGCTGAGTTGCTGGAGCACTGCCGCAACCTGCTGGCCCGCTTCAAGGTGCCCAAGAAAGTCGTCTTCGGCGAATTGCCCAAAACCTCCACCGGCAAGATCCAGAAATTCATGTTGCGCGAGCAAGTCAAATCGGCCAGCGCCATCGACTGAAGACCCGCCATGAAATGGGCCCTGCTGTCGGATGTCCACGCCAACCTGAGCGCCTGGCAAGCCTGCGTTGCCCACGCCCAAAGCCAGGGCGTGACGCATTGGGCGGTGCTGGGTGACCTGGTGGGCTACGGCCCGCACCCTGCCCAGGTGGTGGATGCGGTGATGCAACTGCAAGCCGAGCGCGGTGCCGTGGTCCTGCGCGGCAACCACGAAGAACTGGCCCTGCGCGGGGCACACGGCGACAGCATGGGGGCGTTGACGGCGGCATGGACGCATGCGCAATTGGGGGCCGACCGGCTGCATGGGCTGGGCGCGCTGCCGCTGACCCATGTCGATGGGGCCCTGATGCTGGTGCACGCCAGCGCCGATGCGCCCGAGCGCTGGCACTATGTCGAAGACGCCCGCAGTGCCACCCGCAGCCTGGACGCAGCCCTGGCCGCCTCAGCCGAGGTGCGCTATGTGATGGGCGGACATGTCCACCACCAAACCCTGTACTACCGGGGGCAGGCGCAGCAATTGTTGCCCTTTCAACCCACACCGGGGGTGTCGGTGCCGGTGCCCTTGCACCGACGCTGGCTGGCCACCATCGGCTCGGTGGGGCAGCCCCGCGACGGCGACACCCGCGCCGCTTACGCCACGCTGGATCTGGCGCGGCAACAGATCTGCTTTCATCGGGTGCCCTACGACCACATGGCCACCGCACGGGCGGTGCGTGCGGCAAGCCTGCCCGAGATGCTGGCAGAGCGGCTGGAAAAGGGGCGGTGAGGGCTCGGGCCGGTCATGTCGCTCCCGGCGTCGGTGACCGGGGCCATGAAGCCGCTGGGGCCGATGTCACTGCATCACAGCACCATTGATATGTACAAGGCGGGCGTCGTTTTCTACGATGCCCGGCATGAAACATCGCATCGACCCCAAGGTGGATTGCGTGTTCAAAGCCATCCTGGGCTCTGAAGACAACCGCCATCTGCTGGTCCATTTTCTCAACGCCATCCTGGGGGCAGAGCTGCCCTCGCCCATCATTTCGGTGGAACTGCTCAACCCCGCCAGTGACCGCGAGTTCATCGACCACAAAATGCACATCGTCGATGTCAAAGCCCGCGACAACGCTGCTCGTCTTTTTCAGATTGAAATACAGATGGCCAGTGAACGCGATTTGCGCCAACGCATGGTTTACTGCTGGACTGACCTGTTTGCCAAGCAGATCCAAAGCGGCGAGCGGTACCTTAGACTGCAACCCGCCTACAGCATCTGGTTGGTCAATGCCGTGCTCACAACGCACGACCCGGCCCCCATCCATCGTTACAAAATCAGAGACGAGTCCTGCCAGACCTTGATCGAGCACGGCGGCATCTGGCTGATTGAATTGAAAAAATGCCAACTGCTTGAAGTTGCCACCGAAGAACAAAGGTGGCTAAAATTATTTGTCGAGGGCGATACGCTGAACGATGTCGACCTGCCCGATTGGATGCACACCCCTGAAATGAGGAAAGCCATGAAGGTCTTGCAAGATTTCTCTGAAAAAGAAGAAAACTACCACATGTACGCATCGCGCCTGGACTATCAGCGCGTACAGTGGGCATTGGAAGACGATGCTCGAGAAAGCAAGGCCGAGGCACAAAAAGCGCTGCAAGAGCTTGAACTCTTCAAAAGCAAAGCCGCGCAAGAAGTGAAAAAAGCCAAGGAAGAAGCCAAGGAAGAAGCCAGGAAATTGGCCGCCCGACAAAAGGAACAGGCTGAGCAAACCATTCAAGCTTTACAAGCTGAGATTGCGCGACTCAAGTCTGCCCTGCGCTAAGGTCACCGCACACCACCGCCAGCGCGAGCGGGTTGCTCAACGCTCCGGCCCTGACGGGCATCAAAACTGGGCTGGTAGCCCCTCAATGCGCTCCAACTTATTGTTTTTTGGAGCAAAAACTCAAATTATGAGTACAAATTATATACTTTTATAGATCCACTCACCCCTTGACCTACATCCAACCCCTCCCCCTCCCAATCCGTTAACCTACCCCCATAGCCCTACACGCCCGCCAACCAAACCACACCCACACCCACAAGCAAAAGCGCAAACCCATGAAACTGATGGACCCCGGCACCGAACTCGATGGTTTTGTCATAGGCCAGTGCCTGCACGCCGGTGGCATGGCGCACATTTATTCGGTGACCTACACCGAGCAGCGGGAAGCCCCCGTCGCCATGGTGATGAAGGTGCCGCGCATGACGGCGGGTGACGGTTCCGAAAACATCGTCGGCTTCGAGGTCGAGCACCAGATCCTTCAACACATCCAGGGCGCCCACGTGCCGCGCTTTGTCGCAGCGGGCGACATGATGCGCCTGCCCTACCTGGTCATGGAGCATGTGCCCGGCCATACCTTGCAGCACTGGCTGGACCAGCGCGGCCTGGCCCGCCCGGTGAGCACGCCGTTTGACGAGATCACCCGGATCGGCGCGGCGCTGGCGCAGGCGGTACACAGCCTGCACCGCCAAAACGTGTGTCACCACGACCTGAAGCCCGCCAACGTGCTGCTGCACCCCGATGGGCGGGCGGTGCTGCTCGACTTTGGTTTGTCGATGCACGCGCATTTTCCTGATTTGCTGGCCGAGGAGATGCGCAAGGCCATCGGCACCCCGGCCTGGATCGCGCCCGAGCAGGTGGTGGGCACGCGCGGTGACCCGCGCAGCGATGTGTTTGCGATCGGCGTCATCCTCTATGAGCTGCTGACGGGCGAGCTGCCCTTTGGCAACCCGCAGACCGATGGCGGCCTGCGCCAGCGGCTGTGGATGCGGCCCAAGCCGCCGCGTGCCTTGCGCCCTGACACGCCGCCATGGTTGCAAGAGGTGGTGCTGCGTTGCCTGTTGCCGCAAGCCGACGAGCGCTACCCGTCTGCCGCCCACCTGGCGTTTGACTTGCGCCACCCCGATCAGGTGCGCTTAAGCCACCTGTCCGAGATCACCGCTGGTTGGGGCTTTTGGAAAACGCTGCGCCGCTGGGTCAAGGCCGCCGGCATGGCGTACCAGCCCAGCCCCCTGCCCGCACAACAACAAATCGAGCGCGTACCCATCGTCATGGTGGCGCTGCCGCACACCGATGTGTCAGAAGACATCGTGTACTCGATGCGCTTGCAGACCGAGCGGGCGCTGGGGCACATGCCGGGGGCACGGTTGGCGGTGGTGACGGTGGTGTCGGGGTCAGGGTCGGGCACCTCGGATTCAGACAGCGAGACCGGGCAACAACTGGCGCACCTGGTGCGCCTGCAAAAGTGGGCCGAACCGTTGCGCATGGAAGGCCATCAGGCGTCGTTCCACGTGCTCGAATCAGGCGATGTGGCCGACGCCCTGTTGCGCTATGCGCAGGCCAACGAAGTCAGCATGATCATCATGGGTGCGGCCACCCACGGTTTGCAGATGCAGCGCTGGGTGGCGACGGTGCCGATCAAGGTGGCCATGCAGGCGCCGTGCACGGTGATGCTGGTCAAGGGCGAGATGCCGTTTGAGGGGCTGGCCAGGCTGGCCGATTTGGCCAGCCCCGTTGACGCGCCTCAGTCGGCGTAAACGCCAGCGGCCTTGATGATCGGGCCCCACTTGTCGATTTCGGCCTGCACAAACTTGCGGTGCTCAGCAGGTTCAATGCGCTTGTCGGTCACCACCACCGCGCCCAGGGCTTGCTGCTTTTTGATGAACTCGGGATCCTTGAGGGCGGTTTTCAGGGCGCTGCTCAGTTTGGCCACCACGTCGGCGGGCGTGCCCTTGGGCGCGTACAAGCCATGCCAAATGGTCACTTCAAAGCCCTTCAGGCCGCTCTCTTCCAGGGTCGGCAGGTCTTTCAGCGACGGCGTGGTCAGTCGCTTTGGAGTGGTCACGGCAAAGGCCTTGATGGTCTTGGCTTCGATCTGTCCGGTGGTGTTGGTGGTCTGGTCGCACATCAGGTCGATCTGGCCGCCCATCAGGTCGTTCATGGCAGGTGCCGTGCCTTTGTAGGGCACGGTGGTCATGTCGGTTTTGAGGGCGCTTTGAAACAGCAGGCCGCACAGGTGCGAGGCCGCGCCCAGACCCGCATTGCCCAGGTTGATCTTGCCCTTGTTGGCAGCAATCCAGGCCTGCAACTCTTTGAAGTTGTTGGCCGGCAAGGTGTTGCGGCCGATCAGCGTCATGGGCACATCGTTGACCATGCCCAGGTATTCAAAGTCGCCCATGGTGTCGTAGGGCAGTTTGCGGTACAGCGCGGGCGAAGTGGCCATGCCGATGTGGTGCAAAAAGACGGTATGGCCGTCGGGGGTCGAGCGGGCGGCTTTGGCCGCGCCCAGGGTGCCACCGGCCCCGCCCACGTTGTCGATCACCACACTCGAGGCACCCAGCGGCTTGCGGATGGCTTCGGCCAAATCGCGCGCCACGCGGTCGGTCGGGCCGCCAGCGGCAAACGGCACGATGATCGTCACGGGTTTGTCTTTGTTGGGGAAGTCGGCGGCCAGCGCAGACAAGGGAGCCAGGGTGGTGGCCAACAACAGGGCGAACAAGCGTTTCATCAAAGGGTCTCCTCAATGCTCAAATCGATAGATGAGGCCGGATTCTCCCCCCTTTGGGGTCTGCGCCGTATCGGGGGAACTACATAGTTTGATCCAAATCAGCATTAATTGGGGTCAGACCCCAATTAATGCATCACTGGTAGCTGCGCGCGTCCTCAATCACCTTGCCGTCGTTAGGCAGGCTGCCCGGGGCCACCAGCTGGATATCGGCGCGCAATTTGGTCACGTCGCGCACGGCCTCGGCGATGCGCTGCGCCAGCCCATCGGGCTGTTGGCCCACTTCGACATGCAGCGCCATCTGGTCGTTGGCCATCTCGCCGCTGACCACCAGGCGGGCCTTGACGATCTCCGGAAACCGCTTGGCCACCTGATCGACCTGACCCGGGTGAACAAACATCCCCCGCACCTTGGTGGTCTGGTCGGCGCGGCCCATCCAGCCCTTGATGCGGGTGTTGGTGCGGCCGGTCGGGCACTGCCCGGGCAGCACGGCGGTCAGGTCGCCCGTGCCAAAGCGGATCAGCGGGTAATCGGGATTCAGGGTGGTCACCACCAACTCCCCCACCTCGCCTTCAGGCACCGGATCGCCCGTGCCCGGACGCACGATTTCAATGATCACGCCCTCGTCGACGACCATGCCCTGGCGGGCTGAGGTTTCATAGGCCACCAGACCCAGGTCGGCGGTGGCATAGCACTGGTAAGCGGCAATGCCGCGCTCGGCCAGCCAGTCGCGCAGGCTGGGCGGGAAGGCTTCGCCACTGACCAGGGCTTTGGTCAGGCTTCGAATGTCGGCGCCCGTTTCTTGCGCCTTTTCGACCAGAATCCGCAAAAAGCTCGGCGTACCCGCATACCCGTTGGGCTGCAAGTCGGCAATCGCCGCCAGTTGCTGTTCAGTCTGGCCGGTGCCGGCCGGAAACACCGTGCAGCCCAATGCCATGGCACCCGACTCCATGATGAACGCGCCCGGGGTCATGTGATAACTGAAACTGTTGTGGACCAAATCACCGGCCACAAAGCCGGCGGCGCGCAGGGCGCGGGCGCTGCGCCAGTAGTCGGTGCGGGCGCCGTCGGGCTCGTAGATCGGCCCGGGCGAAGCAAAAATGCGCGCCATCCTGGGGCCACGCACCAGTGCCGAGAAACCGCCAAACGAGTCTGCCGGCCGGGATGCTTTTTGCAACGCCAGCAACTCGTGCTTGCGGGTCACCGGCAGGCGCGCCAGATCCGCACGGCTGCGCACCTGGGGGGCGTCCACCCCTTTCAAAATTCCAGCAAAGGCCTGCGTGTGCTGCTGCGCGTGGGCAATCTGCGCCGACAGGGCTTGCAGTTGTTCTTGCTCCCGCAGGGCGGGGCTGCGGGTTTCCAGGGCGTCGTAGTGAGCGTTCATGGTCAAACCAAACTAAAACCAAGGGGTCAGGCCAACCAGCGCTTGCGGCGCTTGTAGCTCTTGACATCTTTGAAGCTCTTGCGCTCACCGCCGCCCATGCCCAGATAAAACTCTTTCACGTCTTCGTTGTTGCGCAAATCGCTGGCCGCGCCGTCCATCACGATGCGGCCCGACTCCATGATGTAGCCATAGTCGGCGTACTTCAGCGCCATGTTGGTGTTTTGCTCGGCCAGCAGGAAAGTGACTTTTTCTTTGTGATTCAGGTCTTTGACAATCTCAAACACCTCTTCCACGATCTGCGGCGCCAGCCCCATCGAGGGCTCGTCGAGCAACACCATGTTCGGGTTGGCCATCAGCGCGCGACCGATCGCACACATCTGCTGCTCACCCCCCGAGGTATAGGCAGCCTGGGATGTGCGCCGGGTCTTCAGGCGCGGAAAATAGTTGTAGACTTTTTCCAGGTTGGCCGCAATCTCGCCCTTGTCTTTGCGGGTGTAGCTGCCCGTGAGCAGGTTTTCTTCAATCGTCAGGTGGGCAAAGCAATGGCGCCCCTCCATGACCTGCACCACGCCGCGCTGCACCAGCTCGGCGGGCGATAAATTCTCGATGCGCTCACCCCGCAACTCGATCGAGCCCTTGGTGACCTCGCCGCGCTCACCCTTGAGCAGGTTGGACACCGCCCGCAGGGTCGTGGTCTTGCCCGCGCCGTTGCCACCCAAAATGGCCACGATGCCGCCTTCGGGCACTTGCAACGATACGCCTTTGAGCACCAGGATCACGTGGTTGTAAATGACCTCGATGCCGTTGACGTTCAGGACGATTTTCTGACTCATAAGGGGACTCTTTCATTCATACACGGGCTGCGCATCAAAGCGCCACAGCGCCACAGCGTCAAAGTGCCACAGCGCACCCCCACCCCCGCCGTCAGTCCGGCGGCAGGGGCAGGGTGTTTCGATCAGGACTGGCAGTCCTGAGCCGAACGGCGCTGGATCTTCTTCTCGGCAGCGTACTTGTCGGCGGCGGCTTTCACCATCGGCTTGATGATCTGCTCGTCAGCCTGATACCAGTCGCTGGTGAATTTCCACTGCTTGCCGTCCCAAGTGTGGATGCGCGCCCAGTTGGCGCCCACGTGGTCCTGGCAGCTGGTCGAAATCGGACGCATCACACCTTTGAAGCCCAGCGCATCCAGCTTGGCCTGGGTCAGATCCAGGTTCTCCAGGCCCCAACGCACTTGCTCGCCGGTCATGACCTTGCCTTTGCCAAAGCGCTCTTGCGCACGGCGCACGCCCTCCACCCCGAACATGGCGCTGATCGCACCGCGCACATACAGCACCGAGCCCACTTCTTCCTTGGGACCCGTGCCCTGGCCTTTGCCGTGCAACTTCTCGAGGATTTCCTTCACAAAAGCCGCATCGGGTTCAGCGCCGTGCTGCATGGTGATGGCGTTGTAGCCCTTGGCGCCCTCGCCGATGTCCTTGACATCAGGCTCGGCACCCGCCCACCACACGCCATAGATCTTCTCGCGCGGATAGCCGGTGGCCTGAGCTTCTTTCAACAGGGTCGAGTTCATCACGCCCCAGCCCCAGTTCACGACATAGTCGGGACGATCACGACGGATCTGCAACCAGGTCGACTTTTGCTCGACGCCCGGATGGGTCACGGGCAACAGGCTCAGCTTGAAGCCGTGCATGGCGGCGCGCTCTTGCAAAATCGGAATGGCTTCCTTGCCAAACGGGCTGTCGTGATAGACCAGCGCGATGTGCTTGCCCTTGAGCTTGTCGGCACCGCCTTCTTTCTTGGCGATGTCTTGCACGATCACGTCACCGGCCATCCAGTAGGTGCCCGCGATGGGAAAGTTCCACTTGAACACGCCACCGTCTTGCGACTCGGAGCGGCCATAACCGGCAGTCACCAGCGGAATCTTGTCGATCGGCGCTTTCTCGGTCAGGGCGAAGGTGATGCCGGTGGACAAGGGCTGGAACACCGTGGCACCCCCGTTTTTGCCCTTCAGGCGCTCGTAGCACTCCACGCCACGGTCAGTGGCGTAGCCGGTTTCGCACTCTTCAAACGAAATCTTCACGCCGTTGATGCCGCCGCGGGCATTGACCAGCTTGAGGTAATCGATATAACCGTTGGCAAACGGAATGCCGTTGGGAGCATACGCACCGGTGCGATACACCAGCGCCGGAAAGAATTGCTCTTTGGCCTGCGCTTGGGCCAGCGAAGGCACCAAAGCGCTGACCAAACCGGCAGAGGCCACAGTGGCCGCGAGGGCGAGTTGACGAAGCTTCATGAAAGTCTCCTTGTGTAGGTTTGAAGCGGTTGAAAAATCAGTGCGGGAAAGGCCACAAGCGCAGCTTTTGCTTGGCCACGGACCAGAGTTTCGCCAAGCCATGCGGCTCGACAATCAGGAACCAGACAATCAGCGCGCCAAAGACCATGAACTCGACGTGCGAGACCGTGGCGGTCGAAATGGACATGCCAAACACCTCCCCCAAAGCGGGCAGGAGCTGATTCAGGAAAATCGGCAACACCACGATGAAGGCAGCGCCGAAAAAACTGCCCATGATCGAGCCCATGCCGCCGATGATCACCATGAACAGCAACTGGAACGAGCGGTCGATCGAGAATGCCGCCGGCTCCCAGGAGCCCAGGTGGATGAAGCCCCACAAGGCCCCCGCCACGCCGACAATGAACGAACTGACCGCAAACGCCGACAACTTGGCGTACATCGGCCGGATGCCAATCACGGCAGCCGCCACGTCCATGTCGCGAATGGCCATCCACTCGCGCCCGATCGCACTGCGCACCAGGTTCTTGGCCAGCAAACCGAACACCACCAAAAAGCCCAGACAGAACAGGTACTTCTCCAAGGGGGTGTCGATGGTCCAACCCAGCACCGCCAAATCGGACACCGACACCGAACCCGAAGCGTTGTTGTTGGTGAACCAGCCGATGCGCAAAAACGCCCAATCGCAAAAGAACTGCGCAGCCAGCGTCGCCACCGCCAAATACAGCCCCTTCACGCGCAAACTGGGGATGCCAAAAAACATGCCCACCAAGGTGGCAAAAAAGCCGCCGCTGAGCAACGCCACGATCAGCGGCATGCCCTCGATGCGAATGTAGGTGTTGTAGGCCATGTAGGCGCCCACCGCCATGAAGGCCCCCGATCCCAACGAGATCTGCCCGCAGTAGCCCACCAGGATGTTCACCCCCAAAGCGGCCAGCGACAAAATCAGAAAAGGAATCAGGATGGCCCTGAACATGTATTCATCGACCAGCATCGGCACGCCAAAGGCGGCAAACGCGATGATCAGCAAAATGACGAGTCGGTCTTGCGAAATCGGAAAGATCTGCTGGTCGGCCCGGTAAGACGTCTTGAATTGACCGTTTTCTCTGTAGAACATGATGACTCCTTAGACGCGGTCAATGATTTTTTCGCCAAACAGACCTTGGGGCCTGAACAGCAGGAAGACCAGCGCCAGCATGTAGGCAAACCAGATCTCGATGCCACCGCCGACCAGGGGGCCAATGTAGACCTCGGACAATTTTTCGCCCACCCCGATGATCAATCCGCCGATGATGGCGCCCGGCACCGAAGTCAGTCCGCCCAAAATGATCACCGGCAACGCCCGCAAAGCCACCGTCGCCAGCGAGAACTGCACGCCCAGCTTCGAGCCCCAGATGATGCCGGCCACCAACGCCGTGATGCCGGCCACACACCACACAATCACCCAGATGCGGTTGAGCGGAATGCCAATCGACTGCGCCGCCTGATGGTCATCGGCCACCGCCCGCAGGGCGCGCCCGGTGCTGGTTTTTTGGAAAAACACCGACAGGGCCGCCACCAGCAACGCCGCAATCACCGCCGCGATCACATCTTCCTGATTGATCAGCACCCCGCCCTGGAAAATCCCGTCCAGAATGAACACCGGGTCCTTCGGCATGCCGACATCGATCTTGTAAATTTCGCTGCCAAACAAAGTCTGGCCGAAGCCTTCAATGAAATACGTGATGCCCAGCGTGGCCATCAGCAGCGTCACGCCCTCCTGGTTGACCAAGTGGCGCAACACCAGCTTTTCGATCAGCCAGGCCAGCGCAAACATGAAGGCTGTGGCCAGTACAAAGGCAATGATGTTGCCCAGCAGCTTGTTCTCAAAGCCCAGCAGGTCGGGGATCCACTCGGCAAAACGGGCCATGGCCAGCGCGGCCACCAGCACCATCGCGCCCTGGGCAAAGTTGAACACACCCGACGCTTTGAAAATCAGCACAAAGCCCAGCGCGATCAGCGAATAGAGCATGCCGGCCATCAGGCCGCCAAAGAGGGTTTCCAAAAAGAATGCCATGTTGTCAGTCCCCGTTGCTCAATGCGATGTGCCCAGATAGGCACTGATCACTTCTTCGTTGTTGCGCACCTCATCGGGGGTGCCGTCGCCGATTTTTTTACCGTAATCCAGCACCACCACCCGATCCGAGATGTCCATCACCACCCCCATATCGTGCTCGATCAGCACGATGGTGGTGCCGAACTCGTCGTTGACATCCAGAATGAAGCGGCACATGTCCTGCTTTTCTTCCACGTTCATGCCCGCCATCGGCTCGTCGAGCAACAACACCTGCGGCTCCAGCGCCAGCGCCCGCCCCAAGTCGACGCGCTTTTGCAAACCATAAGGCAACTGCCCCACAGGCGTCTTGCGATAGGCCTGGATTTCCAGAAAGTCAATGATCCGCTCGACATAGGCCCGATGCTGCTCTTCCTCGGCTTGCGCCGGCCCGATGCGCAGCGCCTGCAAAAACAGGTTGCTCTTCATGCGCAGGTTGCGCCCGGTCATGATGTTGTCAAGCACGCTCATGCCCTTGAACAACGCCAGGTTCTGGAACGTGCGGGCGATGCCCATCGTCGCCACCTGATGGCTGTCCATGTGATCGAAGGTCTGGCCCCGAAACGTGATCGACCCTTCTTGCGGGGTGTAGACGCCGTTGATGCAGTTCAGCATCGAGCTCTTGCCTGCCCCGTTAGGGCCAATGATGGCGCGGATTTCGTGCTCACGGACATTGAACGAAATGTCGGTCAGCGCCTTCACCCCGCCAAAGCGCAAACTGATGTTCTTGACGTCCAAAATGACGTCGCCGATTTGTTTTTTCATGCCGCTTTCCTTGCCGGTGCATACGTTTTGGCATCGGCGATCTTCAGGGTCGCACTGACGCTGCCGGTGCGTCCGTCTTCAAATTTCACCTGAGTTTCAATGAATTGCTCGTGCTTGCCGCCGTACAAGGCGTCGACCAGCACCTGATACTTGTCGGCGATGAAGCCGCGCCGCACTTTGTTGGTGCGGGTCAACTCGCCATCGTCGGCATCGAGTTCCTTGTGCAGCACCAAAAAGCGACTGATCTGGCTGCCCGCCAGCAAATCGTCTTCGGCCAAATCGGCATTGACCTTTTCCACGCACTCCTTGATCAATTCATAGACCTCGGGCTTGCTGGCCAAATCGGTGTAACCGGCGTAGGGCAAGTTGCGACGCTCGGCCCAATTGCCCACCGCGTCAAAGTCGATGTTGACCATGACACAAACCTTTTCGCGGCCATCGCCATAAGCGACCACTTCCTTGATCTGCGGAAAAAACTTCAGCTTGTTCTCGACATACTTGGGCGCAAACATCGAACCATCGAAGTCGCCACCCTTGATGCGGCCCACATCTTTCACGCGGTCGATGATTTTCAGATGGCCATGGCCGTCGATAAAGCCTGCATCGCTGGTGTGATACCACCCATCGGCGGTCAGCACCTCGGCCGTAGCGGCGGGGTTCTTGTAATACTCCTTGAGCAACCCCGGCGACTTCACCAAAATCTCGCCGTTGTCGGCCACTTTGATTTCCACCCCTTGGCAAGGCACCCCCACCGTATCGGCGCGCGCCTCGTGATCGGGTTGCAAACACACGAACACCGCCGTTTCGGTCGAGCCATACAACTGCTTCAGATTGACCCCGATGGAGCGATAAAACGTGAACAAATCCGGGCCGATGGCCTCGCCAGCGGTATAGGCCACGCGCACGCGCGACATCCCCAGGTTATTGCGCAATGGGCCATAGACCAGCCAGTCGCCCAACTGGTAAAGCAAGCTGGCGCCCAAGCCGAGCGACTTGCCGTCCATGCGAGCCGGACCATGCTGGCGGGCAATGCCCATGAAGTACTGGAACATCTTGCGCTTGAAACTGCCCGCGTCTTCCATGCGGATCATCACGCTGGTCAACATCCCCTCGAACACCCGCGGCGGCGCAAAGTAATACGTCGGGCCGATTTCCTTCAGGTCGATCGACACCGTGCTGAACGACTCTGGGCAATTGACCACGTAGCCGCAGCACAGCCACTGCGCGTAACTGAAAATGTTTTGTCCGATCCAGGCTGGCGGCAAATACGCCAGCACATCTTCACCCGAAGTCAACTTGTCGAACACCGCGCCCGCTTCGGCACGGTCAAGCAAACTGCGGTGAGTGTGCACCACGCCCTTGGGGTTGCCGGTCGTGCCCGAAGTGAAAAACATCGCCGCCACATCGTCGGGCTTGGACAAACCCACCTGCTCACGAATCAAGTCAGGATGCACCTTCAGATGCGCCTGCCCGCTGGCGATCAGCTCATCAAACCAACCCAGGCCGGGCTGATCGTAATTGCGCAACCCCCTGGGGTCATCGAAATAAATGTGACCCAGCTGTGGGCATTGCTCGCGAATTTCCAACAACTTGTCGACCTGCTCTTGGTCTTCGACCAAGGCAAACCGCACCTCGGCGTTGTTGATCGGAAACACACACTCGGCCGCCACAGCATCCTGATACAGAGGGATCGGCACTGCACCCAACGCTTGCGCCGCCAGCATCCCGGCATACAAGCGTGGCCGATTCGACCCCACCACCACCAAATGATCACCCCGCTGCAAACCCGCCTGGTGCAAACCGGCGGCCATGTGCTCCACCATCAGGGCCAAATCGGCCCAGGTCGTGGTTTGCCAAATCCCATACTCTTTTTCGCGGATCGCGGCCGCCTCGGGCCGCTCACTGGCATGCTTGAACAACAATTGCGGAAATGTGAAATTCATACCCTTCGCTTTCAATGGTCGGCGCCTGCGCACAGTTGTCACCAACTTGACTGCTGGAACAATTCGCCGATACTAGGCTTGGCTTTGACGCTTTTTTGTCGTTACCATGACAATTTAGGGTAGTCCCTAATAAGGACTGACCCCAGCCTGACAAACTTTTGACCGATGTCATCAGACCTCACCTTGCATCAGCGACGGCGTGCGCCCAAAGCCGATGAATTGGCAGGCATCCCCTGGCTCAAGCACCTGTCTCCCCCTGAGCGCGAGCGCATCTTGCCCGACGTCGTGGTCGGTGACGCCTTGCCTGGCGACCACGTCTGCCGCGTCGGTCGAGCTCCCACCTATTGGTTTGGCGTCGTCGAAGGCCTGCTCAAAATGAGCACCGACAACGCCGACGGCCAAAGCATGACCTACACCGGACTGCCGGCCGGAGGCTGGTTCGGAGAAGGCACCGCGATCAAAAAAGAACCCTATCGATACAACGTCCAAGCCTTGCGCGCCAGCGTCGTCGCCGGACTCCCGGTGGCCAGCTTTCACTGGTTGCTCGACCACTCCATTGGATTCAACCGCTTCGTCATGAACCAACTCAACGAGCGACTGGGCCAATTCATCGCCGCGCGCGAGATTGATCGCATCAACAACCCTGACATCCGGGTCGCGCGCTCACTCGCCTCACTCTTCAACCCCGTGCTCTACCCTGGCGTGGGTGAAGTACTCCGCATCACCCAGCAAGAACTGGCCTACCTCGTCGGCCTCTCCCGCCAGCGCGTCAACATGGCCTTGCAGGCACTCGAAACCGCCGGCGCCATCCGCATCGAATACGGCGGCCTGCGCGTCCTCAACCTGAATGCCCTGCGCCAATCCCGCTAAGCAGAAATTGGGGTGAAATTGGGGTCAGACCCCAATTACAAGGGTATACCCTGAAAATTGGGGTCAGACCCCAATTTCTGTTCTGTCATTAAACTCATGCCCCATGAACACCGAAGAGAGCGCAGGGCGCAGCCGCCTGAACAAACGCATGGCCGAACTCGGCCTGTGCTCACGCCGGGAAGCCGACGCCTGGATCGAACGCGGCTGGGTTCGCGTCAACGGACAACCTGCCCAAATGGGCATGCAAGTCGGCCCCAACGACCGCATCACGGTCGAGCGCGCAGCCCAAAACCAGCAGCAGCAACAAGTCACCATCTTGCTGCACAAACCCATGGGCTATGTCAGCGGCCAGGCCGAAGACGGCCACGCCCCCGCCGTCACCCTGATTCAGGCACGCAACCGATGGTCGGGTGACAAAACCCCGGTGCGCTTCAACCCGGGTCAACTGCGTGGCCTGGCCCCTGCCGGGCGTCTGGACATCGACTCGGTCGGCCTGTTGGTCCTGACACAAGACGGTCGGGTCGCGCGCCAACTGATCGGCGAAAACTCCGACATCGAAAAAGAATACCTGGTCCGGGTGCAGTGGCAAGCCCCGCAGGGCGTGGTGTCACACAACATCGCACCGGTCTTTCCGGCTGACCAGCTCGCCCGCTTGCGCAACGGCCTCTCACTCGATGGACAGCCCCTCAAACCCGCTCAAGTCGAGTGGCAAAACCCCGAGCAACTGCGCTTTGTCCTGCGCGAAGGCAAAAAACGCCAAATCCGCCGCATGTGCGAACAAGTCGGCCTGCACGTCGTCGGCCTGAAGCGCGTCCGCATGGGCCGCATCACCCTTGGACAACTCCCTCCCGGCCAGTGGCGCTACCTCGCTCCCCACGAAAAGTTTTAATTGGGGTCTGACCCCAATTAATGGTCGTTTTTTTGCAACATGGCAGTAATTGGGGTCTGACCCCAATTACTGCAGGGCTTGAAAAGCCGGCAGGTGGCCCCATCTGAGGATGTGTTTGTCATTTTCTAACCGCAAAACATGAGCACTCAGACCCATGCCTTTCAAGCCGAGGTGGCCCAGCTGCTGCACCTGGTCACCCATTCGCTGTACTCCAACAAGGAAATCTTTTTGCGCGAGCTGGTGTCCAACGCGTCGGACGCCTGCGACAAGTTGCGCTACGAAGCCCTGAACAACAACGCCCTGTTTGAAGACACGCCCAACCTCGAAATCCGGGTCAGTTTTGACAAAGCAGCGCGCACCCTGACGATCGCGGACAACGGCATCGGCATGAGCCGTCAGGAAGCCATCGACCACCTGGGCACCATCGCCAAAAGTGGCACGCGCGACTTCATGAGCCGCCTGGATGCCAGCCAAAAAAGCGACGCCAAAGACCAAGGCGCCCTGATCGGCCAATTCGGCGTGGGCTTTTATTCTGGCTACATCGTGGCCGACCAAATCACGGTCGAATCGCGCCGTGCCGGCCTCCAACCCCACGAAGGCGTGCGCTGGGTCAGCGGCGGGACCGGCGAGTTCACGGTGGAAGACATCGACATCCCCGCCCGTGGCACCCGGGTCATCTTGCACCTGCGCGAAGACGCCGAAGAATACCTGAGCACCTGGAAAATCAAGTCCATCATCTCCAAATACTCGGACCACATCTCCCTGCCCATTTTGATGCGCAAAGAAGAGTGGAAGGAAGGCGAAAAAGACCAACCCGGCGAGATGGTCCTGACCGACGAATGGGAAACCGTGAACAAGGCCAACGCCCTGTGGTCCCGCGCCAAAAAGGACATCACGCAGGAGCAGTACGACGATTTTTACAAGGCCATCAGCCACGACTTCGAAGCCCCGCTGGCGCACAGCCACAACCGGGTCGAGGGCAGCACCGAGTACACGCAACTGTTGTACCTGCCCGCCAAGGCCCCGTTCGATTTGTGGAACCGCGAAAAACGCGCCGGCATCAAGCTGTATGTCAAGCGCGTCTTCATCATGGACGACGCCGAAGCCCTGATGCCGGTTTACCTGCGCTTTGTCAAAGGCGTGGTCGACTCGGCCGACTTGCCCCTGAACGTCAGCCGCGAGTTGTTGCAAGAGAGCCGCGACGTCAAAGCCATTCGCGAGGGCAATACCCGTCGCGTGCTGGCCATGCTGGAAGACTTGGCCAAACGCGATCAGCCAGCCCCTGACGCCAGTGACGAGGACAAAAAAGACGCCGGCAAGTACACCCGCTTCTACGCCGAGTTCGGCGCCGTGCTCAAAGAAGGCCTGGGTGAAGACTTTGCCAACCGCGACAAACTCGCCAAATTGCTGCGCTTTGCCAGCACCACCACCGACACCGTCAGCGTGTCGCTGGCCGACTACAAAGCGCGCATGAAAGAAGGCCAGGAAGCCATCTACTACATCACCGCCGACACCCTGGCCGCCGCCAAAAACAGCCCGCAGCTCGAAGTCTTCAAGAAAAAAGGCATCGAGGTGTTGCTGATGACCGATCGCGTCGACGAATGGGCCTTGGGCTTCCTCAACGAGTTTGACGGCACCCCCATGCAAAGCGTCGCCAAAGGCGCGGTCGATCTGGGCAAGTTGCAAGACGAAGCCGAGAAGAAGGCGACAGAGGAAGCGGCAGAGTCGTTCAAGCCGGTGTTGGCCAAACTGAAAGAAGCCCTCAAAGACAAAGCCGAAGACGTGCGTGTCACTTCGAGGTTGGTCGACTCTCCTGCCTGTCTGGTGGTGCAAGACCAGGGCATGAGCCTGCAACTGGCCCGCATGCTGAAACAAGCCGGCCAAGCCGTGCCCGAAAGCAAGCCGGTGCTGGAAGTGAACCCCGAGCACGCCCTGGTGAAAAAACTGGCTGGCGACGCCAACCCGCATTTCCATGACCTGGCGCACATCGTGTTTGACCAGGCCCTGCTGGCCGAGGGTGGCATGCCCGACGACCCGGCGGCCTATGTCAAGCGCGTGAATGCACTGTTGGTCTAACCTCAGGCCGACAGACGGGCGCAAATCCGCATCCGACGCAACTGGACTAAGACCCACGCTGGCGTGGCGCTTTCGGCGCCAGCGCCAGTGACAGCAACAGCAACACCCCCAAAATCCACAAGGGCCACAAGCCCCAGGCCGACACCCACCGCGCATACAGCGTGGGCGGGCCCTCGCGACCCGTGACCTGCGTGCGCAACACCTCGCGCGTCCAGTTCGGCAAGCGGCTTTGCACCTCAGCGCGATGGTCGATGACCGCACTCACGCCGGTGTTGGTCACGCGCACCATCGGGCGCTGCAACTCCAGCGTGCGCAAGCGAGAAATGTTCAGGTGCTGGGCCTGTGCCACCGTATCGCCAAACCAGGCGATGTTGCTGAAGTTGACCAGTACATTCGGACCCCCTGATGCAGAGAAAGAACGCGCCAACTCTTCGCCAAACAAATCCTCGTAGCAAATGTTGGGGGCCCAGCGCAACCCGCCCCACAGCCAGGGGGCCTGCGGCGACACCCCGCGCCCGAACTCGCCCATCGGAATGTTCATCGCACGGACAAACCAGCCAAACCCCCAAGGAATGAACTCACCAAACGGCACCAAGTGGTGCTTGTCATAGCGGTGCTCGTGCCGCTCGGCGCCCGAGGCGTCCCTCCCAGCCCAGGCCAGCACGCTGTTGGCCAAACGGTCACGCTCTTGCCAGGGCACCCCCAACATCAAAGCCTGATCAGCGCCCTTGGGTGCCAAAGCCCGCCACAACGACTCGGGCCAAGACCCGGTGGGAAACGTGATGGCCGTCTCCGGCGCCAGCACCAGACCCGCCGGTGCGCGCTGAATCTGCGCCACATACCAGGCGATGGCGCTCTCTCGTTGCGCCCCGTATTTTTCGTCTTGCGGCACGTTGCCCTGCAACACCGTCAGCGGCACCGTGGCCACAGCATGCGTGGGGTCGGGCGCGCGCCAAGGCTGTCCCAGCGCCAACAACATCGCCAACGCCATCACCCCCCCACCGGCGCTCATGAGCACCCTACGCCCTGTCCAGGCCAGGGCCAACACCGCCCCCAACAACGCCCCCAACAACGCCGCCGCCAAACCCATCCCATACACGCCCACATAAGGGGCCAGCGCGGCCAACGCCGAGTCGACATGGGCATACCCCCCCGCCACCCACGGAAAGCCGGTGAACCATTGGGCGCGCGCCAACTCGGCCAGCAACCAGGCGCCGCCAAACCCCATCACCTGTTGCCACTGCGCTGCATGGCGGGAAGACAAAGCCTTGGCCAGCCCCAAAAACAAAGCCAGGTAAAGCCCCAGCGCCGCCGCCAGAACCAGCACCGCCAAAGCCGCCAGGGCGGGCGCCAAACCGCCGTACTGATGCATCGAGATGTAAAGCCACCAGGTCCCAGCCACCCCCTGCGCAGTGGCAAAGGCCCACCCCAGGCAAGCCGCTGCACGCCAATGGCTGGTGCGCAACCACAATCCGGCCAAGACAGCCAACGACAAGACCTGCAAGACGCCCAGCGCCTGACCGGTGCCGGGCCAAGCCTGTGCCAGGGCATGGGCCACGCCGGCCAGCAAGCCCAACACCAGGGCGTGCGACCCTCTCAGCCCAGACGCCGGACCTTGAACCATTTCACCGCACCTGCGCGCGTGAGCATGACCTCAAACCGCAAGCCGCTCAATTCCAGAAACTCGCCGCGCATCGGCACATGCCCCATCTCATGCGCGATCAACCCCCCGATGGTGTCAAACGTGTCCTCACCATCGCTGGAAACCAACTCGACCTCGAACGCCTGGTTCACCCGCTCGATGCTGGCGTCACCCGCCACCCGAAAACTGCGGTCGGCCAGGGTGTAGATGTCACCGCTCTCGGTCTGGGTATCGAACTCGTCCTCGATCTCACCCACGATCTCTTCCAGCACATCCTCGATGGTCACCAAGCCGGCAATCCGCCCGAACTCATCGACCACCATGGCCAGATGATTGCGGTTGTTGCGAAAATCGCGCAACAAATCGGTCAGCCGCTTGCTCTCGGGCACAAACACCGCCGGCCGCAAGAGTGCCTTCAGATGAAGCTCGGGCGCACGGCGCAACTTCAGCAAATCCTTCGAGAGCAAAACGCCGATGATGTTTTCACGGTCACCCTCGTACACGGGATAGCGCGAATGGGCGATGTCAATCACTTGGTGAATCAACTCATCATGTGGCGCATCGATATCAATCAAGTCCATGCGCGGGGCGGCGATCATGACATCGCCGGCGGTCAGGTCGGCCACACGCAGCACCCCCTCAATCATGCCCCGGCTGTCGGGGCTGATCAGGTCGCGCTCTTGGGCCTGGGCCAGCATGCGCAACAACTCCTCGGGGGAATCAGGCCCGGGATGTAAAAACTCGGTGACTTTTTGGATCAGGCTGCGCCGGGGAGCGGCGTCAGCCTTGGGAGGGTGTGGATCGGACACTGCACAGGGCGCCAATGCGCCAGAGTTGCGACACCCATAGGATAGCCGAATCAGGCGCCGGATTTGTGACGCCCCTCCCGAACCCCTTGTCGCACCTCCTGAACATCGGCAATCGCATCGACAAAATGCTTGACCTGCTCTTTGACCGACAGGTTGATGCGGCCATATTGGTCAATCACCCAGTCCTCCAGATCGCTCTCCAAGTTAGGCGGGGGCAAACGCAAATAGGCTTCGGTTTCGCTGCCATCTCGCTCCAGCGAGGCGCCATGGTGCCTCGCGATGGCCAGCATCGGTGCGTTTTCGCTCAAGGCGTGAATGTAAAAAAGACTCACCTTTTCGTGGCGGGCGTGCACCATCGCGCGCTCGAACAACCGGTTGCCCAAACCTTTGCCGCGCGATTTGGCGCGAACCGAAACGCCGAACTCGGCACGCGCCTCGCCCTGCTCGGGCCGCTCGATGCTGAGGTGCGCCAGCGCCTCGATGCGCAAAGCCACATTGAAAATGCCGTAAATGTGATCGCGGTCGAACTTCATGCCCTGCACATAGCGCTCGATCTGCTCGTCGGTCGCCGGATAGCCAAAGCGCAACACCCGATCCTCGGCGCTCAGTTCACACAAATGCGCCCGGATTTTGTCAATGTGCCGCTCGTCCAGGCTGACGATCGGCACCAACACCTCGTGCTGCGTGGCTTGCACAGCCAGCGCACGCGTGGGATGACGCCACCAATGGCCCAGGCCTTGGAGGGCAGTGCGTACAAGGTTGCGAAGCAAAGCCATGGCGGGTTTCCAGTCATTCCGTTTGAAGTCATATTAAGGGTAAACCCGAAATTTAAGTAGAGTTTGTGCTCTAAAGGTGCCCTCACCCCCGACCCCTTACAGGAGCGAGGGGACTGCTCCTGCATCAGCGACAATGCCTTCATGCTCGGCTTGCCCTCCCACATGACCTTTTTGCAACGCGGCTGGCTGTCGGCCAACCACCTGTTGTTGTTGGGCCGCGACGAAACGGTGTTGATCGACAGCGGCTATGTCTCGCACGTCGACCAAACCCTGGGGCTGGTCGGTCACGCGCTGCAAGGGCGCACACTCAACCGCCTGTTCAACACCCACTTGCACAGCGACCACTGCGGCGGCAACGCGGCCTTGCAAGATCGCTACCCCCAACTGCACACCACCATCGCCCCCGGCCTGTCGGCCGCCGTGCAAGCCTGGGATGAATCGGAGCTGACCTATTTGCCCACCGGCCAAGACTGCCCGCGCTTTCGCTTTGACGACCTGATGCACCCGGGCCGGGACATCACACTGGCCGATTCAACCTGGCAAGTCCACGCCGCCCCGGGCCACGACCCCCACTCGGTCATTTTGTTCCAGCCCGACCACGGCGTGCTGGTGTCAGCCGACGCCTTGTGGGAAAACGGCTTTGGCGTCGTCTTTCCAGAAATCGAGGGTGAAGACGGCTTCAGCGGCATCGCCCAAACGCTGGACCTGATCGAACACCTGCAGCCCCGCATCGTCGTCCCGGGTCACGGCGCCGTTTTCACTGATGTCGCTGCCGCCCTGGCGCGCGCGCGCAAGCGGCTGGACGGCTTTCGAAGCCAGCCCACCAGGCACGCCAACCATGCCGCCAAGGTGTTGCTCAAATTCAAACTGCTCGACTGGCAGCACATCTCCGACACCGAACTGTGGGCCTGGTGCCAGGGTTGCACCTTCGTCCACGAATTGCACACCCGCTATTTCCCCGCCCTCGATGAGCACGACTGGGTCATGCAGTGCATGGCCGAGCTGGTGCAAGCCGGCGCGGCGCAACGCGACGGCGTCTATTGGGTCAACGCCTGACGTTCAAACATCATCGCGGATGCCGTTGCGCAAGGTCCCGATGGCATCGACCACGATCTCGCACACATCGCCCGGCTTCATGAAAATTTGCGGGTTGCGCTTGTTGCCCACCCCACCCGGCGTCCCCGTGACAATCACGTCTCCCGGCGACAACGGAATGAAAGTCGACAAATAAGCGATCTGGCGCGGGATGCTGTGGATCATCTTGTCGGTGGTGGTGTCTTGCAAAACCTGCCCATTGAGCACCGTTTGCAAGCGCATGACCTGCCCGGGGGCGATCTCGTCGCTGGTGACCAGCCACGGCCCAAACCCCCCGGTCCGGTAAAAATTCTTGCCCGGCGTCCACTGCGAAGTGGCCACTTGCCAGTCGCGCACCGACCCATCGTTGTAGCAGCTGTAACCCGCAATGTGATCCCAGGCGTCGGCCTCGGCGATGCGGCGCCCGCCCTTGCCGATCACCACCGCAATTTCGGCCTCGTAATCCAGCCGGTGCGACTCGCGCGGCCGCACGATGTCTTGGCCGTGCCCCACCTGCGACTCGGGCAAGCGCAAAAAAATCGCCGGCGACTCGGTGATCTCGCGCCCGGTTTCGCGCACATGCTCGCCGTAATTCAAACCGATGCAAAAAATCTGCCCCGGATTGGGAATGACCGGCAGCACATGCAGCTGTGAGAACTTCAACGTGGGTCGGTGTTGCTCAGCGGCCCGCGCAGCAGCCCCCAGCAGGTTTTTCGCGATCAAGGTTTTCAGGTCAGGCGCTTGCGCCCCCAGAATCGGCTCCAGATCGAGCACATCGTCCCCGCTGACGATGCCATACGTGGGCTGACCCTGGTTCAAAAAGCTGGTGAGTTTCATGGATTGCTTTCAGTGGGTGGAAAAAAAATCAACTTTGCAAACGCGCCGAAATCTCTTGCCCGGCACGTTGCATCAACGGTATGAGCTTGGTCAAATCGATCATCGCCATGCGTTGCACCGTGGTCACCAAGGACAACGCAGCGGCCACGCTGCCGTCGGGGTGGTGCAAAGGAACCGCCATCGCCGCCAGGTTGGGCTCGAGCTCGCCCTGGGACACATAAACCCCCTGCTTGCGGATCTGGCTGAAGTGGCGGCGAAACGCCGCCCAATCGGTGGGCAGACCCGACTCGGCAATTTCCACGGGGTGAGCGTCAAATATCTTGTGCAACTGCGCCGTCGGCAACCCGGCCAAAATCACCTTCGGCGCCGCACCGCGAAACAACGGGCGGGGCCTGCCACGGCCATAGCTGAGCACCGCCGGCAGGGCCGCATATTCCCGATGGGTGTCCAGCAACCGGTCCCCATGCAGACTCGACACCACGCCATCAAAGCCCGTTTGCAGCACCAACTCCTTGAGGATCCCCAAACCGCACTGCAGCACCGGATCGGCCTGCCGGATCAAATGATCCAGCACCACCACCCGTGGCCCCAAGGTGTAGCGCGCGTCAGTGCCCCGGCGCAGCAGGCCGGCATCACCCAAGGTCTTGAGGTAACGGTACGCGGTCGGCACCGACACCTGCAGCGCCTCGCTGATCTCCTCGGCGCTCCAAAACAACCGTTGCTCGGTGAACAAATCGAGCACCCCGAGCATCCGCGCCAGACTGGTATCGCCTTTGTCGCTCATGCGGGCTTCAGCCTCCAGCAGCCAGCGCTTGGGCCATGGGCCAAGACGCCGTCAGCGCATCGAGTTCAGCCGCATCGCGCGCGACTCCCATGATGTAGCGGTCCGGGCGCAACATCACCGCCCGCACGCCGTGCGTGCGCAACCAATCCTGCACCTCGGGATCGGCATCGGCCCGCACCACCACCCCTTGCGCCAGCCATTGTTCACGCGTGTGCCCCGTCACGGCGTGCAGCACCTCGGCATCGCCCAACACCGCAAAATTCAAGCCCAGCAGCGTGTCGAGCAAGCGGCCATCGGCGAGCAGGGGTTGCGGAAAAATCTGCCCCACCTGTTCATGCTGGCCCCGTCCCAGGCCGGGCCCCAAACGGGGTGCGGGGAACTGAAAAATTTCAGGCTTTCCGGCCTTGAACTTCGCATCGCGCTCGCGCGCCGCTTGCGGATCGGTGGTCTGAATGATGTCGCCCAATCGCACCGCCAACTCGATGAACGCCCGCACATGCGGCGCCCGCTCATGGCCATAGGTATCCAGCAAAGCCTCTCTGGCCCTGCCGCGCAGCACCGCATTCAGTTTCCAGGCCAGGTTGGCGGCATCGCGCACGCCGGCACACATCCCTTGCCCCAAAAACGGCGGTGTCTGGTGCGCCGAGTCACCGGCCAGCAACAAGTGCCCCTTGCGCCAGGTTTCGGCCAAGACCGAATGAAAGGTGTAGATGACGGCACGCTCAATGTCGGCCTGATCGGGGGTGACCCACCGGCTGACCAGGCGCCACAGCGTTTCGGGCTGCACCAACTCCTCGGGATCGTCGCCGGGCATCAGCATGATTTCCCAGCGCCGCCGATTCCCCGTCACATTGCAATATGTCATCGGTCGAGCCGGGTCACAGTGCTGCACCGTGTGATCGGGCAAATGGGGCACTTCGGATTTGAGGCGCACATCGAACACCAACCACGGCTGATGCAAACCCAAATCGATCATCGGGGTCCCGATCGCTTTGCGGGTCAACGAACGCGCCCCGTCACACCCCACCACATAACGCGCCTGCACCGCATGGTTGCGGCCACGCGCCAAATCCAGCACCTCCAGCGTGACCACCTCGGGCCCGTCGTCCAGCGATATCACCTCCTGACGGGTGCGCACCTGGACATGTGGATAGCGTTGCAAACCCAAGCGCAGCACCGCCTCCAACTCGGGTTGATGAAAATAATGATTGCTGGCGCAACCGTGCGGACCGCGTCGATCCGAACCGGCCCGAATCAACAAGGTTTCACCCTGGGCATTGTTGAAATACATGCCCTTGTGACCCGGACGCGAAATCGCCTCGACCTCTGACCGCAGGCCTGCGGTTTCAAACACCCGCATCACCTCGCCATCAAAATGAACGGCACGTGGCAGCGGGTAGATCTCGGCCTCGCGTTCAATCACCAGCACGCTCAACCCATGCTGTCCCAGCAGATTGGCCAACATGGCTCCGGTAGGGCCAAAGCCGATGATCGCCACATCAAAAGGATCTGCGCTCAATCCCGGTATCCCATGCGTTGCTCCGTCTCTGCCACCCATTGCGCACGGCTTTTGAAACGGGGACGACTGCGTGCCAACTGCTCGGCCGCCGCCATCACCGCCTCATCGCTTTGATTCAAATCGATCACCTCACGCAGCGGTTGCTCGCAATACCAGGGCGTATCCATGAACACCTCCAGGCGGTTGCCCTCAGGGTCCCGGAAATAAATCGACACTGCATTGCCATGTGTGGCGCTCACCAGGTCACTGACATCGGGATCGGCTTGCACACGCCGGTGCACCTCACGCAAAGTCGCCAGATCCGGCACCCGAAGCGAAATCTGGTTGATCACACTGAATGCCAGGTCGGTCGGCCTGCCGGTGGCCAGCACCAGTTGATGATGCTCGGTCGGATCGCGGCTCAAAAACACCAAATCCACTGCACCCAGCAAACCCCGGTCGGTTTCAAAAAAACACAGCACCTCGCGATAAAAACGCGCCATGCGTTCGAGGTCCCGCACATAGAACCCCATGTGGCTGAACATCAGGGCATTGCGTCGAGCCAGAGGATGGGACATGGTGTGATCCTGTTGTGAAATGATCCGTGGGCTAAGCCACAAATTATAGACAGCGAATACACCGAATTATCTTGATATGAGAAAACAGATGCTTTTTAAATCTTGAAGCACCAAAAAAAAAGGCCCGTCTGTTAAGACGGGCCTTTCCGGGCTGTAAGAGCCTGACGATGTCCTACTTTCACACGGGAATCCGCACTATCATCGGCGCAGAGGCGTTTCACTGTCCTGTTCGGGATGGGAAGGAGTGGTACCACCTCGCTATGGTCATCA
>JACCEC011833843.1_pt1 | contig 48948 bp, 40 predicted proteins | sample 7450121 | NCBI WGS metagenome assembly JACCEC01 (sample SAMN15323455, study PRJNA562643) | freshwater metagenome | isolation source: river surface water | place: USA:Blue River Watershed | collected 2017-08-18
AAAGAAAATCAAATTATGAAAAATCTAACAATTAGAAAAGTATGGGAAGAATTCACATCAAAATATAAAGAATATTTATAATTTAATCATAAAAACGGAGTCTCATATTATGAATACTCAATGAAAAAATAATTAGAGAAATAATATAGTTATAATATAATTTCTAACTTTGCTTAAAATGAAAGGAAAAAAAGAATACCCACGGTGAGCCTCGATCTCACAACCTTAACTTTAGAAGAGTTATGCACCATCCAATTGTGCTACGCGGGCATATTATATATATTAGAGTATCTCTAATACATTTTTACTACCTGCATTTATATTAAAGTTATTAATATGAATATCAGTTGCGTTTTCCCATAATGTATTCTCGGCAGTAGCCTGTTGCGAAACTCCAAAATGATGCATTATGTTATATATAATTGAAATACTAATCAATTTTAAAATTAAAAAAAAGACAACCTTATATTTTCTTTATGCTATAACAATCATGTAAAACAATTTAAAACACTTTTGACTATAGTTTTAATATCATTTCCAGAATTATATTCTTCTCTATATTTATTTTCTAAAGTATTCATATTTCTTCTAACAATGTTATTTCCATATATATCCACTTTTTCATGACATTTATTATCAAAATGAATTTCTCTTCCGCATTTAAAGCATCCTTTGTTATATGAAATTATTTCTTTCTTTAAACGATTAATATCTGATTTAGATAAATTTAAAGAAGAGTAAAATCCTCCGCGAACACGATCAATTCCATATTTTACCATATATTTTTTTACTAAGATATCTTCTTCAAAAATGTTATATGTTTTCTTACTAAAAATTATTGATATCGGTTTGTATTTAGAAGTAAAAACATTCTTAATTTCGTCAAAGTTTGAAATTAACTTTTTATAAGTACTACCGATATAATACATATCATTTTCACATTTAAGCACATAAACGATCATATCTGGTCGGATTCTTTATATATGATATTATAAATCAATTTTTAAATATTATATACACGTTAACATATGTCTCTCTACAAATTAATTAAAAAACACAGATGGGATGTATTTACATTACTAATATTATAGTTGGCGTTAGAAAAAATAAAGCTAAACAGCTTATATCTAAATTAATCTAGATTGAATCTGATACGAAGTCAAAATCATCATTTCTTACGACAAAAAAAAAAAGAAAATGCCCAGCATATCTTCTAAAACCCGAGCGACATTGCTGATCTTGCGACCTTCAACACCTCCTCGGCCTGTCTCTTCCTCACCAGGACAGAGCGGTAGACTAGCACAGCAGTCATTACTGGATGTTGCTGGTCAACATCGAACCGCGGACCGCCTCTCTCGTTAGAACCATGGCTCCATGTAAGAATGGTCTGCTTCCAGCCTTCGATACCGCAACGAATCAGTACACCGTACTGCTTACGCCACTGATGATCAGCACTGTGAGCGCTCACCATGATATTGCCGTTGCGAATCTTGCGACACCCGTAGCAAACCCTCGCATGACAAGGACCGAGCTCTCCACTAATGCGAATCTTGCAATCTTGAAGAAAGCAGGTATCGCAATCCTTGCTAGAAAGGAAGCAAAGAGTTGGATCCACTTGCGGAAGCACGTTTCGCTGAAAGTACGCTTTCGTCTCTGCCTTTTTATCAGTAAAGTCGTAAATGTCATTCACGAGATCAGCTGGAAGAAGAGAGAAAATAGAACCTGCGAAGACTGCGGCCTGCATGATGCTTGTTGCTTGTTGCTTGTTGCTTGTTGCTTGTTTGCCTATAGGACTTAATTTAGAATCGTGGTTTTCAACTATTTTTGTAGTTAGAAATAGCATTTTAGCGCTATATTAAACTAATTGAAAAATACATATTAATGTGTAATACTCTATCTAACGACTAAAATGGGCAATTTTTTATCTAAGAAAGAAAAAAATAGTGAAAGGTTTAGAAAAAATAAACAAAGTAAGCAAATCAACTAGATTTAGTTGAATATACTAGTTTAAATCGAGTAGATATTTTACGGACAACCTGACTTTTCGCTATATACATTATGAATATAACATGACCAGTTATGTCCTTTAGAACATTTAAAATTACCAATCATTCTAGTATTTTTAAATTCATCCTCGTTTAACAGAGTAAATCCTCTAGAATTAATTTTAGCAACCACTTCTTCTTTAGACAATTTTTTACGAGAATAATCTGTATAGTTTTTATTATTATATTTACAATCGCAGCTGCATTTAGTTAGTCTATAAGCTTCTCCTACTGTTGATTCCCATTCAATATCATGAATTTCGCACTTAATAATCATACGAGTGTTAGTATTAATATATAAACTACTATTAACCATTTTAAAGCTAAGATTAGCTAATCGTTCAATAGCCTTTTCTTTCGTAATAGCGCTCATAACTTCGAATATCAGTGTAATAAGTATTTATCAGATACCGAATTCAATTTTTATCAAAAAAAATAACAACATTGTTTAAGTCGCGTATGGATAACGGCAGAACAGTCATTATGTGATAAGTAATTGTGCAGCAGAACCATCACATTTAGGTAGCGTATCGAAGTGCCGCACTTCCATCCGTTATGAGCAAGAAATTGATAGCAACGGCGTTGACAACGAGATCAGCGGTACGGTCCGAGCGAACATACGTCGACGAGTATTCGAAGTAAAATTCACGGGCACGGGACACATTGATATGACCGGATGGTTGGTACGTTCCTGGGTAAAGATTGAACGCAACCATGTATAAACCGTTATCAGTAGGCGTTCGTACATTCCAGCCGCCATAGGTGAATGGTACATACGAGTTGAAGAATTTCGAAGGCATGTTGTTGAAAAGTGGGATACCTTGAGCGGTAATGCTGATACGCGAGACATGACCCTCTTGTTTGCTGAGAAGGTAGCCACCGTTCGAGCCAGTGACACCATCAGCAGCGAGTACCGACGTCTCAGTGACTTGGCCGAACTTATGCCAGTCAGACATGTTAGGATCAATGACCGAATCTTGACTGTTGACAGCGATGACATTGGCATTCGACGTAACGTTAGCCGTTGGGCGAATACCGATGTAAAGAGTTTCAATTGGCCACTTAAGACCCTGAAGATGGATGTTATCGGCCGCCTTGTTAACGTTGGTTACTTGGCGACGGTGTACACGGATAAGAGTGAAACCGACACGGGCGATGTAGATATCATGGATATCAGGCTGTACGAAAATGTTGTTAATGTAAAGATCAAAGTTAGCAAACGTTGGCGTGGTTACTACTGGAGCCGTAAGATTCGAGGTCGAAAGCGCACCAGGATTGATAATAGCACGAAGAAGTTGTTGAGGAGTAGCAAGATCAATGTTAATGAAACGTTGACCGTATGGAATACAAACCGAAGGAATCGAAAGGCGAGGATCCGTGTTGAACCAGAAAAGAAGAGGAATAAACATTTCAAGATCAGTGTGCGTTTTCTTGTACGTTTGGTGACCATCTAAATGTTGGAACGAAGCACGCGCGTTCTTAGGAGCTAATGGAGCAGTCGTCGTATCGTAGTATTTGTACATAGCCGTGACAGGAAGTTCTTGGCCCATGTTCTTGAACCAGCCTACCGTTTTCGATTCAGGTACACAGAATTGACGGTGGACATTGTAGGTATCTGGGTAGTACTCATCAAGAGGATTGCCATTTACATCGAACGAAACCTTTTGGAAAAGACGCTCACCTGGGAAATCACACCAGCGGAAAAGAGCGCAATCAGCATTAGCATTAGAAGCGGTACCCGAGAAGGTAACCGTTGGCGAGTTAACTTTAACATGAACAACCATATCGTTGAAGAAATCACCGAACTGAGGGATCGAGAATTGAACCTTCGAGCCGAGAGTTGGGTTGTTAGCTACTACCTTATTATATTCGAAACCCATGGCAGCGAATGGTTTAAAATGGGCGTTCATGAAGATGACGTGCGTCTTCTCAATGTCGGCAATCGTTGGCGTTGGATTTGGGAGATCCTTACGCGCAAGACGGATAGCTGCGAGACGACGGGAAAGGCCGTCCGTTGCCATAAGCATTTGATCTTGCTTACCATCGTTCGCGAGAAGGCTATAAACACCACCAGATGACATGTTTGTAGATTATTAAAGTTTATTAAAAGTTATAGAATCGCTATAAACTGTATACCTATATAATATCATTTAAGTTTATTCTAGAAAAAAATAATTATTTATACTAAAACATTTTCAAATAATAAGCTCAATATAACATTACTCGTTATAAAATAAGTAAATTTCTTCTAAATAATCTTTATCGATTGGTAATTCATCGATAGAAATATTAATATAATTATTCACAGTTTCTAACAATTTATTTAATCTAATTTGATATTCTTCTTCTTTTAAAGTTAATTTTTTATCTTTATCATGGTAAAAACAACCTTTAACTAAATTATTTTGAATTCTATAATTATCTGGATTTAATCTAATAATATATAATGGCATTTGAATTGATTCTTGTATCTTTCGCATCCTATATAATTCACTTTCTTCAGTATAAATATCATATCGACAATGTTGTCTTTCATCTATTTCTACAATAATGCAATAATTATTTCTAAATAATAGAAAATCTGGTCTATGGGCACTTACACCTCCAGCAATTTTTTTATCTAATCTAGCTTCTTGATATAATTCTTTTAATTTTATTGTAAACGCATTTTCTTTGGTTTTATATTCAATCACTTTTATATGATTGGGATTTAATTTTGCAAAACAAGTGTAACAATATGGTCTGTATTTAGGATTTAATGTACTTTCATTACACAACTTACAATATTGCATGGACAATTGAATCATATTATCTAATTTATGTTCTTTACAATAAATCATTTTATCTCCATCAAATCCATAAGAAGCTCTGGTTTTATATGTATCATCAATGCATATTTTATTTTTATTATTTATATTCAACATAACACCATTAGCATGATCTTCACATAAACAAGGTGTGTTAGATATTTTAGTGCCAAACATTCCAACATTCTTACATTTATTTTCAAAGCATAACTGAAACTCAGCGATTGTAGGTAGTTTAATAATTTCCACATTACTATGTGTACATAAGGACTTTAATAAATTATTACAATTAACACAAATACAAGCTGATGATTCTTCTGGGCCAAATTCTGCTTTATTACTACAATTAATTCCGCTACATTTTTTAAAAGATTTAGTTCTATAGTTTCTAATACTTAGATTAATATGATCTTTACAGAAAGATGCATCTAATAAATTATCATTAATATTCGCTTCTGTATTTACTAGTTTATAGTTATATTCAGCTAATTCTTTACAATATCTTTTCTCACACATTTTATGGATATTTAATCCATTAGCATTGTCAAATTTAATAATTTCGCCGATAGAATGATCTAAGCAATAAATAGTTGACTCAAAGCAACCATATCCGGCTCTTTTATCACAATCATTCTTAGCGCAAAATCTAGGCATTCTTTTTTAATTTTATATCTTCTGGTATTAACAATATGTTTGGAATTCAATTTTATTCTATCAACAAAAAAATAAAAAATATAAACACTTATCTAATATTAACTATTGTTTACACTTTTTTAGTTATAACACATATCATATTATTCTCCTTATGTTCATTACAATATTCTGGATCCATTCCTTTAAAATTATATAAAGCTCTTTCTTTGCAAACTTTTTTGCCATTAACTTTTAATTGACATTTTTTATGATTAGTGTTTACAATTTTGCTTTCTCCATTTAAAACTTTATGTTCGCCGCAGAAATGCTTTTTTTCTGCATTTTTATAAGATGCTCTTTTCTTACAATTGCCGACAGAACAAATATTATAATTCTTATTAACCATATTATCTAACGCATGATCCTTACAATATCTACAACCTTTTTCTTCTTCGTAATTATATAAAGCTCTTTTATCACATTTAATATTATTAACTTCATCAACATAGATACATGTAAGAGGTGGCATTCTTAATAATCTATTTATCTTCTTATTAACTAACTAATTATTCAATTTTATTTTTTATATGAGATTCTACATGTAATTCTACTTTATACATAAACTTCATATGGCCATGATCTAAAAACTTTCTCATAAGAAATTCTTTTTGTCTAAACTCTACTTCTTTAGTTTTATTATTCATTATCTTAGCATCATTTAACTCATTTCTTATGATTGTTAATTCTTCATAATGTTTTTTACAAAACAGTCCGCGAAATGCGTTAACTAAATTTGTATGCTTTCTACAACTATAAGCATGACATAATTCTGCTCCGTTTTTGTTATATCTTTCATATTTACTTAATGGGTTTGAATTTTTCATATTAGTGGATATTTTATCTTTCGACTCTACAATTAAATTCACATCTAAATTTGGATTTTTAATATTATCCCAGCGGTCATATCTATAAATAAAACCTTTGTATGATTCGCTATGATAGTTTAAATTCTTGTTTAGAAATTTTGGTACTTTAATGCCAAAATCATCTAATATTTCTTTTTTACTATTGTATGATTTTATATAATGTTTATCTAAATCGTACATATTGATTTTCTCAAACTGTTGCGGATTGAATTGTGTATTCATTTTATATGTCATATGTATTCGACGGATATATAGATGAATTTCGTTTAAGTAATGTTGCTAGGTACACTGCAGGGTTTACGCCAACATCGACTGCATTTAGTTTAGATTCTTCAACAATTAGTTTAAATCATTTCGATTCAACAACAATTACAAGTAGTGACGTTGTCAGTCTTCAAACATTTACTTATTCTAGAAATACAGCAGTAGGACCAAATCAAATATTATATGTATATGCTCAGCAAGATAAATTATTTATAACTCCTAGAAGTACCGAAACTGATGTTGTTGATTTCACCGTATCAAATCCAGCAATTACTTCTGGCGACATAAGAAAAATACCTGTTTACTATATATCAAATAGTTCAAATGTATTATACTCAGTTGTTGGTGGTTGCCGTGTATATGAAATAAGTCCATTTATTCCTGTTATAAATGCTAGCACATCTACAACAGCAGTAGTAGTTTCTTTAACTTCTATTGTCCCTATTGATGCAAAAAAAATAAAAGTATTAATTACTCACATTCACGTTGGAACAATTTCTGCTGGAATTGTTGTAGGGACTAATGCATCTTTATATAATACATATTTAACAACTAATGTAGCATCTACAACTTATTTGATAATTGAGATACCTGTTTTAAATCAAAGTGTATCTGCATATTTAAGCGTTCTGGCATCAACTACTAATTTTAGTTTAAGTATTATCGGATTTATGGTTTAATTTTGCATATAAAAATAATCATTTAAATCTATTTCAACCGAATCAATCAAATTATTAAATCCTTCGTCTACATATATTCTGTATAATTTCTCTGTGTAAATTATGGTCATTTTACTTATTATACTTTTGATGATATGATATATTACGAATTTATACATGAATTCTTTGAACGGAGTTGAATATTTGTGAATGGATTCTACTACAAGTTTTTTTATTTTGTTTTCTAAGTACAATACTGATTTTGAAATGTTTAAAAAATCTTTATAGAAATTATTTATAAATTTTAGTTGTATTTTTTTTAAATATTTTTCATTACGTCTTAATATGTAATTACCCAAATTAATTAATCTAGTTTCTATCTCTGCTAATTCAGAATTAAGAATATAGTTTCTACCAAATTCGTGCAAAATATTTACATTGTTTACCTCTATAATATTATTAAAATGTTGATAGAATTTTACTTTTGCGTTATCTACAATTTTATTTACTGTTTTCATGTTTCTTTCAGTAATATACCAATTCTTTTTCACATGTAAATTAATATATTTAAGAGTCAAATTAGTTTCTAATCTTGTTTCGTCCCTATTTAAATTTATCATATTATATACTTTGTTTTCAATAAAGGTTGACTCTTTTTTATATCTTCTTACATATTTTTTAATAATGTTAGAAGCATTTTCATTGGCTTTTAAGTACAGATATTTATCTATATATTTATATTCACTTACATATAAATATGAAAGTATGTTGTCCAAATTGTCGTAAGAAATAATATCCATATTTTCTATATCTGTATTTGATTATATGTATTATACATCAAAAAAATAATTCAATTCTTTTTAATAGTTTGTAACTATGTATTTTTATGCTTTATCGAGTGGCGTTCCAATATTTGTGTCACAATCCCATTCAAATGTATTTGAGTTTCTCCCACATATTCTTCTATCAGATAAGAATATTACATAAGTTGAAAAGAATAGTAACAATGTTATTGACAACATTAATATTTTTTCTAACGGCGAAAAATGCAATTGATACAGTGCTAGTAATACTATAACTGCAGCAAATGCTAAAACCCATATAAGTTTAAATATTTGAATTGCTGTTACTGATGTCATTTTAAAATTTGTTTGATATTTGTTTTTTATAATTTGTTTCTGTATATAATGACATATATAGATTCTATATAATTAAAAAAGTAAAATGTAATATAACGATATACTCACAATCATTACAATCGCATATTCATCATATCTCTGCTATTATATTTAATCTGTTGCTTTAATACATAGTTTACAGAACTTGTATTCCATGATGTATTTCTTTTCTTAATATTGTATTCATTCAATATTTCTGAAATAGTTTTCATAGTCGGTTTAAACTTTTCGCTATTGTTTAATTCTCTATATTCATAGTGGTCATCCTCTAGAGTAATAACAATAGGTACAAAGTTATTAGCGTTTTCAGAATTAATATCTTTGAGTAGATTTAATAAGTTTGTAGATAATCTATGAGTTGTTGTTTCTCTACATACATTCATAGAAATGAATTTAATAATTTTTTGTTCATTATTATTTTTAACTAATTTTCCATTAAACGTTGCATATCCGTAAGGAGCTTTCCCCATATGGATATTATTAGCTTTTCTATACATAACACTGTTTTTTACTCTTTCTGCAATAAGTTCAGATTCGTACTGACTTGCGTTAATTAATTTTCTAAATTCATGCTTACCAAATGCAGTACTAAGTGTAATATTTTCTTTTACTGAAATTAGATTAATATTTTTTTCATTCATAATCTTTACTAATTCATCGGCTTTTTTGATATTACGAGAAAATCTATCAGCAGATGCTACAACAATATTAATATTTGCATTTGAGTTATTTTTAATAAAATTATCAAGTAGAACTTGTTTATTGTTTTTATATGCTGAACATTTTTCAATGATAATATTATCAATATACAATCTATTATTAAAGCAAAATTCCTCGCAGATATATTTTTGAGCATCGATACCTTGCACCTTAGTAGAAGCTCTAATATAAATCACTACATGTTTATTCTCTAAGTTTAATTTTTCACTAATCTTATTGCTACTTGTGGTTTCACTAATCTTATTGCTACTTGTGGTTTCAATAACACTTTGTTTAATACTAGACATAAATTTTTGAAATCCAGATAAAAAGCTCATTTTAAAGATATTACTTCTGTACTTATTGTATATAGAATTATAATCATAAACATTAAATTCAATTTTTTTACTACACTACAATTCTATAATATATAGATTTCCCAGTAACTTCGTCATTTCTATCAAACTCAATGATATCTCCGGCTATTGCATGTGACCAAATGACGCACGGGTCATTTCTTTTGATCTTAGGTAATTTTGCCTTTCTGGTAAAAAGAGTAGATATAACCTCTGCTCTTTCTTCTCCGTTTAATACTTTATATTCTGGTACTAATACATGTTTAGGTACTGTTATGATAAAATTTGTGTAAGTATAGCAATATATATTGTTTTTCCAGCAATTACAATGAATTTTTTCATGATCAAATAAGCATTCTACATCTGAGGCTGTGCTGTTATTTTCATTTAATTCTTTATACTTACTTTGAAATTCTCTTATATAATTACTTACATGTGTACTTACTGGATTTTGTGTAATAATAATAATATCAAATGGTGTTTTTTCTCCTTCTGTGTCTAAATTATCTTTGGTTATTTTCGATATATTTTTTTTCACATCTGCAGCTTTTAATATGTCACTTGTAATAAAATGGTATAAAATAATATATGTGTTTTTCTTCCATTTTGAGTTTATACTCGATTTGATACTAACATAACCTTTTTTAAATACTTCTTCAGAGAATGTTTTATTATCCATAATAGGATCGTCTAAATTAAGTTTTCTATAATTAATAAATTCTTCGCATATGTTTTTGTATATAGAAATTACAATTTGATCATTAGCTCTGATTTGAAGTCCTTTAACTGGCGGCATCACTGTTTCTATATGTGATGTTATATGTTTATATATGTTTATATTTCAATTTTATTTATAATAGCTATATTATATGTAAAGAATTTCAGAAATATGTTAAACAAACTACTTATATTAGCACTGCTTTTTGTATTTACAATACTTGCTAGAGGTTTATATAATTACGGCAAACAGTATATTAGACTATATACCAAACCATATCATAATATTATACCTGAGGTAATGATAGAAGATGAATATATAAAAACTTTAAGTATGCCGGATGTAGCCATCTATAAAAGTATGCCATCGTCTTTAAAAAAGAAAAAAATGGATGAATTCATATCTAATAATAAAGATTTAGTAAATAAAATCAATATTGAATCTGCTCAAAACTATGTAAATAATATTATAACCGATTTTAATGAAAATGCTGTAAATAAAGTTGATGTTATTAATAAAATTTCATCCCAACCATTTGTGATATCGTTAGATAATGGAGCTATATTAAATGTAGTTCCTGTCGTAAAAAAAATTATTATAGATGACATACAGGCAGTAAATGTCGATAATGAAAATGCTGGTACTGTTCATTATGATTTAGAGTCTACCATTGCAAATGTTAAATCTCAGATTGATGTAGAAGATGAAAGAGAAAAAGAAGTTCTTTATAAGGAGATTGCTGGTGCTGTTCATTATGATTTAGAGTCTACCATTGCAAATGTTAAATCTCAGATTGATGTAGAAGATGAAAGAGAAAAAGAAGTTCTTTATAAGGAGATTGATGGTAAGATATTCGCAAAGATTGCAGATTTTGTAGATTCTGAATTAAAATCAGCATCTATAAGCGCAGTTGCTACTTCTTTATCTATTTAAATTAATGTATATGAATATAAATAAAATGGATGAAATTATTGAAAAATTTAATAATTTATATGATGAGTCGTTAGATATATATAATATTTCTAAATCAAAAGATTCTACTAATATTGATAAATTAAATTTAATTAGCGAGCATTATTCTAAGTTAAAGGAATTGTCATCTGAGTTAGATATTATTTCTAAAAAGGTAAAATTATTAAAACAAATAGAATTATTTTCTAAAAATAAACTGAAAGAAACAATATTAAATAGCAATAATAGTTCTAACGACTATGAAAATGTTAATACATCTTTAAAATTAATAGATCCTATAACTAAAAAAAAATATATTAAAAGTGAAAAAGTAAAATCGAAATCGTTATTACAATGCGTAGTAATAGATTTTGATAATAAAAAATTTGATCATGAATTTATCAAAGATCATATTGCTTCTCAATCTTATTTAAATTTATTTTATGAAGAAAAAACTGATCAGTTTTATTTCAATATAAATGGAAGAATTTTATGCGGTAATATACAGCGCGTTAGTCACAGTCCCAGTTATAAGTACACTAAATGTAAATATTTAAATTGCGATAAAGAAAACTGTCGTTTTTACCATGATAAAGATATAATATTCTATAAAAGTCGAGAGAAATATGATTATTTTGATAAAGATTCATTGTATAAGATTTCTACTAATTTAGTCAATATCACTAAGAATGATTTAATTAGATATGAAAAGCGAATAGTGCATGACTTACTTGTATATAATATTTTATGTAATTTTTATTCTAAAGACTAAATAAAATAATTAGATATAAATAATATAATTTTAATATTATTGAAATGAGTACTCCATCTAAACGTTCAGTAGGTCGTCCTCGGCGCACACCACAGCCAGACCCTATGCCCCGAAATGGTATTGTATACGAGCCTAGTAGTTCTGATAATTTGGTAGAAATGTCTTATGATAATGTTTCTGTGTTTAAAAAAATATTTAATCTTCTTAAAAATATGAATGTCAAAGAAATTAACTTCTATTTTACCGACACAGGCGTGCTATTATTTGGAGTCGACCATTTAGAAAAAAATATAATCCATATCAAAGTTAACTCTCATAAGTTAAATCATTATTTCTGCGAAAGACCTGTTACAATTACTTTGGATACTAAGAATTTAGATAAGATTACTCAAAAGATAGATAAAAATTACGAATTAATGTCTTTTATTTTGAAAAAGGATTCTTATCGAAATAATTTAATTATTATTTTAAATAATAAGGAGATGTCTATAGATGAAAGTCATATTATTCGTTTAATTGAAAGCGATCATAATTATGATACTTTTATGAATAAATCTTCTAACTACAATAGTTATCCTCTTAAATTTGAACTTAATTGTAAATATTTTAAGAAACTAATTAATGATATGTATGTTTTCAGCGAAGTTTTCACTATTGAAAAAGTAAATAATCAACCTTTACAATTTGTATATAAAAATCTTAATAATACAATTCGTGGCTATAATATTTGTAAAGATGCAAAAAAAATTAGTTTAGAAACTACTTTAGATGAAGAAGATATTTTTAGCGTATCTGTTCAAATTGATTATGTTAAATCTATTTCTAATTCTCTTCTATCAGAAAAGGTAAAAATATTTGCCGACTCTGATAATGATTTAGTATTTAATATGTCTATAGACGAAGGAGTAATTGATATTACCTCATATGTATCTATTAATAGATATACAATTTAGTATTATTAAACCAATTTATTCTTCATTTATTTCTTCATATAGTTTATCTTGTATAAACATAAATTTATGTATTTGTTCGTCTAAAGAATAATCATCTATTTCTTTTTTACAATCCATGGCGATCATATCTTTATTTCTATTTAATATTGATGGAAGATAATAAATATAAAATATTGTAAACATAAAAACAGACAATGCAATTGCCAATACTTTCATACTCATGCTCGTCATTTTGTTTATATTGTTATTTATATTAAATATAATTATATGTAAAATGATAAATTAATTGTTTCTCTCTTCTAAAAGAATAATTATTTTTTTTTCTTAAAAATAATCTGTAATAGAATATATAGTTCTATTTAATCTAAGACTAAAAATATAATAAAAATGGTTGAATTCTTAAATAACGTCATGGCTGGTCCTGCTGCTGTTAAAGCGGTCAATAATAAAGCAGTTTCGGCGTATGTAATGTGTCTATGGGCTGCTATTCTAGTATTAGTAGTATGGGTACTGATAACATCTATCGGGTGGGGTGTATCTGGTTTTAACAACAGTCCTAACAACATTCGTCGCTATGTTGTTGCCGAAGATGGTCTAAGTCTTGATGATAAGATTAACCATAACTCTAAATCTGGTCTAACTGGTTCGCGCGATGTACCAGTATTCTTCTCTGATTTCAATGTAGAAATGGCTCGCGATGCTGACGGTAATCTCAACCCTCAACGCGAATCGTTTGCCGGTGAAAAAGACGATGTGACGAACATTGAACAGCGTTTTATGGTAAATTAAATAAAAAAATAATATAATATTGAATTTCTTACTATTTGGATGTGCTATGTATGCACGCAATTAATAAATTAGAAAGAGACGCTTGGTACATATTAATAGCTTCATACCACTGAACTGTTTGTGTGTTTTTTTTTACAAATTCTCCCGATTTAAAATTACTACATTCGTAAACTACCGGGTTGTTAGAGAATTGTCTGTCTGAATGATAGTTATATTTATATCCTAGATAAGGATCGTGATAATATCTACAATTGTCTTTAGAACAAATTAGATTTTTGCTTTTTAAATTATTATTACATAAAATACTTCTACTATTATCTACCGAAGATCTACTTTGATTATATACATGATATAATCTAGAGTTTATTATTTTAAAATTATTAGAATTTCCAACTTTGATTATTATTTGTTTTATAGCTTTATCGTAGATTAATAAATCGAACGGTATTTTATGTATATTGTCGTCGTTGATATGACTAATTGTATGAATTTGATAAATGTTATTAAACCCAATATCTATTTTTTCTAACGACAATTCATTTAAATTAAAATATTGTATATGATTTTTATTAGAATTACACTCTTTATTTTTATCTTTTAACGAAAGTTGATTTACTAAATTATTAATACAATCAATATCCATTAATTCTAAATTCATACCGACATAATTTATATTTGTAGGTAATTTTTTTTTATCTTTTTTTGATAAAGATATTACATTTTTATATATAAAATTCATGCAAGAGTCTCCATCCGGATTATCCAAATCTTTTAAAATATTTTTATATTCTATGCTTGCGATTTTTAATACTTGTGAATTCTGTTCTATCTCATCACATATATGCTTTTTAATATTTCTCAGTTCATGTTCAATTTTGTTAGCTAAATCTATTTTACTTTCTATGTTATTATATTTATTTAATTTCATGAATTGAGATACACTGTTATATATTTCTTCTACACAGACATGCATTTTATTGAGATGTATTTCTTAAATACAAACAATAATATTCTTCTATACTTAGTCTATTTTTATAATTGTAATTAAAAGTTCTTGAAAAGATGATATCGAAGAAATTGTTAAATTTTTGAATATAATTATCTGATTTTTGATGAACTCCACAGGCACCTAATAAGATGTCATTAGAGAAGTATTCTTCTTTCTGTTCAGCATCTTCTAACATTTCTTTAGGCATATCACCTAGTACCCATCTATATAAATGAAGTAATGCCAAATGATTAAATTTTTCTGAATTATCATATCCATATGCATCGCTACTACTGTTATTAATAGTACTTTTGCTATCTTCCGATTCTTTGCTATTGTCGTTAGAAGAAATAGAATTGTTATTGAATATGTTAAAAAGATATTTACCTGTTAACATTTCATATAATATACACGAAGATGTCCATATGTCTACCGAATTATTATAATCTCTAATCCCAATAACTATTTCTGGAGGTGTGTAATAAATAGTCTGTATGTTAAGTGATTTCATAACTGAAGAAGATATCAAACTTTTATTAAAATCTATAATTTTTACAACGAGGTGTTTAATTATTTTTTGAATACCTCCGGATTTGACTTCTTCTTTCATGATAAAGTTTATCATTTTTTCTAACGACATATTTTTATTATTTTTTGTTTCTTTAAATCCTACCAAAATGTTTTCAGGTTTTAAATCCCCATGGATGATATTAGAGAATTCTAATTCGGCCAATCCCATCATAATTTTATAATGAATATGCTTGACTATGTCATAATCTAGCAATTTCCCTGATTTTTTAATATATAATTTGTTAAATGAATTTAAATCTGATATATATTTTTTAAGTTTGACACATGGCTCTCCTCTGTAATCTTCTTCTTTGTCTATATACCAACCTTTAATTGTTATTATACTGCTTTTAATGGAGAACCCTAAATTTGATTCGCATTGCTTTTTAAACCCAGTTCTGTTTTTTTTTATAATATTTAAAATATCTATTTCCTTAGCCGCATCTTTCTTCTCATCGTGACTATACCTTTTTATAACGTTACCATCTTTATCTAAAAATACATTCGCAAATGCGCCCCCACCTATTTTCACACTTTCATTCATTTTACAAACTATTTTGTATAATATGTATTAAACTTGTTTTCAAATAAATATAAAAACACACAAATCAATATTTTAAAATGCACACTGTTGTTTCTTATGGGATTGCTTTGATGCGTAAAGTACATATTCAGAATGATGATAATAAATATGAATTTCTATTTATAAAAAAAAGATCTACATACGCGTTCATAACTTTTGTTAAAGGTATTTATAATAGAAATAACGACCACGATGTCATCAAATTATTTAATAATATGTCTATAGAAGAGAAAGTATGTATAATGTCTTTAAACTTTAATAACATATGGTATATGTCGTATTTAAAATCTCCAAGAACTATGAACCCTAGAGAATTGTCTAAGTACGATAATTGTAAAAATAAATTTGAAAAGAAATTTCTTACAGATAATGGAATTCGTCTTATGAAATTATTAAAAAATAGTAAATCTGTACAATGTCTATGGGAGATGCCTAAAGGTATGAAGAATAAAAATGAGTCAGATATAAATGCAGCAATTAGGGAATTTAGTGAAGAGACTAATATTAGTAAAAATAAATATAGAATTTTATGGGATTCTCCTAAATTTGAATATAAGTTTGTAGATGATGACGTAGAGTATAAGTATGTTTATTATCCCGCGATCATGCTAGATCCTAAGTTTATTCCTAATATTGATATTAGTATTCACAAATCATCTTTAATGGAGTCTTCAGACATTAGATTTCTCACTCCCATGGAGGCGTATGTTTTGACGAATAATAAAACTTTATTTAAATTTTTGAATAGTATAAAGAACAAAATTAAAAAAAATATATCATAATATTCAGTCTTAAGTTGTATTATATTTTAGTAGGTATTTTAGCCGACTTCCAATATTTTTCAAATTCAGCAGGGTCTTTTATATCTTTAGATTCTTCCGTCACGTTTTTAACTATTTCAAACACTTTTTCAATTTTGCTATTTAGTTCGTCAGTAAGTATTTTTTCTTTAAACATAGGTATCTGATTTATTTCTAATAATTTGTAACATAGTGTTCCTAGATAAACATATTCTGACGACTTGACTTCTCTTATTTTTTTAACTTCTTTTACAAATTTTATAGGATTGTTAAATATATGAAATGTATAATTATTTTCATTTTCATAATCTTCTTTTCTATTAGAGTACATGCTATGATATTCGACATCTAAACATTCTTTAGACAATTCTAATATTTTATTAATAATATTTCTATCGCTAATAGAAGATAAATCCCCCTCTTTGTATCTACCCCCATATTGACTATTTTTAAATTCTTCAATATTATCTAAAATAAATCGTATACCTTCATGATCTTTATCAGATTCTTTGTAGAATAAAGAGATAGCACTGTACATGATAGCATCTTTATTATATCTTTCTTTATCAAAATGATAGTAGCTATATTTATTATTGTATAAGTCTTTAAATGAACAAAATCTGAAAACACATTCTATAAATATAGACATTTCTGCAATATTGATGACTTCCATGCCTAATAAAGGCTGTGGTTTATAATAATCTGGCATTTCTCCTTGTACAATCTTTCTCATAAAAGGACTTTTAAATTCCATAAGAACAATCATTTCTTTTTTATCACATTTTACATGTTCTTCAATAACACTTGTTTCATATATATTTTCTAACTGCTTCTTGTTTATAATTTTTTTTAGACTGTCGTTAGAAATAATACACAGCCCGTCAGGAGAATATGAAATATATTTATTAAAATCACAAGGGAGTGATCCCGTTTCGAAAAGTTTTGTCTTAAACTCAATTTCAACATATTGTTGAACGCCATATTCCATAAGAGTTCCAAACCATAGAGGCGCGCCTTTTTTAAAAGTATACATATCCATCTTAGTTTTTACGAATCCTTTTATATTTTCATATTTATTAATACCCATGATTGTTGCTATTTGAGAACCGCCTACTGTAAATTTTCTTTGAGCTAACCATTCTTCAGAACCTTGTTTAGGTAAATGTTTATGTTTTTCAATAAATTCTTGCAAAATATGATGTTTGTTCATATTACTAAAGTTTAAAACACAGTTTTTCGATTTTTGTTTAATTCTTTGTTTAATTATACAACGCATAAGAGTTTAAATATAAATCAAAAAATCAATTTTATACATATACAATACCGAAGTATAACATATAATTAATTTAGATAATTACAGTAATTTTATTATCTTTAGACTGAGACGCATGTGTAGCTAATTTATCTGCTAAAATATTTCCCTTATGATAAAAATTTAGTTCCACACTTTGTCCATTTTCTTTTTTAGAATCTTGATGTCCTCTAACGTGTTTAAATCTAACATTCGAATTATTTAAAATTATCCAGTTATATACATTTAATATTTCAAGTATAATATCACTATTTTTTTTATCCATAATAGATCTTTTTTCAGTCCATCCTTTCATCCATAGTGTAATTAAATCTATCCAAAATTTAGAATCTGACACAATTAGAAATTCATCTTTAATTACATCATCTTTACTTTCATCAGCCATAAATATTTCATTATAATCGAAATTGTTTAGATGGTTATTAATATGAGAACTAAGATATTTTTCTAAATTACATTTCTTATTTTTATCAATTAACATAAACTTTATCACCCTCAAAGCTATTAAGATAGCATTTCCTTCAGCCCTGATGTTTGTCGGATGAAATGATGTGTATTTAGAAAATATAACACTATTTTCATTTTTGTGGTCACTACACACTATTTCATTTATATTTCCAATATTTTGATTATTTGTATAAGAATATGCTACTTTGTTACAATTATCTTCACGGCATCTATAATTGAAATTTCTGCCATTAGTATCGCCAGAATATAAAACAATAGAACTATTCGATTCTGTATATATTATTTTTTCTTGAGGCAATTTTTCAAATATGTTAATAGAATTATAATTATTAAATTTTTCCTTATTATTTGTCGAATGAATATATATTCCAGATCCTCCAAATTTAGTACCTTGCCTTTTACCAATACAACTACCATCTGTAAATAATATAGCAGAAAATGATTTAATTGTAGATTCTGACAACATATCATCTTCTACCTCTTTTTTATCATTAATATTATTAGAATCTAATAATTTTTCAAGCTCTTCTACTGAAAATGTTTTTGATTCCGCCATGTTTAGTAATGTACGATATTAAATTCAATTTTAAATCAAATAAGACTAACATAGTTATTCCCAATAAAATTTAAAATATCTAACATTAGACTCATTTTTTCTAGCTGCTAGCTCCATTTCAATTAGTTTGATTTTGATAGAATGACACATATTATATTTTCTTTCGTCTTCTTTGTTTTCTAACTTTATTCCTAATTTTTTACATATTTCTATTAGTTGGTTTTTTTCAAAATGTTCACAGACCGACCCAGTTATAATTTTTCTTTGATCTATATTTTTATTTGTGTCATTTTCATTATCTAATCTAATTTTAAACGATATTTGAAACCCTGATTTATCTTTTTCTAAAAATCCTATAATGTATTTATTATTTTTAAATCTTTTTCCTAGCTCTCCCAAATTATTAAAAGTATTTGATTCTGACCATTTATTTTTACTAAATATCTTTAAAATAGGATTAAAATAATGACCTATAGGTATTAAAAAATCTTTAACGTCTTTTTTAGTAGGGTAAAATTTTTCTTTATATTTGTAATACATACTATATCTTAATCCTTTCTTTATATATTCGTAGTGTTCTGTTGATGCGTTTATTGTATTTTCTAAATTTTGATATTCTCTGTAATGACTATCAGAAGATGTAATAAGATTTAATTTAGATTTTTTTATAATTTTTTTTGTATAAAATTGTTTATACTCCCTCTCAGTGTCTACATCTATATAGTTTGCAAAAATTATGATATTAAACTTATTATAGAAAAATAGCAATTTTATCAAAATATCATGATATTTATGTATTGTCCATTTATTAGGAGAAAGCCACATATTGTTAACGTATTCCACTATATACTCTATAGTATTTAGATGAATGTTAGGCTCTATTTTTTGAATAACATAATCCATATTTTCTATATTCACATCTACAACAGATTCTATGTAAATATCTCTACTTATAGCAATATTTTTAGAATTATTAACAATATTATTTATGTTAATACCTTTAATAGTATGGTCTTTTTTTCCCTTTACCGGTCTATAGAAATCATAATATCTGTATTTATTATAATGCGCATCTTCTGCCAATATAAATATATTGTCTATATGCTTTATTATTAGTTTTTTTCCGTTTACGTTTACAAATTTATTAGGCTTAAATAAATTATCTATAATATTTATTGCTTTATTTTCATCATTATTGATATCAATTCCTTCTGAATTAGTAGTTAAATAATAAATCGCCGTTATTATACTATTCAGCTCTATAAGTTCTGTATTTCTATTAACATCGAATGATCGTTTATTTCTATACAATATTGCATTTTTTATATCTTCAAATAAAACAGGTGTTGGATAATAGTCTATCATAATTCTTTTTATCATATATTGACATAGTCCGACCTCCTCATTATAATAGTATGCCTTAAAGCTGTCCCTATCCATATCCTCAGAAGATATATTATTTGGCTTCCATCCGTCCGTATTGGTTATACTGTATATCGTTTCTTCTTCTTCCTCTCCGGTTGGATGATTTATAAAATTATTATTATTTCTATCAACTGCATTTTCCATTAATATTTTATTAATTTGTTTTATTTTCTCAAAAATCTTTGTTTTGTATATATATTTAGATTTTTCGAACGAATCTTCATTTGACAGAGTAGTTATCAATATATATATATCTACATTTCGTTTTTCTCTATCTAAACTTATATGCGAATTTTTACGAACTGCTCTTCCTAATATTTGTATAAGTGTAGAAATATTATCAGGCATATATGCTACAATTATATTTCTAACAGCTTTAAAATCATAAGACTCTTTAATAGCTTGAGATCCTAGTATTATTCCTATTGTATGTCCTTCAGAGTTAGATCTTGAGTTAAACAATTCTAATTTATACTCTAATTCTGATTTTGACACTGATCCAGTAGCGTAAATGAAAGTTAATGGTTTGAATAAACAATCTGATTTGTTTTTTAAATTATGATCTATTTTATAATTATAGCATTTTGAACATCTTGTTTTACCGCTACTTGTATCCCCATGCTCTATAATCCCGTTTTGAGTGAGTATGTTTTTAATTATACATGTACCAGTACCTTGTACATAATTATGATATATAAATAACTTTCCTTTGTCGTTAGAAAAAATATCTTTTATAATTTGTAGCATTTTGTAATACTTCGATGAATATTCTTTAATGTTAGATTCATTTAAGAAAGCACCGTCGACATCTCTAACACATTCAACATTTCTATTATTTCTGAATATTATCTCTTTATTTTTAGAAAACTCAACACTCATATTGCTATATTCTCTTAAAATATCATCTTTATGAAAAATGCCAAGATCTGAATTCTCTGACGGATATACCATGTCATTTAAACTTCTATATTTTCCTTCAAGTGGTATTCTATTTGTCATTTTAGATATTTGTTTTAAATCATCTTCTTCGCTTTCCATTTCGTCTTCTAACATTTCCATGTTTTCATTATCATCAGTTTCAATTTCGTCAGATAAAATAGTTGTATTGCTGTATAAATTCATAATAGTATCTTCTTGTAATTTACTGGCTTTACATTCTATAATTCTTAAATATTTTATACCTTGAATTTGTTCTCCTATAAAATTACTTGTGGGATATTTTTCATAATCTTTGCTGACAAGAAATGATATCTTTCCTTTTATTTCTTTTTTTATAATTTCCATCCCTTTATCGGATATGTCTTTTTGAAAAAATATATCACTTGTTTTATAATTATTTCCCTCAGATAGTAAATTAATGACACTTACTATTTTTTCTGGCCTATTATTAACAGGTGTCGCCGAAAGAAATAATACCTTAGAAGGTATGGAGTCTATGATATATTTAACACACAATCCCCACGAGTTCATAGTTTTGGAGTTATATAAATTATGAACTTCGTCACAAATTATAAATGAGTGTTTTAGTTTATATGCAAAATCTTCATTAATTTTTATCCATTTTTTTTCTAACATAAAATCTATATCTTCTTTAGATTTTATAGAATCTAAATTTGCTTTTGACGATAGTTTTATAAAAATTCTGCTTGCTAACATTTTATATCCAATAAATAATATTCTACTCTCTTTGTTTTTAGAAATTCTAAGCATTATTTTTCTCTTTATTTCTTTTAATTTATCTATATCTGGCTGTCTTCTGTATTTTAATATTTCGTCTTTCAAATTCTTAACATATTCTATTTCTTCTTTCGACACAAAACCGAATTCTGGTCTATTCATAAGTTCTCTTTTAAATACAGATTTAGAGAATCCTAATATAAAAACATTTCCTCCGATATTATTCATTTGATTTATGCCTGTTGATAAAGAAGTTATAGTTTTACCAACACCCGTTGAATGCATTAATAACATTCTATTATTTTTTTCATTATAAGACATAAAATTATTTATAAATTGTTGATATCCATTTAGCAAAAGGATCCCCTCCTTTTCTATTTCTTTATCTATAACAATAGAAGTTCCAAGATTAAATGCTAACATATTCATATTTTCATCATTTTCTTCAAACTTAAATTGGACATATTCTTTTTTATTTACAATATCCATTAGCGATTCACTTTCCATTTTATCTAAACTTTCACTTTATATTTGTTTATATACTATAATATAAACATGAATATAGATATTATATTTTCTAATCTTTTTAAAAAAAAAAACAAATATCTAGCTAAATCTTTTAGTAATAATATAATTGATACTAAAAAAGAAGTTATCATCGAAAATAAAAATAATAGCGTCATATTTAATAAAGAACATAAAGAAAAGGATGGCAGTAATGAAAAAAACAATGGGGAGATTTCTTTCTATATTTACCAATAAAGCAATAAATAAATTTGAGGATATAGACAGTACAGAAAATTGTACATTTTCACAAGAAGATATATTTAATAATGAAATGTATTATGACCAGTTATATAGCAAGGATTATAGTTTTTTAAATCGCAAGCATAAAAATAATACAGTTTCACACATTTCTATAGACAAAAATGGAGTATTAAAATATAAAATGCAAGAAGTAGGAAGAATTAAACCATGTGAAAGAAAAGTTATAAGAATACATTATAGTATTAGAAAAAAATATAACTATATGAATTATCCCTTTTATAATCATAATTTAACTTCTACGTGCTAAACGGAATAGTGTATTTTTTGTAGCTATTATAAAACATTAATATAAAATCTTCACATGTAAAATCTTCCATATTTTCATATTTTTTTTCCTTAAATCCCATAACTGGGTAATTAATATCAGAACTATTATTCATAAATTCTTTTACACTTTCTATTTGATTAGTGTAAAGATGCAAATCGCCTATGTTATGAACGCATTTACCTGGTTTTAAACCTGTTATTTGACAAAGCATAAAAGTTAACAAGCTAGCAGACACAATATTAAATACAGCAGCTAATGCAAAATCATTAGATCTTTGAAAGAACGAAACAGATAATTCTTCAGTGTCAGGATTTACAAAGAAATCATACAATAAATGACAATTGTGAACGGCTGTGTTATGTACAATGTAAGAATTATCATCTTCAACTTCGAAATTATACACTTTGCCGGTATAATCTTCTGTGTTAATTTCTTTTACCTGATAATAAATATAATCTTCATCAATCATAGAAATATGTTTTCTTTTTTCTTTAGAAATAATTCTAATAGTATAAGTATTTTGTTGATTTACAGTCCTCCCCTCAATAATTTTTGTTTTAGGTCTTATTTGATATTGAATAGATGTAATAATTTTTAATTTCGCATACAATCTTTGCAAACCATATGCAATATCATGAGATACAGTCGTATATGTTTTAAACTTTCTACAACCATCAGCCGAGGTATATCCTTCAATAAATTCTTTGACGTATTCATTTGGTGCGTTGTGAATCCATTCTGGAATTTTTTTATTTACAGCCATATGACCAAAATCTTTTAAAATTTCCCACCACACTTTATTATAAATGTCTACATATAATATTTTATCAGTAGTGTTTTTATTAACTGATAAATTTAGTACTTTAGATATTCTTTGTAAAATAACCGGATCATTTTTTTTAATACACATATAAAATCTATTTTTTTTTGTTTTCCAATCTAACCATCCATCCCCTAAATAATAACCCATCATAAAATATTCGTCTTTATTGTCTAGCTTTTTATTAATAATTTCGTATCTAGTTTCATTTAAACCTCTTTTAATAGTAAATTCAGGAATTATTGATTTTTTATTAATAGGGCAACACATAACATGCTTTTTATTAATAATATTTTCAGCAGTCACCCATTCAAAATCTAATAATTCTTTATCTGTAAAATTTGAATTTTTTTTAATCTGCCTTACATAAAATGGATGTTCTTTTGTACATTTAATAATTTTATTATTATATTGTAACTTGAATGAATAAATAGTATCACTATAATCATTTTTTTGTAAATTTAACACTTTCTTCCAATTTCCTTTATGTGTTAACACCATATCATTCACTTTAATATCCTGAATATTTCTATAACCTTCGTTAGTTAATACTAAAGTATCTTTTAAAAAGCAACTAGGCAGTGGCACCATCTCGATTACAGAAGGATTCCAATAAGAGAACAATATTCTACGCGAATTTCTCTTCTCTTTGTCTTTCAATAAATCTACAATATATTGCAATTGGTCAATTCCTTTCCCAGTATAATCAGCATCATCACCTTCAAATTCAGCTCCCCAATGTCTTAATTGAAAACCATAAGCAGGGCCATAACTACCATCTTTATATTTATCTGACGACAAACCCATTTTATCTAAATACTCTCTGCTTGTATGCTGTTTCCAAATATTAACTTTTTTTTCTTCTAATACTTTTGTATTTGTTTTTCCACTAACGAAGAATAATAATTCTTCTATAATTCCTCTAATAAATACTTTTCTATGAGTAAATACTGGCAGTCTGTAATTCTTAATATCGTAAGAAAAACTCTTACCAAATAAAGAATAAGTCCCTACACCACTTCTATCCATTTTATAAATACCTTTTTTAATTATCTTATCTAAAGTCTTTAGAAATATTAATTCTTCTTTATTATGATACTTAAATACTTTGACAATTGCTGGTTTTTTATTTTCATCATTCAAATCTAAAATATTTTCTTCAATCATTTTAAAATCTTTAAATCTTTTATGGCTAAAAATATCGAAATGGCTTGTGCACTGAAAATCTTTAACATCTGGTATCATAGTAATAAATATTTTGTTTACTAACTTCCTGTTTAAAAATTCATTCCACAACGACTCGCCTCCTAATACAAATATATTGTCAAAAGATTTCAAATGAATAGATTTTAAAGCACAATCTATATTAGTTGCAAAGTCTACATTTTTTATGTTATCATCAATTTGAGCCATATTATCATCTCTGGTTAATACAATATTATATCTGTCGACTAATGGTTTCCTTCCAATGCTATCCCATGTTTTTCTTCCCATTAACACACAATTATTACCATTACCTGTAGTGGTTTTTTTAAACATTTTCATATCTTCTGAATACAATTTTCTCCATGGGATTTTTCCATTTTTATCATAACCAAATTCTTTATCTACCGCTAAAATAATATTGAAAACTCCTTTCATTTTTACAGTACTTTATTTTGATTTATAACTTGTATATAGTATTACTTTCTATATGATTTTCAATTATTTTTTTGATATTATCATCATCTATTTTTATAAAAGAATTCTTACCATTGTTTGATAAAGATTTAATTTCTTTGTATATAGAAATATCTGCCTTTGTGTTGTCGTAGTAATATTTTTCAGAATCTATTATTATTTCTTTAGTCTTTACCTGTTTAACTTTAATGCAGTTATTTTTCGTTTTCATATCTGTATAAAAATCTTCTATAAACAATCTCTCTCCTGTTTGTTTACACCCGTAACAATCATAATTTAATTCTTTCTCGTTAAAAAATCTACATTCAATACTTGTTGATGCTATGGCTTTAAGAAATTTATATATCAATTCTTGATTTTTAACCGCATTTGTAAGCATGTGTATATCTGTAGTTTTCTCTATTATCAAATCTTTCTTAGACAATTTTGAAGTTTTCTTTTTCTCAGATAACTTCGTTTTAATTTCATTCAAATCTTCTTTATTGTAATCACTGAGATAAATAAATACTTGGACATTTCTATATTTATCTTCTAACATTGTATGCGATTTATATCGAACACCTCTTGCGATTACTTGTTGTAAGAGAGAGTAATTCCAATAAGGCTCCATTATATGAATATATCTTACATTTTTTAAATCCAATCCTTCGGTTCCTGATTTAGTAATCATTAATATTTTTATTAAGCTACCATCGATATTGTCTTTAGAATTAAATACTGTAAGTATATCTGTTTTTTCATCTTCTGTTTGTTTACCCGAAAATATAGCATATTTCTTCTTACGACTTTCTCTTGGCGATTCTTCATTATCACTAACAATTTCTCCTCCTTTGTATAATTCAAACCCAACAACATCTAAAACTTTAGAAACAGATTCTACTCCATATTCTAAAAATGTTGAATATATTAAAATGTTACCAACGTCATCATCTTCTTCTTTAATATTATCAACCATTTTTTGAATTTTTGTCGAATACTTAGATATTTCAGATTCCTCACTTAAATGTTTCCAAGTGTTACTATCTATGAATATATTAGATATTTGTCTTGATTTAATTCTATAGGACGTAGAACTTTTTCCTTTATCGTTAGAACTAATACCAGCACCAGAGTATGCATTATAATTTTCCATTTTTTCTATATCTCTCGATTTCAAATAATGACTACTTTGTATTTCAGACATTGGAGTTATCTCAAATTTAACTGGGAGTCTATCTGGATAATTTTCCTTAACAGCTGTTTTTTTTAAATCTTCTGTTATCGACATGGCTGAACCAGATGTATAAAAATCTCCATAATAAGAAGTAAGACCGAATATTCTATTTTTGAATTTGTCTTCATTTAAAATTCCGCTTCTGCTAGGAGCTATAAAGTATTTAGAAAAATCAGAATAATATTCCGGCAGTAAAGCAAATCTTTCTTTCTTTTTATTATCTCCTAATACACCGGTAATCATATTATAACAAATAGCTAGCTCAAACGGATCATTTATAATCGGAGTTCCTGTCATAAAAATAAGTTTTATATTTTTAGCATTCATGACCATGTCATAAAATGTATTAGCTATCTCAGACCCATTAGATATAGAATTAAATAAATTATGAGCCTCATCAACTATTATAATTTTATTATCTAACGACTGTTTATTTATATGAGATAACATATCTTCCAACTTATTTCTAAGACCTTCTTTTTCAGAATTTTTACTATTTGATTGAGTAATTTTATCTATCATATTTCTCGCATTCGAGGTTATAAATTTATAGTTTTCTAAGTCTTCGACGTTTTCCTCATTTTGTATTTTTCTAAAATTATGTATTTCCTTTCTATAATTTATTTGAAGAGATTTAGAAGAAAGAACTAAAATATCTTTTCCTGTATTTTTGAAAAATTCAGCTATAGAAACCGACGTCATAGTGTTATGAGTTACAGAGCAATCTTCCAAAACATATCTACGGTTATCATTGATACAAAATCCATAATAATTTCCAATATAAGCAAATTTAACCTTAATTTTAAATCCATCGGTAGTAGAAAAAGGACTAGTGAATATTTCTACAGCTGAAAAAATAGTTTGATTATGAATTTCTTTTAAATTTCTACCGTGTATTATTATTTTAAAATATTTTACTTTAACATCATCTACACAATCTGTTATTTCATATTTCTTTACCTTATAGAACAATCCCATTGTATTTAGCAAAAATAATACATTTTTTTTCATTAGTTTGTCTCTAGAAATTATAATTGAGTATGCATCGAAACCTTTATATTTAACTAAACTACCTCTAGAACTTAACATGCCTGCTAAAACTTCTTGTCTTATAGATAATGTATTATATAAGTACTCGTCTTCTATATTAATTCTTCCGACAGCGTACAGCGCTCCTATCAAAAATGGAGAATTACTTACTTTTTTGACAGGAAAATTAATTTTACTCTTAAATCCCAAACAGGCATTTTTCCATTCGTCTGGGAAATTAATAAAGTTGCTAACTGGGATTTGTAGAACATTCGTCCCGTTGTCTGTTTTAAGACATAATATATGATCTTTATTAACTGTATACTTATGTTTGCCATACCACACATCATACATATGATCAACTCCAGTAGCTAGAGATAGTACATTTCTTTTAGTGCTATCATCTCCCATTAGTTTATCTCCTATTTCAACATCTTGTATTTTCTTTATACTTCCGTCATACATCATTATAGGTGTATCAATTCCCATACATTTGCCACTTCCTACCGAATGATATAAAAGTATGCCCCTTTGATTTGTTTTTGTCATATAATTGAACACATTTTTTTGATAGTCAAAAAGATTTTTACTATATGCAGAGTCATTTTCTACACTAATATTATTAAAGTTCGAAAGAACTGTATGTAATTCATCTGGGTAGTTAGTATTATTATTCATACTTTTGTCTATAAATGTTAATGTTATATATATAATAGTATAACTTATCTAATCAAGAAAAGAATATGACGTTCGTGTCAGACGTTGAAAAATTAAAAGATTCCAAAGAGTCTATATGTTCTTTAGGCAGAAAAGGTCAGTGTGTTTCGTCGAAAGAAATAGATAAAGAGGTAGAATCATTTGAAAACAAAGCAGAAGAATTACAATGTTCTGGAGACATAAATGAGAAAACACTATGTGTTCTAAAAAAATTAAATAAAGAGAATATAATCATTAAATATTTCAAATCACCTACTAAGTCATTTTCGCATAGTCATTGGTTAAATAATACAGAGATAGACACTGTCCAATATCAATTTATGCATAATTATAAAGGATATTATTATTCTGACATACATATGATAGATTTTGGCATGTTTTCTCCTTCTAATAGATATTACATGGAGTATGATACAATACCTATAAAAAATATAGATTTTGTATCCGAATTAAATAATAAAGGAGTTTTAACACATAACGGACCTTTAAAGAATTACGGAATGGTTGTCAACACAGATACTTCTAAAGGCGGTGGAATTCATTGGTTTTCTATATTTATAGATTTTGAAGCAACTCCTATAACCATAGAATATTTTAATTCATCTGGATATGATATAAAGAATAAAGAATTTAAAAAGTTTTTTGTAGATTTAGCAGATACAATAAGTCTAAAGAAAAGAGAATGTAAATTTGTAAAGGTTAGCGATATTCAGCATCAAAATAGCAATACTAGTAATTGCGGCGTTTATGCTTTGTATTATATATGGAAACGACTTGGCGGTGAAAGTATTGAGTTTTTTAAAAAAAATAAAATAAACGACGATCACATAGTGTTATTTCGTAAATATTTCTTTACCTCAAAGAGTTAGCTTTTCGATTTTATCCAAACCTTCAGCTTTACTTTCAACTTTCTCATCATCAAAATCTTCATAATCACTGCTACTAGTGCTAATTTCATTACTATCTGTTTTTTCTACCTTTTTAGTAAGAATATTAGTACCTGCTCCTTTTAACATAATACTAAAATCATCATCATCGAAGAAATTACCTCCAGCGCTTTGATCATGATTTGTTTTAACATATAGTTTACTTGCAAATTTAGTATTTAGAGAGAATGATTGTTTAGAAGCAATTACTTGCATCTGTAAAATCCCGGATACTAAACTACCTTTTGTAACAAATTTTTGAACGTTAGAATTATTAATTTTGGATTCGTCCAGTACTGCTTCTTTCGGAACTCCTGTAGAACTATCTAAAACGTCTAAATCATAGAAACTAATATCAAAATCTTTTACTAAGAATTTTTTGTTATTTTCTGCTTTATAATTAAATCCTAATTTAGGAAGTTTCGCTTCTTCTTCGTCTTTGTATCGTCGAAATGCGGGTACGAACCAGAACAGCGGATTCTCAAAATCTACTCTGTTGCCTTCTTTATCCTTAGCAAACTTTTGCATTGGCGAAGTAGGTTTGCAATTATCTACCATAATGGTATCTTTAGTAGCATCATCGTCATCATCTGCAATAATTTTATTATTTTTTAAATCTTTTACAACTTTACTGAAAGAATCGCAAATATACTCCATTGCTTGGCTAAAAGTATCATTACTCTTAGATTGAAATGAAATTTTCAATTGTTCGTAGTCTCGATCTTTTGGATCCTTAATACGGTTGTTTACTTCTTGGTTGAAAAACTTAATTCGTAATGGAGCTAATTTACCATCTTCTTTCTTTAATTTAATGTCAAAATACTTAATTTTCTTATTACCACTTTCGCGGAATTTAACTACATCAATAACTAGCATGTTTTCTTGAAATTTATTATATGCTTTGATAATATCAGAAGGGCTTACCGAGTATGAAATGCTCATGATGAATGATTTATATTAGTATAACTGGTATTGTATATATATAATCTATTGTTAAAAATCAATTTTTTATCTACATGTAATGCCAATTTAAGTCTATTTTTTACGATAAACAGACTTAAATATATATGTATACCTTATATTCTGTAGACTACAATCAAATAATGACGTTTAATTCACTTAAATATTATATATCAGCAACATATTTAAAATTGAATTTACCATATATATGGTATATAATATAGAGAATAACTACAGAAAACATGTATCCTATTATTCGCTGCCCTAGTTGTAATAATAGCCTTGGAGAATACCACTCTGCATTTCAAACATTAAAAAATCATAAATATGAAAACGAGTTAAAAAAAATAATGCCTGATGGTTATCAAGTTAATTTAGAAAAATTTGCATATAATCAGGTCGAAGCTAATAGTTTAGTAGATGTAGACGTATCTGATATTTTTGAATTTCTAAAAATTGATAGATGGTGTTGTCGTAAGATATTATTAACAGTTTCTACTTTTGATGAGCAATTGTTTACATTACCTAATATGCATTAATAATAAATAAAATTAGTTAATACAATGACATTAAAATACCAATTTACATACTTTTAAGTATTTTTTTTAAGCTACCGAGCTGTTTCTTGTTTAACGAAGACACAAATTTGCTGAGTTCTTCTTCTTCGTCAGCGTCTTCCATACTTTTGATAAGTTTGCGACCTTCTTTACCTAGAATGTTTACTATTTTTTTAGCACCACTACCGGCACCTACAATATTACTTTCTAACTTCTTATAAACGCTATCGTTATACATCGTGTAATGACATGAGTTAGATTCAATAAACTCTACCATAATTTTATATAAACAAGAATTTAATAGAGAGTTAGAGCTTTTAAGAAGAACAAGTGATTGTTCTGGCTCGTCCCAGTTTAGATGGTTAAGTTCGGAGATTTCTGAAGAATTCCATACAAGTTCATCTTCACCTTTATTAGACAATCTAAACCGAAGTTCATCTTCAAGTAAGGAGCACATATCATCGCCGTAAGAAGAAATAATGTTTTGACGGGTTTGAGAAAACCCATTAGTACCGATTGCTTTTCTCTTTTGTCCAGCCTCGGCAGCTAGCTTATTGTCAAATTTATCACTCGAAAATACTTCTCTTAAAAGACCAGTGCTGTTATTATTAATATTATTCTTACGACTTTCAAACCAACTATTAAATACAGAATCATCAATATATAGATGATCGCAATTTACTGCACTTGGTTTTACTAAAATATACCAACAAAGTACAGGATTAGGGTCTAGCTTACTCGTAACTAGTTTAAATTTATCTTCATCTTGAGATTTTAATACTTCTAACAGACCATTTACGTGTTTTGCGAAAACATGCATTATTTTTTCTCCATTAGATACTTTCTTAAGAAGTTCTTTGGTAGCTTCCATGCGGTTAGATCCCGTCTCTCCCTTTCCTTTTTTTGGTTTATCAAATTTAGGACGATCTTTTTGGGCTCCTTCTTCTAAGAAATCAGCATTTGTTTGAGTAAACACTGCTACGTTATCGCCACGAGATTTCCATTGAGAAAACTTTTCGTTCTTAGCCGTAACTTTACTTAAATCGCTTTTCATAACTTTAGAATTAAAAGTAATTAATTCTCCTTTTAAAGTTGAATGTTTTCCGAATAAAAAGTGCTTTTGTAAATGTTCAAACGCAATATCACTTTCACCCTTATCAATAAGAGATTTTAACTTAGCAACTACTTCTTTACTAGGATTTATAAATGTGGTCGGGTATTTAGGTCTAAATAGTCCAACCGCGCACATATCTTCTAAAATATCGTACAATGGGGTGTTTTCTTTTTTCACAAAAGTGTAGAGATTGCAAGAATTACTACCTTTACTCATCTTATCTTATCTTAGTCTATAGAAATTATAATTATTAACAAATCAGGCTTGCTGTATGTATCTGTATATTAGTTAATACAATAATTATACAAAAAATAAAAATTAATATTCAACTACTCTTTGTTTACATTTTTATGTAAATAAAATACGAATACGAATCAAAAATATTATTTATAATAATTATATATTGATAATTTTTTATTATATAGATTTTTATAATTTTATCGTAAAAAAATAATTATTACATAAATAAATAACAATACTATTTTTTCTAAAGACTAATAGAAAAAATAAAAATTATGAAAAAAAATAATTAATTATTATATAGGTTTTTAACATAAATCAACTAAGAGGTATTATAATTAATTACTTTCTTAAAAATAGAAAATATCTAAAGTAATATATTATCTAAGTATTAACTTCTAAGACAACTTTCGAAAGTATCCACAACCAGTTAGGAATTAATATACTATGAGTGAATTAAACGCAGAAGATGCTGGCGTTGAAGTTAACGAAAGTATGGGCCGATTAACTACAACTGCTGATGATTTAGGAAATAGTATTAAAGAACTTCGCACTAAAGTAGAAGAACTAGCTAAAACTATTGGAGAAGAACCTGTTATCGATCCAGAAACTACAGTCGTTGAAGGTGTCGAAGAACAAGAGCAAGAAGGGGATGGAGAAGAAAAAGCAGCCGCTGGTGAATTTTTATCTGTAGGGGGCGGTACGTTTACTGTTGACGGGGGTGTACATGAAGCTTTAAGAAGTAAACTATACGATATGAATGGTGAAGACGAAAACGAAGGCATTGCTGGTGCTGGTGACCATAGTATGGAATCTCATTCTATTAGAAAAGTAGGCAGAGCCGCGTCTTACATGAGTGATAAACTTAAAAACGTAGAAGAAACGCTTTCTACTCGAGTTAGTAATATTCAATCGTTAAAAAATGTAATGAATACTACTATGAATAAATTAGTAGAACTTGTAAAGGAAAACGATACTACAGGAGTTGCCGAGTCTAATGCTAAGATTATTAAAGAAGTTCATGATAAACTTAATGATGAATTCGATAGTCAAATGAAATCTCTTCAAACAGTCCTTAATGTCAACATTAAGCCGACTGCTAGCGATCTAATGGATTTGCTCAAGGATACTACTCGTTTTCAAACACTTGCCGATAAATTAGGTGTATCGTATAACACACCAGAAGCTAGTGATCGTCTTGCATTAGCGTATACTAATATGAGTCGTCTTCAGATGTCATCTAAGAAAGTAGATAATGCATTAAAAACTTTAGAAATTTCTCTAGATAAATATAAGAGTTTGAAAACTTTAGACGAACTAAAAAAAGTTTTGTCGGAGGTTCTTAAAAAAAACACTGTTGGTAAGTCGACAGAAAAATTATCAAAGGTTCTCAAAGCCATCTCGACGTTAAAGAGTACTTTTGGAAACCACGGTAAAATTATTAAAGAACTAAAGGGAGCTATGGAAGATTTCTCTGGGGGTGACTACAGTACCGGTGTTGGTCGTGTTAAAAATGTCAATGCTAAGAGTACGCTAAAAACTAGAGTTAAGACATATGAGCAAACTGTAAAAGAGTTATTCAAAAATTTTATATCGCAAGTAGGCTCAAACTTCTTAGATATTCGTAAAAGCGCAGAAGCTGTCAGCGAGAAACTCGGTTCTGATATTTCTTACGACGAAGATATTAAATTATTTATCTCCATTTTCGAAGGATTTAACTCCGATTTAAACAATGGCAAACTTTTCTATGCACTTATCTCTTTAGATCAAACAATGGCAGGCAAAGAATTAAAGACTCGTTTTATGGATAATCTAAACAGTCTAATTGAATCGCTTGTAGTTCTTTCTCGATACAATTACTTAAGTGATATTAAGAAACAGCTAGAAATGGTAAAAGATACTATTGACACCTATAGCGATACCATTCTAAGTGTCCGTTCTAATGAAGAACATATGAAAACAGGTCAATCTGATTTCGCTTGGTCTGATAGTCTTGTAGATGCTTCAGTACCTGCTAGTGTTAGTAATACTATCAAAGAAACTATTGTAAAACTTAAATTCTTTGGTAATCTTTCTATGCTTAAAGAAAATTTAAATAGAATGTCTAAGGATTACCCCGATATGCAAGAAGGTTATGACAAATTACTTGGAAAATCCATAGGTACCAAACTTTCTGAATTACAGAAAGAATATGTAGAATCTGTTGATAGATTAAATGATAAAGAACGTGGTCGTGGGTTTGTATTAGAATACTATAACAATGGAGAGAAAGATGAGTCTAAAAAAATACCTAAAGGTCTTATCGAAACAATTTACAAACTTCAGTACGAAGCTAAAGTTGGTTTATACAAAACAATTGAAGCTATCGATTTATATCTTCTTAAATTTACTGAGAGATTTTCTGATGATATTGTTGCTCTTAAAGAGTTAGATGATATGCTTAAACAAACAGAACTTATTTCTGCCTGGTCAAACGCCAGTAGTGTGTCAAATGTAGATGCTCTGTTTCAACAGATTCAGCCGGATGCTTCTCAAATTATTGATTACGCGACTGCTCATTTAGTAGGTGTTAAACAAACAATTAAAGTAGATACATTTAAATCTGGGGATGCTATTCGCAAGGTTTTAGAAGCGAGTAAGAAGAGTATTGAATCTGTTGCTGTTCTTAAAAATATTATTGCTATGTTTATTAAAATTGGAGATAAATTTTCTAACGGCTCTCTGTCGAAAGAAAATTATATGAGTTCTGGAACTATGTACAACAATCTTGTCAAATATATTTGGGTAAGTGCGTTTACAATGGGATATGGAACTGCTGGTGGTGATGGAACTGCTGTGATTGCCGCACCTAAAAAAGATAAGAATGGTTACGAAGAAGAAAAAGGAAACAAAACATATTTCTTTGACTTAAAAATGACTCTCGCTAATCAACCTTTAGATATTTTAGGAAAACATGAAAAAGAAGTTGAAAAAAAGATAGATGATCTCATTGCACATTTTAAAAAAGATCATCCCGCTGAAATAACTACTTTTGTCGGTACAGATGCAGGGGTACAGAAAGCAGTAGTAACTGCCAGAAATATGAATATTTTAACAGCTATAAAGAATGCTGGTAATAATAATGCAAATTTAACTACTTTAATTAATGAATTAAAGGATGAGGCTGATCCGATAAAATATAAAGCTACGTATTATTCTCTTCTTAAGTTAAAAGAAGAATTAAAAGGTAAGGATGTGTTTAGAACTGAAGACAAATATTTCGTTTTAGCCCTTAAAGCAATTTCTGCTAAAGTTCTAACTGTTGTTGGTATTTCGAATCTTCTTTCACAGCCTTCGAAAGTAAGTAGTATGATTACTAATCCTATTCGTTCTATAATGGGTGCTGGTGAATCCGAAGTTGTCGATGGCGCTGTTGAATTATATATTCGCTTACCACTTCTGTTAGAGTTTTATAAGAAAATTTTCGACAACGGTAATGAGGATTACAAAAAGAATAAGTTTGCTGATAATGACAGTGAAGTTATTGCATTTATTCCTGAAGTTGGTTCGGTGTGGAGCGGGCTCATTCAATGCGTGTTTGACGAATCCAAGCAAATTGCTAACGGTATTTACAGTGTCGAAAACATGAAACATATCATTTCTGAAGTCAATAAAATTTATAAGAATTATTCTGGTATTGACGAATCGAAACTTGCACGTACTGTAGTGTTAGATCTTATTTCAGAGATTAATAGACGTTACGGCGTACTTAAACGCAAAGAGATTACTGAATTCTATCAAGTTAAGAAAAAATATAGTTCTAATATGAGTTCTATTTCTTCTAACGCAAATGATTTTGATATTCTAGATGCTGCTGAAGATATTGACGATATGGGTCCTAGTGGTGAATTTACAAGCTCAGCAATGAATTTAACAAGTACTAAAACAAAGACTGTTCAGAATGATATTGAACTAGTTAAAACCTTCCGTGATTTAATTAGTAAAGAATTATTTAATCAGAAATTAGAAGATTTATCTAATAAATCTTTCACTGAAAGAGTTAAATACTTTAAGAATGAAGTTAAGAAGTCTCCTTCTCAACAAGCTAAAGTAGAAATTATTATTAAAGCTATAGATGATTCTAGCAATATCAACTCACACAATTCAGACATTGTACTACTTTATCACGAACTTGTTTTATATCCATTATCTAATTTACAATCATTATACCGTCATCATATGTCTGCTCTTATTAAACTACATATAGCTGTTTATCATACTTTGAATAAAGGTAAAGTCGATGATACCGAATCTAAAAATATATTATTACTATCAAGTAGAATTGATTTTGATGAAAGTTTTAATAATAATAAAACTGCGTTGGGTAGTTCTGATAAAATAAAAAAATTTATCCTTAAAAATGCAGCAGCAATGTCTCTGCATAGAGATGATATATCAATAATTAAAGTAGAAAAATTGACAGAAAAAGAGAAGCCTTTAAAAACAAACGGACCAGCTGAATTAGATGATACAGCTAGAGATATTTTAGTATCGAATTTAATTCGTGACGATAAGGAATACACTGCTGCTCTTAAAACATTGAAAGATGCAAAAACTAAATTACAAGATACTTTAGCAGTAAACCCACCGGTTGCTATTGACATTCAAAATGATACTAATGATCGTAATACTGCTCAAACTGCTCATAATAAAGCTAGAAATGATCTTATAGTTGCTATAGATGCAATAAAAGCAATAAACCCTGCAGATATTCGTAAAATTGTTGATTTCACTTATTCGGAATTAGAAGAAACGGATGTTGCGAAACAATTAGATAATGAGAACAGGAAAGCCAGATTAAGACTCCTTAAACACTTAGGACAAGAAAAGTATTTACATATTTCTTATTTTGATGCAGATGTCGTAGCGGCTAGAAATCCTACAGGAAAAGATGACACTGAAAAATTAACTAACGCTACTATGGGTTTAATGAATTTATTAAACAGAGCAAAGGCTACTGGTACAAAATTCGCTAACGAATCTATTATTAAAGCCAAACAAGTTTTTAAAAGAGAAGAAATAGCAGGCTTTGTAGATAGTCATAAAAAAACAATATCAGCTACTGTACGTGCTTATATGAAATTTAATCAGATTGCGAAATCTATTCGAGCGCAGCGAGTTAAACAAACTATTACTGATGAACAAATAACTGATTTAATCAATAAAATTAACGAAATTAAACCAAGTTCCAATAATGTACTGAATAATTTAAAATTATATATGTGCATTATGAAATGGCTGCGAATTCGTAATAAAAATGATAATTCGGCAATTATAAATATGATAGAAGAAAATCTTGAAAAGATCGCAAATTCTGTATTAACTATTGATGACAAAAAAGATCCTTCTGGCGAAATTGCTCTTTTCAATAAAAATATTCTAAATAATTTAACTAATTATCAAGGGTTCTTGACTAAAGAAAAACTATTGAAATTCTTCTTAGAAAACTTCTGCAGTTCAAATATTGATCTTAAATTTGTATCTACTGATAAATACGTTCTCAATTATTCTAATTTACAATCAACTGTAGAGAAAACTCTAGAATCTAGTAAATATTTTATAAGTAAACTTCGTAATCAACTTACAACAGACCTAATTAATCATGCTGAAAAACATATTGTAAACTTAGAAGAAAACTATTTAAAACGTATGATCTATAATCAAGACACTAACCTGACCCCTATATTTGATCTTATTAACTTAGAACAAGTAAATACTATGCTGTCATCAATAACTCAAAACGCTAATTTAGATGTAGATTCTGATAATTTATATAATATTATTATCTCAAATAAAGATACATTTAATAGTATTACTGACGTATTTAATTCAACAAATGGTTTAGATAACAATTCCCATTACTTTGATATTCTAAGAGAAACTATGAGAACTTATGATAATAAAGATAGAAAATGGATCTCTTACGATAAGATTACAAGTAGTACAGATAAAATATCTGTATTATCTGATGTGTTTAACTCTAATTTTACTACAGATAATGATGGTAGTATTCTATTTAAATTCAATAATTTAGTCGCCAGATATATTAGCACTTTCTTTGAGACTTCTTCTAAGAAATTTTATATGAATTTAGTATCAGAATTATGTAAAAACCAAAATAGTTCTGTATTCGGAGGTAATGGATTGAAAGATATATTCTTTGACGTTCAGGGACCTTCTTTAACAATGGCTTTCCCCTCTAATGACTCCGTTCTTTCTGAAACTTTAGGTTTTGTACTAAAAACTTTTGCCAATCGTTCGATTAATAAGCAATTACAAACTAAATATCATGCACAAGTTGCTATAAGTGAAGTATCTGCTAACATGGTTGAAAAATATAAAGCACATCTTCCAGTCTTTATTAGTTTATTTGAAAAGATGATAAATCATTGTTCTATGTATAAAAAATTACTTGAAGTTACAGAGCCTAGTGAAATTAATGGTACCTTTGTAGAAAGTGCTATTAAATCTGACAAAGTATATGTATATGCCGATGAAGATGCTGAAAAAGTATACCTTTCAGGATCATGGGTGGAAGGAAATTCACAAGCATACTCTCATTTTAACAATATTCTAAACAATATCATTGATGCTTCGAGATCTATTGTTAATGATGCTTCGCTTGTACTGAAAGAGATCGATTATAGCCCGCAATTCTTTGAAGTTAAAGAGAAATCAATTAAGAATTTCTTTAACAACATGAGCAAACTTCCTGTAATGCCTAACTCTGTACTAAGTAATACTTTGATGGATATAAATAATTCACTTCCGCAATCTAATATGCCTGATAACTATTTCAAACTTGCATATGGATCAAACTATATTCTTAATAACAAAGCAGTTAGCAACGATATTAATAATTTCTTATGGTTAAAAGAGTTTTTAACTTCTCACAACAACAGCTCTCCTAAAGTAAACAATATTAGTATGGATAATATGTCAGCTTATTTAATGGCTACCAACTCGTTATCCAAAGATTTGTACGAATATAGATTTTTAAATAAAACTATATCTCAGTCTACTTTGGGTTCTTTAGGATTAAATATGGATTATACTATTGTAACAGAAAAGAAAGACCATTTAAAACTAGATACTTACTATTCTGCTAACTCTAGAACTATTAATGAAATTCTTTCTATTACTGAGAATAGTTCTATAGATACTAATAAAAAATTAATAACTGATTCTGTTCAATCTGGCAATAAGAAAGAATTCAACAGAAATACCGCTCGTCTTATGAATATTATAGATATGAATGTATCCCCTATCAATCCCCATTCTCTCCTTAGAGAAATTCCTCTAATTAATGTTTACAATTATGCATTTACTTTTGATGACATTGTCTGCAAAGATTTTAACTTCCATTCTGATAATCTATACGCAGATACAATGTTTGAAGAACATATTAAAGATGGTCAATCTGCGATTGCGGCCCTGTTACTAGATCCTTATTATTCGGTTAATAAAATGTTAGCTGTTGATAACGCTGATATAACTAAAAGTTCTGTCATTAATTCTGACGCAACTAATTTTACTCCTGAACAAGATGGATTTAAAGATACTTCTGCAGTATTGAAACAATCACTATTAAATCCTGTAAATGCTTCTGGTGATAATAAAGTAGCATTCGGACATGCTAAATATATTAAAGATATTGTATCTAGATGTGATTTTACTAATGATAAACATGACTTAAGATTCAACACTAAGTTTACTCGTAATATGCTTTTCTTAGCAAATCTTCAACGATTTTTATTATTTAAGATTAAAACCGAAGTCGAAAGAGTCAGTAGTAAGAAGGTTAACAGTAATCATATCATCAATAGTAATATTGTTTCTTACAACAATTCTTCTGACAAAGCTAATGATAATGATTTCGATTATCTCATGATTTAAAAAAATATTTATTAAAGTTTATTTAATTTTTTTGAAATTATTTTTATTCTTTTTATCTATGCTGTAATATATAGATAAAAGACCAATAAAAACAATAAGCATATCGCTGTTTTATATCTAATTAAAAATGAGCGCTGTTTCAGATTTAGCAGTTAATGTGTTATCTTTAGTAATTGTAATGTGGATTGCTGTATTATTTTACTTCTCCGTTGAAGAATATAATTTAGGAGGTTCTTGTTTCATTTCAAAAAATTCAGTTGAAAAAACTAACAAGTTGTTTGTAGATCAATATGAAAAAATAAAAAATAAAGCAAAGGTACAAGCACCAGTTTCTTCTTTCGGCAATTATGTTGAATATTTTGAAGAAAAGGAGTTAAACCCTCACTCGTTCGATTATGATTCTGGGGCTGTAGTTGCTGATAAAGAAGATGATATGGAAGAAGAAGATTATAACGATGTGCTAGTATCTCAATTAGAACCTATTGTTGTTGAACAACATAATCAATATGTAAAAAATTCTAACAGAACTACTAGCGGTGCGTCTACTAAAGTCGAAAGAAGTAATAGAGAAGATGTAGTCCCTCAATGGGGCCTTCGCCGTGTAAACTACGGTAAAGATATGTTATCTAAAAATGCTCTATCTGTCCCAAGTTTTGAATATGAAGACGAGAAGACGACTCGAACAAATCTTATGGATATTCTAGGCGGATCTGCTTATTAAGTACTTCTTCTTTTAGTTAAAATATTTAATAACAAAAAAAAAGATATTATTATTTTTTTATTAAAGTTGAGCAACGAACCAACCAACTGTCGCTCCTAAGAAGTTAGCTAGTAGCGGGATAAACCAATAATTGTCTTTTTTAGTAAAACAATCCGGTTCAACCATAGTAATAAATACCCGAGGTCCGAAATCCCGAGCCCAATTATAACTAAACGCTGTCTGAAACCCTAATGCTAGTGTGACTGCAGTTAGCGACATAGAAATAGCATACGCGGCATGCGGGGTCTTAGATTTTAGAATTTTAAAAATAGACATGGCAAACAACATAGTTCCTAAAAATTCGACAACAAATGCTTGAAATTTATTAACACCCTCATAAGGATATGTAGCAAAATATCCACATACAGAAGTATTGTCTTGAGTTAATTCATTATTATTTAAATACAGATTACGATGAATTCCATATGTGATAGCAGCACCTGTAAATGCGCCAAGAATTTCCGCGAGTACATAAATAGAAAACTCACAAAGATTAATACTATGACCTAAAGCATAATCACAGAAAGCAATGCATGGATTTAAATAACCGTTACCATACGATGCGATCTTAATCCCAAATAAAAGATTAAAACCCCAAGAGATTGCTACTCCTTCCCACGACATATTACTGGGCATTAATCCGAAAATAGCTACATTAGATAAAGATAGTGTAATGAATGCAACCATACCAGCATATTCGCTAGCAAACAATTTATATTTATTTGATTTAGATAAAAGTGTAGGGACTACATGATTAATATTTGTTTCATGTGTACGTACGTTAATAGAGCTATAATTACTGTTATTATTATCTGCCGATGAAGGCGTTGTAGGTGCTAAAAATTCTCGCTGCATTATATAAACTAATTTGAAAACTATACTCTTTAGATATAATAATTAATATTCTTCGTGTTTAAAATGAATAAATATAATTTATGCCCCTTGACTAAAGATAATGCAGTTGAACCATTTGGTATGTATAATAGTGGTGTAATCTGCTATTTTAATAGTACATTTCAATGTTTATTTTCCTGCAGCTCATTCGTTGATTATGTTATGAATGGCATGTATGATAATAATATGCTAGAATCTATTAAGTTATTATTGATTAAACATAAAAATGACAAAAACAATACAAGTTTAGATTTAGGATTATTTAATATATTCATGTCTAAGATTAAAAAAAAAGACATAGAACATTCTAATTTTGGATTTAATCAAGAAGATGTATGTGAATTGATAACTATATTGTTAGAAGTTATTGACGATAATTATATTTATTCTTTATTCTTACATAAATATAAATGCAATCTATTTTGTTTGGATTGTAGAAAGTCGAAAGAAGTTAAAGAGGATACTGGATTTATTTTTGATGTAAATGTAAAAGATATTAATAATAATTTTATAAAATCTAATATTCAAACTAATGAATCAAATCTTACTAAATATATTAGAAATAATTATTCACATTGTTCCGGAGTTAAATGCGAGAATTGTAATTCTTTAAAAATTATAAAAACTAATAGATTAATGAATGTACCCACAATAATATTAATTTCTTTCGACAAATACGAATCTAAATATCTTTATAACTATCCATCGTCAGTTGATTTTATTAATAGTGTTAAAGAAAAAAATAAACATATGTTTAGTATTGTATCTACCATCCATCATAATGGTACAAAGAATTTTGGTCATTATTATGCAAAGTGTAAAAGAGGTGATAATTGGTACAACTGTAACGATATGGGTATAAGCGATAATGTTGATATTTCGCCAGAACAAAATGTTTATGTCGTCGCATACCACTATTTAAACACTATAGAATATTTCTAATAATTAGGTGCCGAAGTAATAGTTTTTACAATAATATTCATACCTTCTACAACATCTTTATTCAGATTCATATATCTATATTTTTTTGCAATCCCAGAACAAGTTATATTCATACCGATAAAACTTTTTTCGCTATCAATATATTTCAATATCAACTCATCTTTAATTTTTACATTTTCTATATTCATTCTAAAAAAGTATAAGGGTTTATCCTGCCTATTTATCATTTTATTTAATTTATCTCTATCATCTCCTTTAACTTCTAATACTATGTATTTTTCATTTGCTTTATATACAAGTCCCGAAACATTAAAAAAAATCATATTTGTATAAATTTAAAGTAAATGTATATAAGATATTATATTATCTATAATCTAAATCCTTTTATTCTTTTAGGTACATCATTTTTAGTTATTCTTTTTTGGTTAAAATCATGAATACTATTGTGAATCATTTCGTTTCTTTTAATACTAACAATATTTATAAATATACTATAAGCTTGTTTCAGTAAATTCTTTAATTCTTCCCGATTCACATCTTTTTTATATTCTAACGACATATAATCTTTCATTACACTCGTGATATCTTCTTCCGAACTGTCTATAGAAATAATACCTTCTGACATTTTACTTCTAATATTTTGGATCATAGGCGTTAAATTATTTTGATTTGACTTAAATATGATTGAATCAATATTCTTATCTTTGCAAAATTTAATAAACTCATTTATATTCTTTTCATAATCTATATGTATCGCGTTTAACATTTTAGTCAGATAAGAATTCTTATTCTTGCAATACATTTTAGTTATATTTAAAGAAGTCTTTTCTATTTCTTTAACAGAATCCTTTGAATACTGGTCAACGGTTTGTCTGAATTTAATATCCATAACTATTCTTTCGACTCTTTCAATAATTATTTTTCTATAATCAACTGTAGTATCTATGCAGATATCACTATCATCGTACACGCCTTCTTCTCTATAGTCTACCATTATTCCCAATTGTTTGTCTTTAGAAATAATAGACTTCTTTTTATCATTTATTAGTCTGTCTGCATATCTATAAACAGATTTATAAACATTAGCTAAATCCGAATAGCCTCCGTTCCATTTAGTGGCGTATTCTTTAATAAATTTTCGACATACTTTCATAGTTTTGTCATCTTCTATTTCCATAGAGAATTCTACTTCTTCCCACTCAGAATCGCATTTTTTATCTGAATATACATGAAATTCATCATCGTAACTTATTAATCTAGCAAACTGTCCAGATATCTGTTTTTCGAAATAATAATCTAAATCTATCTCTAAATTATTTTTTTGAGCATATTCTATATATTCCATTTTATCTCCCTTCTTAATATCGATCTTTCTTCCTTTGAAATCATACAGACGCATAGGATCTGTAATTTTTACAATAACATAGTTAAATCTTTCATACGGATCTGGAGGATCTCTTCCTTCGCTTAATAGTCTGTTTACATATCTAATAAGTGTTTGATTTTTTTTATTTGGCTTCCACAAACCCGTTTGAATAAATTCTTCCATTTTCCATTCTCTAGAATATAGATAATCTATTTTATACATTACTAATTCTCTTAATGTTTTATAGTTAAATATATTCATAGTTTCCCACATTAATTCCATACAAACAATCTTTAGTAATTCAGATATACCTCTTTTTTTAACTTCTAATCCCTTAATGAATATTTCTTCTGGTGAAAAGTTTACAATACCTTCGTGCGCAATTCCATAGTATTTTTTCCTTGCTAAAAATACTACAGGATATAAAACCTCTTCGTACGCCATTTTTAAATATCCAGTCCCATTGTCTTGCCGCAAGAAGTTATTAACAAGAATTGTCATTTCTTTTACCATTTTAAATGTTCTATCGACTAAAGCAGTACAATAATCTTCTTTATATCTCCTTGTCTCATAATTAGTTAAAAGATATGATTTGTGTATATCTATGAATGATTCGTCAGAAAACGTAAAATAAAGACTGTCAGTATTATGTACAACTATCTGCCCAACGCCAGCGCCAAAATGATGAGACTCTGTTTCTAAATCATATACGTAATCACATTTTGAATTAATCTTTTCAATATTTATAATTCTGTAAATATCTTCACTTTGATTATTTTTTGTAAACGAAATTGTATATATATCAGATTCTCTCTTTATATTTGTATTATATCCTAAATCATGTAATAATATTATAAGTCCTTGAGCTTCTATCTGGTCTTGAGAACATAGTTGATTGCCATGATTTCTTAAATAATATTCCTTTAAGAAATTAAGTTTACATTCATAAGTTCCGTTCAATATATGAATAGGCACTCTTTTATATTTCTTACAACTTTCTTCTATAGAATAAATATTAGTAAAAGTTATAATTGAATCATTTTCTTTCAACAATTTTTTTGTAGAACTCCAATGTAATAATTCTGTACCAATAATACAATCCCCTGGTGCTATTTTTTGTTTATCAATATTTAATAATGAATGGTCTTTTGTTACAATAACAGACCCAATATGAGTAGTTATTCTATATAATTGTTTATCTGTTTTATGTCTGATAATTTTGATTATTTTAGACCAACCAGAATCAGTAATGACTTCTAAATTTAAATGAGTTGAATCGATAATTTCTTTAGTACCTGTCCTTTCATCAATAACTGCTGGCATTTTTTCAGCATTTAGAACAAATAATTCTTCTATCGACAAAACATCTTTTAAATTATTTTGTTTAATAATAATCGGAGTTTCTCCTACAACGGAGTCCCCATAGTAAGTTTTACATTTTTTATCTTCAATAAACTTTTTAACCTTTCTTAGATTATATTGTCCTGCAGATGTAATCCCACCAGCCAACTCTAAAATAAACAATGGTGAATTTTTATTACCTAATTCTCCGTAAAAACAATTCATATACACTTTAAGAGCTTTTTGTTTAGTGTCGCAATATTGTAACTGAAATAGACAGTCTTGATATTCTGCATTATCTTTTAACTGATTCGTGCCAGCAAACTCTTTTTCCATATGTTCTTTTTTCTTTTTGTAAATAGATAAATATTTCTTCATTTCAAACCTCTGTCTGAATAATTCTTTCAAAATCTCTGGATATAATCCGAATCTGGTATTTCCGGTTTGAATGCTTTCATCATGTCTAACAGTCCATCCTATAATATTTTTAGATCTTTTATTTCCATATGAGTCTTCAAAATTATATACGAAATCTATTTCATGCAAGTCAAATCCTTTCTCTACGAGATTATTCTTTCTTTCGACATCTGTTATTAAATATTCTGGGGACAGATTATAAGCCATAATTAAAGAAGGGTATAACGAACTATAGTCCAAAGCTGTTACCGGATTGATTCCATATTTTGCTTTTTCTTTTATATAATCTACATATTTATTTATGTATTCAGACAAAAGTGGACTATTATCTTGCGACATAAGAGTATAATACTATTCATACATATTCTAAATTCAATTATTTCAAAAAAAAATAAGTATAAATTTGATTGTATTTACTAAAATAAATTAGTATTTAATCAAACTTGCATCTTTTTGTATATAGATAGCATCAAAGTTATTATCGATGATTTCCTGACCCTTTTCTATGATAGTTTTATCTTCCAATCCCATTTGCTTGCAGAACTCTTCAAAGTTCATAATAGGATTTACTAGGCCTCTTTTTGGGTTCAACACTAATGCCCCCGGATATTTTCCATCCATTTTGTCTTCCTCTTTCTCTTCTTTCTTTATACTATTATAAAACAGATTTTTATCCAAAGCATGCGATACAATTAAATTTCTAACTTTACATGAGTTAGCTCTGTAAAATGCGTCAAACAGACTTGTATAAGAAAGTAATCCAACCGCTCTTTTATCTTGAATAATATTATTTTTGTGTGCTAATTGATGCAATCTAAAACAATCTACATAACAGTAATGTGCTACTTCGCCTAATCCGACGTAATCTTTTTCATAAAAGAATTTGAATAATTTTTTAATTGGCATATCGTCTTTAGAACCTAATTTATATAGACTTAGATAAAATTTAAGAGATGATTTACTTTCTGTCGGGTTTAATTGCATGAATATAATTCGTAAATCAAAAGCAATATAACCTTGTAATCTAATATTAGACATTTTTTGATCAGTCATGTCGGCTGAAATTTTTACAAAATCGCAAACATAGATGTATTTATCTTTATTCACATCTTGCAATTCATAATTTGAAAGAGTTTTAATAGACATATTTTTCAACATATCGTCTAACACATTTAACAATTTTGCTTTCTGATATATATTCGGCCAATCGAATCCAGATCCATTAAATTCATAAATATAATCTGGTTGGATTATTTTAATAATATAGCTAAATACTAATAATATCGTAGCTTCATCCGCACACACAACAGTTATGTAGTCTTCGTGAGGTTCACAATCTACTGTTATTAATGATAAATTTAAACAACTATTAGGATCATTAATGAAATGAAATGTCATTCCGATATTAAATATTGTGTCTTCTAAAACATCTCCTCTCGGAATACTTGTTTCCCTGTTAGGATTCAAAATGTCAAAATCTGAAGAATACTGTTCAATATCAAAAGCCATAGAAATGGTTTTATCTTTTCTAAATAAGTCTTTAGAATAACCAAAAGTGGTATCTTCCTCATTCATTACTTTCATATCATCAATATTTACATACAGCACATATTTACTTTTATACATTGTAGAATCTTTGTCTACAGAATAATTACTAAGTACTGTCCATCCAGACAAAGCTAGTTTATATTGTCTTGCGACTACTCTATAATAAGAGCTAATATCATTATTATATGTCTGAATATTTTTCTTTGTTATATTCAAAATAAACTCTTTTCTATGATATAAATTCTTAAAGAAGATACGAATAAATTGCGAATTACTTTCTGAAAATCCGATAAGTTTTTTACCTTCTACTAATTTAATTCCTTTTACTTCAGGTGCTTTATTTTTTAACTTTTTTAATAATTCAGAATCACTTAGCAATTGCTGAATTCTTTTTGTATTCTCTTGTTTAGATATTTCTTCTAAATACTCAACATCTACAGATGGGTAAATATTTTCTACAATAACAGTAGTTTTACTTCCACAAGGAGTTATCCCGTGTATAATTAATTTGTATTCAGAAAATATAGGAGATTCATTAACATCGTTAAATAATACCGGTATATCTCTGTTACGTTTAATCATATTTTTTGTATAAATAGTTTCTTCTTTATCTAAATAATGATCACGATTAAACAATCCTTTAGATAATACTTTTTCATAATTATTTCTATCGACTGTAATTTTGTTCATGATGCTAATGCTGAATTATACTATACAAAAAAATCAATTTTAATATACTTAAATTTCAATAAAAACAATACTAAGATTACGCAGATTCGAATACAAAATCTCTAAATGTATTTGAAATGATCTGAACAAGATCTACAGAATTATAAATTGATTTTGGTAATAATGATGTCAATTCAATTAATTCAATATTATATCCGCGTTTACGATATTTATCAATACGTTCTAACGTATAATAATCTAGTTTAGATTTAATATGTAGACTTAATTTTTCATGTTTACTAAATACAGCTTTCGGATCTGTGATAGTAATATTCTCTCCATTCCAATAATTTTTATTAATTGATAAATCAAAATCTTGAATAATGTCAATATAGTTATGACAGATGATCAATTCAATTGTTTTACTGTTTTTATCATTACAAAGCGTAAATACATAATTAATACCACGCATCCCTCTATATAAATCATTCATAATTTTATTTTCGTCAGATGTCATTAATTTAGAAATTTTATAATCGGTATTCATGTTTGTTATGTTATAAATATAAAAAATCAATTTTTATGTATCAAATAT
>JACCEC010756000.1_pt1 | contig 48785 bp, 43 predicted proteins | sample 7450121 | NCBI WGS metagenome assembly JACCEC01 (sample SAMN15323455, study PRJNA562643) | freshwater metagenome | isolation source: river surface water | place: USA:Blue River Watershed | collected 2017-08-18
CGCACCTACGACTACGTGGTGGCCCTGCGCGCGGTGCAGACCTCGGACTTCATGACGGCCGACTGGGCGGAGCTGCCCTATGCGCTGCTCAAGAAAGTGTCCGGGCGGATCATCAACGAGGTACGCGGGATCAACCGCGTGACCTATGACGTGAGTTCTAAACCGCCGGCGACGATTGAGTGGGAGTGAGCGTCGATGCGCCGAATCCTGACCGGATGGATCCTAGGTTTCCTCTGCGCCGCATCCAGCGCACAGACGGACCTGATCGAGCGCCTCCAGAGCGGCGGCTACAACCTGTTCTTTCGCCACGCCATCACCGATGGACAGGACCCCTACAAGGTCAACCCACCGAACGAGACGCTGTCCAACTGCGCCAGCCAGCGGCCCTTGAATGATGCCGGGCGCGACCAGGCCTGGCAGATCGGACGGCGCATCACCGAGCTGGGGATTCCGATCGGGGAGGTGTACGCCAGCCCCATCTGCCGCTGCGAGGAAACCGCCCGCCTGGCCTTCGGGCGCGCCACGACCGTCGATTGGCTGGTGGCGCGTCGAGGTCAGAGCATGCCCCGCTTGAACCAGGCCCTGCGGTCCGTGCCGTCCACCGGCTGGTTCACCAAGACACCCAGCGGGAAGAACACGGTCTTCGTCGGGCACAACATCACGTTTTCGGAAGCCCTGGTGGGCCAGGAGTTCGGACGTCCGCGCCTGGAGGAAGGGGAAGCCTTGGTGATCGAGCCTGGTGATCCGCCACGCGTGCTCGGGCGGATCAGGTTCTATTGATCTTCATCGCGGTCTGCGCATCGAGCCGAGCTTCACCGATTCGTTGCAGCGCCAGGGGGCAGGGCGCCCAACTGGTTCAGAAAATCCAGGATCTCCTGTCTGACCGTGCGTGTGGTCACGGCATCGGAACAGAAATCAGGCTTGGGCGCGCCGCGGCAATGACCCGTGGCGGGATCGCGTCCGCCTGAAGCCGAGCACCAGTGCGGGTTGGCGCTGTACCAGCAGCGGTTCACGGGCCGCTCGGGCGGGCTCTCGTCGTCGAAGGCATGCGTGGTGTTCGGCAAGCGGACATGCTGCGTGACCCACTGCGCGAGGCGAGGATCGCAGGCCCGAAGATCGGTCTGACTGCCAGGCGGCTCCAGTTCGGCCGTGACCATCAGCACCGGTGCATAAAACGGCCCCAGGCGAGGTCGCATCGCCTCGGTCGTGCCCTGCCCGTGCGGCGCAGGCGTGGACTGCCAGCTCCAGCACGCCGGGTAGATCGAGATGCCCGCGCGAAACAGGCCCTTGTGCGTCTGCGTGATCGACGGCTCGTCGGTGAAGGCGCGCAGCACGCTCCATCCGCCCTGACTGCCCCCCATCAAGAATATCCGCGCCGGGTCCACCTGCGGCTGCTCGCGCAGCCAGCGGGCGGCAGCAAAGGCGTCGCGGGCGCGGGTGTTGGCGCCAAGCGCGGAGAACGCACCCCGGTGGGCGCTGACCGGCGCGTCGATCTTGCGCCAGTTGGCGATGAAGCCGCGACTCCAGAAACTGTCCAAGACCAGCACGTTGAAGCCCTGCGCCAGAAACCATCGCGCATGGCCATAGTCGATGAAACCCGGCCCGCCCACGCCCCCGTGCTGAATCACCAGGGTGGGGTGGGGCCCCGGCGCTTGCACCGGGTTCCAACTGGCCAGCAACTTGCCGGATTGGGCGGCCGACCAGTCCGGGATCAGCGGCACATGGCGCGCCAAGCCAAAGCGCACCACCTGGTCGTTCATGGCGCGTTGACCGAATCCGAGCTGTTGCACCTCCTGGACCGAGGGTGGCTCGGTGCGCACGATGGGCGGCGGCTCGTCATAGGGCCGCCCCCAGAAGGCCTGGGCGTTCGCGCACACCAGCAGCGCGCAGACCAGAGTGACACGTCCGAGCAGGCTCATGGGCAGGTACAGCGATTGGCGCTTTCAGTTTTGATGATTAGCACCCGCTTATTATTCACACCTGCTGGAGTTTCTACGCGATGATGACGACCATGCGTTCCAACTTCTCAAGGTGGTTTTTCCCCACACAGCGCGCTTGGCAACTTTTCGGCATCGCCTTGCTGGCGTCCGGTGCCGGGGCCCACGCCCAGTCGCCAGGTTGCGCGCCCGCACCGACTGATCCGCCCCGCCTGTACGCCCTGCCCAGTGGTATCCACACCGTCCAGGGCACGATCGCGTCCTTCGACCCCTGCCACCGCTCGGTCTCGCTGCGCACACCGTTCTTCGCGGACAAGCCGCCGCTCATGATCCTGGCCCACGGCGGCGGCGGGCTGGACACCGCCACCACCAACGCCGCCGATGCCTTCCGCAGCAAGGGCATGGCGACCTTGGTGTTCGACGCCTTCCAGATGAATGGCTTTTATCAAGGCGGGCGCTTCTTCGCGACGGCAATGACCAACGAAGCGCGCCAGCGCATGATCTACCGCGCCGCGCTGGGCGCCTATGAATGGGCCTTGCGCCAGGACAAGATCGACAACCGCCGCATCCTGTTTCATGGCCTGTCCAACGGGGCGGCGGCGGTGGCCAACCTCGCGGCCGTGGTCGATCCCCAGCATGTGATCGCCCTCTATGCCGAAGGGACGCCCGGCAACGGCATCGGGCTGCCCGACGCGCTGCGCGCGCCGCTGAAGATGGTCTTCGGGCGCTTGGACAACTATGGCGGACGCACGGCGGAAGAATTCATCTGGCTGCGGCAGGAGTTGTGTGCCGGCAATGTGGTCGATTTCGATCACCCTGTGGGCAATTCCGCCTCGTGCAATCGGCGGGTCAATCCCTTTGGGCAGACGCAAAAACCCATGGACTGGTACGAGGCGCAACAGGCCCAGGGCGCACCGATCGAGCTGGTGTGGCTGGAGGAAACCGCCCACGGGGTGTTTCTGGGGCCGCTCACGAAGAACATGGTGCCCTACACCAGTGGCCAGACGCGTTTTGCCTGGGTCGGCGGCAGCTACGTGGCGCGCGGCAAGTTCCTGGACGAGGTCGCGGCCCGTGCCAAGGCGCCTCGCCCTTGAAGAAGGCTCCGACCTATACGGCGCCGTTATAGCCCGTCAAGCAAATCCCTAGTACTGCTTGCGGCCGCACGCTCCTAGAATTTTGCGTGCTGAAGACCTCGCACATCGGTGCGCGCCCTGGCCTGCTAATTCGACACCCAGCCCCAAACGCATGAACCCCACCCACGATCCGGTGCTCGATGCACCGCTTCCCTACGGCCCCACGCTCACCCTCCAGGAGGCCCAGCGGATGATGCAGGCCGCAGAACGCCATGCGCTGGCGCACAAATGGCCGGTGGCCATCGTCATCGCGGATGCCAGCGGCGGCATCCTCATGGCGCAGAAACTGGATCACACCCAGCATTCCAGCATGGACATCGCCATGGGCAAGGCGCGCACGGCGGTCAACTTCCGTCGCCCGACCCGTATGTTCCAGGACGGGATCCGCGCCGGCGGCGAGGGATTGCGATTCCTCGCGGTACCCGGTGTGACACCACTCGAGGGTGGCTTTCCTGTGGTGCGCGCAGGACAGGTTGTGGGCGGCATCGGCGTGTCGGGCGTGCTGTCGTCGCAGGATGCCGAGGTCGCGCAGGCCGGAATGGCCGCCCTGGCCTGAAGGTTGGGGCCCCCGCTTTTTTCATCACTACAACGAGGAGACAACATGACTTCAACGACCCGCAGGAGCCTGGTCCTGGGCGCCCCCCTGGCGGCTGCACTGGCTGGCCGCAGCTGGGCGCAGGAACGTTTTCCGACCAAGACGGTGCGGATCATCGTGCCCTTCGTCGCGGGCAGCCAGGTGGATATCGTGGCCCGCGAGATCCAGCGTCGCGTGCAAGAGGCCTGGGGCCAAGCGGTGGTGGTGGAGAACCGCCCGGGCGCGGGTGGCACCGTCGGCAGCCGCACGGTGGCCACGGCCGACGCAGACGGCCATACCTTGCTGTTCACGTCGGCTTCGCACGCGATCAACCCGACGCTGTACAAGAAGCTGCCCTACGACACCCTCAAGGACTTCCGCGGCGTCACTTTCGGCACCAGCGTGCCCAATGTGCTGGTGGTGGCCCCTTCGCTGGGCGTGAAGAACGTGCCGGAGTTGCTGCAGTTGATTCGCAGCAAGCCGGGCGCCCTGAACTTCGCTTCCGCGGGCGTGGGCAGCGGCACCCATTTCAATGGCGAGATGTTCAAGGCCATGGCGCGCCTGGACATCGTGCACGTGCCGTACAAGGGCACGGGCGATGCCCTGGTCGACACGGCGGCAGGCCGCTCGGCGTTCTATTGGTCGCCGTTGGGTCTGACCCTGCCGTTCATCCGCGAGAACCGGCTGGTGCCGCTGGCGGTGAGCACCGCACGGCGTGCCGCCGTCATGCCCGATGTGCCGGTGATTTCCGACTTCGTGCCGGGGTGTGTGTACGACCACTGGTACGGCCTGGTCGCGCCGGGCAAGACACCCCAGTCGGTCGTCGACAAGATCGCCGCGGATGTGGGGCGTGCACTGCGCCACCCCGATGTGGTCAAGACCCTGGCCGACCAGGGCGTGGCGGTCGCTCCGGGCACACCGGCCGAATTTGACCGCTTCATTTCGACCGAGATCGACCGCCTCGGGGCGGTGGTCAAGAGCGCGGGGATCCAGCTCGATTAAGGACGCGGTCGGGCTCTGCTCAAGGCCTCAAGGCCTTGAGCGTTAGCCCATGACGCGGGGCAGCCAGGTGGCAATCGCCGGCCACCAGAACACTGCGGCCAACAGCAGCAGGCTCATGGCGAGGTAAGGCACCACCGCCATGAAGATGTCGGTCATGGTGACCGTGGCGGGCGCGACGCCGCGCATCGTCATGAGCAGCATGCCGTGGGGCGGCAGCAGCAGGCCCAGCTGCATGCAAAGCAGGAACAGCACGCCGAACCACACCGGGTCGATGTTCAGCGCCTGCACGATGGGCATGAAGATCGGCAGCGTGATCATCATCATGCTGACCTGGTCCACGAACAGGCCCAGGAAAATCAGCAGCGCCATCATGCCCACGACCACCAGGCCGGTGGACCATCCCTGTCCGGTGATGGCCTGCACCAGCCCGCTGCTAGCGCCGGAGAACGACAGGATCTGCGAGAAGGTGGTGGCGCCCAGGATGATGAACAGGATCATTCCGGAGATGCCGGCCGTGCCTTTGAGCGCCTTGAGCACCGCCTCCCAGGTCAGCGCCCGGTAGGCCGCCGCCAGCACCATCGTGGCAAAGGCACCCAGCGCCGCGCATTCGGTGGGCGTGGCCCAGCCCGCTGCCAGCGCACCCACCACCACCACGAAGATGGAGAGCGTCGGCAGCACGTAGGCCACCAGCGGCTGCCAGCGGTCCCAGCCGGTGTGCTTGACGGCGTTGGGGTCATCGGGCGCCAGCGAGGGCGTGAGCTTCACACGCAGCACGATCCAGGCGACGAAGGCCACCGACAGGATGAGGCCCGGCACGACGCCACCAATCAGCAGCTTGGAAATCGAGATGCCCGAGAGCGACCCGAGCAAGACAGTCAGCGCCGAGGGCGGAATCAGCATGTCCACGGCACCGATGGCCATGATGGGGCCGGTGGCCATGCGCGGGTGGTAGCCGCGCGCCAGCATGACCGGCAGCATCAGCGCGCCCAGCATGGCGGTGGTGGCAATGGTGGAGCCCGAGATCGCCGAGAACACGGTGCCCGCGACCACGGCCACCACCGCGAGGCGCCCGGGCACGCGCACGATCAGGCGCTCCACGCCCTCGATCACCTTGAAGGCCAGACCGGTGTGGAACAGGATCTCCCCCATGAGGACAAAGAGCGGTATCGGCGTGAGCGTGAAGGCGGTGACCGAGGTGACGCTGCTTCGCACCAGTTGCATCAGACCCGGCTCGCCGCCCATGTACAGGAGGGCGCCTATCAGGTTCACCGCCAGGAAGGTCAGGGCGACCGGCATGCCGATGAACAGCAGCACGGTGGATCCTCCCAGCATCAGCCAGGCGGCAAGTTGCCAGGAGTTCATGCGGTGCGGCGGGTGAGGGGGAGGAAGGACACGACGGGATCAGGCGGCGCTCACGGCGTCGCTGCGCGGGCCGCGTTCGGCCTGCGCCAGCCGGTGCATGCGAAACAGCATTTCCACCGTGAGAAGGCTGAAGGTCACGGGCAGGGCCACCAGCCACCACCACTCGGGCGTGACCAGGGTCTTGATGTTCAGGGAACCGGCGCTGAAGCTGGCGTAGGTGGCTTTCCAGCCATAGAACGCCAGTGCCACGCAGCACACCAGGCCGATGGCGTCGCCCACCCACTCCAGGGCCCACGCCACGCGCTTGGGCAGGGCCTGCAGCAGGATGTCCACGCGTATGTGCTGGCCCTGACGCAGGAGCCAGGGCGCCACGCACATCGTGATCAGGTACAGAAAAGCCTCGGACACCTCATTGCTCCAGGCCAGGCCCTTGGGCAACCCGGGCACGGTGAGGTTACGCAAGGCGACGTCGGCCACGATGATCAACATCATGGCCAGCATCAACAGGCAGCCCGCGGTGGCCAGGGCCGACAGGGCCCTGCCAAACCGTTCGGACAGGCGATCGATCACTTGGAGAACAGCGCCTTGAATCGCGCGGCGACCTCAGGGCTTTGCTTGGCGGCACTGGCCCAGCCGATCTCGTAGGCCTTGTCGCGGAAGGCCTTGCTGGTGGCGGCGTCAAAGGCGATGGTCTGGATGCCGGCGGCCTTCTGGCGCGCGGTTTCTTCGGTGGCGTAGCGGGCCCAGAAGGTGTTCTCGGCTTCCAGGGCCAGCAGCTGGCGCTGCAGGTAGCTGCGCTGGGCGTCGGTGAGCTTGCGGAAGGCGGCCAGGTTCATGATCAGGGACACCTCGGCGTCGTAGAAGCCGGGGTCGATACGGAACTTGGTCTTCTCGTGCCAGTTCAGGTCGAAGATGCCGCCGATGGGCCAGCCATAGCCGTCCACCACGCCGCGCTCCAGGGCGGTGTAGACCTCGCCCGGCGGGGTGGTGATCACCTGCGCGTTCAGGGCCTGGAAGAAGTCGCGGTACACCGGCGTGATGCGGATCTTCTGGCCGGTGAGGTCAGGCTTGTCGACCTTCTTGTTGGTGTAGATGTGGAACGGCTGGTTTTCCACCATCCGCGCCAGGTACTGCATATTGCCCTTCTCGTTCCAGACCTTGTTGATCGCGTCGAAGGCGCCGTTCTTGCGCTGTTCGGCCACCGGGATCTGCGTGAGCTTGAGGAAGTCGGCCTCGGGCATGACGTTGGTGTAGAACGCGCCGGTATTGAGCGCCATGTCCACCACGCCGGTCTTGACGGCGTTGCCCGCCTCGAAGGTCGGGATCGCGCGCGGGCCGCCGATGAAGTTGATCTGCAGCACGCCCTTGCCCTCGGCGTTGACCTTGTTGATCCAGGGCTGCAGGCGCTGCACGTAGATGCCGTTCTCGGCAAAGGCGCTGACCAGGCGCAGGGTCACCTCCTGGGCCATCGCGCCGGTGGCGGACGTGGCCAGGGCCAGGGCCGCGAGGGCCGATCGAGTGAAAAGGCGTCGCTTCATGGGGTTGTCTCCTGTGTTGTGGCTGGAGTCATCGTACCAATCTGCGGCTCATGGAAATTCCCTATTCCGCGACCGAGCGGGGTCCCTTTTGCGCGAGGCCGATCGCGTGCGGGGGAGGGGAGATCGCACGCGGCACAATCCGGGGGATGTACATCCCGCCGCCCTTTCGCGTGACCGATCCGGCGCTGGCGCAGGCCCTGATCCGCGAGCAGCCCCTGGCCAGCCTGGTCACGACCGACGACGCGGGCCTGCCTTTCGTGTCCCACCTCCCGCTGCGGCTGGACCGGACGGAGGAGGGCGGCACCCTGCACCTGCTGGGACATCTGGCCCGGGCCAACCCGCAGTGGCAGCACTTGCAGGCGCGCCCCCGTGCGGTGGTGACCTTCCTCGGACCGCAGGCCTACATGTCGCCGAAGGTCTATCCCGACCTGCAGCGCGTGCCCACCTGGAATTACGTGGCCCTGCACGCCACGGTGCAGACCACCCTGGTGCATGCCGGAGACGACAAGGATCGCCTGCTCAAATGCCTGATTGCCGATCACGAACCGGCCTATGCCGACCAGTGGCGCGCGCTGGCCGAGTCGTACACCACGGCCATGCTGGCCGGCATCGTCGGCCTGGAGATGGCCACCACCGAATGGCAATTGAAGGTCAAGGTGAACCAGCATCGCCCCGAGGCCCGCGTGGCCTTGCGCGACGCCTGCCTGGCGGGCAACGAACAGGAACGGGCGCTGGCCGCCTGGATCGACCGGGTGCAGCCCCCTGGCTCCTGAATCGCTCCCAACGAACCGCGCCTTGCCCCTCGCCATGACGACATCCGCCCGCGACGAAACCTTCATGCGCCTGGCCCTGGCGCAGGCCGAGAAGGCGCGCGCCGCTGGCGAGGTGCCAGTGGGCGCGGTGGTGGTGCAGGGCGACACCGTGGTGGGCGTAGGCCACAACGCCCCGGTCGGTCGCCACGACCCAACGGCCCATGCCGAGGTGATGGCGCTGCGCGCCGCGGCGCAGGCCCTGGGCAATTACCGGCTGGAGGGCTGCGAGCTTTACGTGACGCTCGAGCCCTGCGCGATGTGCAGCGGCGCGATGATGCACGCGCGCCTGGCCCGCGTGGTCTTTGGCGCGCCGGAACCCAAGACCGGCGTGGCGGGCTCGGTGATCAACCTGTTCGAGCAGCCCCAGCTCAATCACCACGCGCAGGTGCAGGGCGGGGTGCTGGCCACGGAATGCGCAGCCCTGCTGGCCGACTTCTTCCGCAGCCGCCGCCTGGACCCGCGAGCCGTCGTCCACCCGCTGCGTGAGGATGCAGTGCGCACGCCCGATGCCCGTTTCGAGAACCTGCCTGGCTATCCCTGGGCGTCGAACTACCTGAGCGACCTGCCGGCGCTGGCCGGCCTGCGCATGCATTACCTGGACGAGGGGCCTGAGGACGCCCGGTTCACCTGGCTGTGCCTGCATGGCAACCCGGCCTGGAGTTACCTCTATCGCAAGATGATCCCGGAGTTCCTGCAGGCGGGCCATCGGGTCGTGGCGCCAGACCTGATTGGTTTTGGTCGCAGCGACAAGCCGAAAAAGGAGTCCGCGCACCGCTTTGCCTGGCACCGGCAGGTGTTGCTGCAATTCATTGAGCGTCTGGACCTGCGACGGGTGGTGCTGGTGGTGCAGGACTGGGGCGGCCTGCTGGGCCTGACCTTGCCGATGGCAGCGCCCGCACGCTACGACGGCCTGCTGGTGATGAACACGACGCTGGCCACCGGCGAGGCGCCGCTGTCCGAAGGCTTCCTGGCCTGGCGCGAGATGTGTGCGCGCAACCCCGAGTTCGATGTGGCGCGCCTGTTCGCACGCGGCAACCCACAGATGTCCCCCCAGGAATGCCAGGCCTACAACGCGCCCTTTCCGGATCGCGGGCACCGCGCCGCACTTCGCGCCTTCCCGCCGCTGGTGCCCGAGCACCCGGACGACGAGGGCGCGGCGATCTCCCGAGAGGCCGGCGCCTTCTGGCGCGAGCGCTGGTCAGGCCGCAGCCTGATGGCCGTGGGGGTCCAGGACCCGGTGCTGGGCCTGCCGATCATGCAGGCGCTGCACGCACAGATCCGTGGCTGCCCGCCGCTGTGGCGGATCGAAGCGGCTGGTCATTTCGTCCAGGAGCATGGGCAGACCATCGCCCGCCGCGCCGTGACCCATTTCACCGAAGGAACGCCGTGAGCCATATCTATGTCTTCTCTCCCTCGAGCGCGGTGCGTGACCGTGCCGCCATGCGCCGGGGCATCGCCCGCCTGAAGGCGCTGGGCCACGAGGTGGAAGTCGACGCCGACGCCACCACCAGCCACATGCGCTTTGCCGGAGACGACGCCACACGACTGGCGGCCATCCACCGCGCGGCGGCCAGCGGCGCGGATATTGCGCTGATCACCCGCGGCGGCTATGGCCTGACCCGCCTGCTGCCCGATATCCGCTACAAGACCGTCGCCAAGTCCATCGACAAAGGTCTGCGCTTTGTGGGACTGAGCGACTTCACCGCCTTCCAGAACGCGCTCCTGGCCCAGACGGGTGCAGTGAGCTGGTCGGGGCCGGCGCTGGGCGAGGACTTCGGCGTGGAGGGCGAGGCCGACGACATCATGCTCGCCTGCTTCGACGACCTGGCCAGCGGCGCGGGGGAGGGGACCGGCTGGCGCCTGCCTGCGACCGAGGCGCGCGAGAAGCCCCTGCGGGTTCGGGGCGCGCTGTGGGGCGGCAACCTGAGCGTGCTGGTGTCGCTGGTGGGCACGCCCTGGCTGCCGGCGTTGCAGCGCGGCATCTTGTTCCTGGAGGACGTCCATGAGCATCCCTACCGCGTCGAGCGCATGCTCACGCAGCTGCTGCATGCCGGGGTCCTGGGCCGCCAGAAGGCCATCCTGCTCGGTGGCTTCACCAACTACAAGACCGTCCCGCATGACAAGGGCTTCAAGCTGCAGACCGTGGTGGACTGGTTGCGCCAGCAGGTCAAGGTGCCGGTATTGACCGGCCTGCCGTTCGGGCATGTGACCACCAAGGTCTGCCTGCCCGTCGGCCAGGAGGTCGACCTGCTGGTGCAGGGGCGCGACGCCCTGGTGCTCTGGGGCCACGACCACTGACAGCGCACGCACTGGGCGCTCAAGACGGAACCACGGCCTCCAATTGCACCTGCGGGCGCAATCGTTCCAGGTCCTTCACGCGGGCGAGGTCTGTGCCGGGGCGAAGCAGGGCTGCCGCGCTGGCGGCCATGGCCTCGCGCAGTGCGCCGTCGAGGTGGCCGTAGCGGTCCCAGCCCCAGAGCCATCCGGCCACAAAACTGTCTCCGGCACCGACGGTGCCTACCACCGGGACCTTGAGCGCAGGCGCCTGCACCGCCTGCTGCGCCGAGACCGCGAGCGCGCCGGCGGGGCCCAGGGAGAGGGCGACGAGTTCGGTCCGCCCCCGGGCGATCAGGTCGCGCGCTGCGTCCAGGCGCTGGCTCAAGGTATCCAGGGGCCGGCCGGTCAGGTCTTGCAGCTCCCGCAGGCTGGGTTTGATCGCCCACACGCCTTCGGCCAGTGCGGCCTGCAGGGCCTCGCCACCGGCATCGATCACCATCTTGCTGCCTCGGATTCGGGCGATCCGGGCCAGGCGCGCATGGAAGTCCGAGGGGACGCCGGGTGGCAGGCTGCCGCTGGCGACGAGGTAGGCGGGCGCGGACGGCAGGTCCCGCACCCGATCCAGGCAGCCCTGCCATTCGGTGGCGGCCAGGCTTGGGCCCGGTAGGACGAAGCGGTATTCGCGACCGGTGCGGCGTTCCCGCACGTTGAAGCTTTCGCGGGTATCGCCCGCGATCGAAATCCAGGCCGCATGCAGACCCTCGGCGCGGACCAGGGCGCTCAGGCGCTCGCCGGTGGTCCCCCCGGCGGTGCTGATCGTCAGAACGTCGGCGCCCAATCGGTACAGGACCCTGGCCACGTTGATGCCGCCACCACCCGGGTGGACTTGGGGTGTCTCGCAACGCAGCTTGTGCGCGTCGACTATCTCGTCAACCGCGGTGCTCAGGTCCAGGGCCGGGTTGAGGGTGACGGTGACGAAGCGGGCCATGGCGGCGGGACCGTCAGAGCACGCGCGAGGGGCCTGGGTTCAAATGCCCACTATGATTTGACATAACGCACATCGTATATCTTCAAGGGGTGATGTGGGAGCGGTGCCGATCCTCACCAAGTCGACGCCGGCCGCTGTTTTCGAAGCTGTGCCGCGATCAGGTCGGCCACGTCCTGTCGCTGGGCCCGAAACGCAAAGTCCTGGGCGCTCAAACCCAGCTGGTTCTTCAAGGACGCATCCGCGCCGGCCTCAAGCAGCTGGCGCACCGCTGCGGCCGTGCCGTACTGCGCCGCCATCATCAGCGGCGTGGTGCCGTTGGGCGATTCGGCATCGATGTACGCGTGGGCCTCCAGCAGCATGCCGATGATGGCCTGATGCCCACCGGTGGCCGCGTAATGCAGCGGCGTCCAACCCGGCTTGTTGACGTCGGCACCCCGTGCGATCAAGCGCCGAGCCAGCTCGGTGTGGCCCTTGAGGGCTGCCATCATGAGCGGGCTTTCATCCGCCCGGTTGCGCACCTCGACCCGGGTCTGGGGCCATTCGGTCAGTGCCTGGGCCACACGCAGCGAAGGCTCTCGTAGCGCCAGGTACAGGCCGTACTGGCCGTCGGCGTTGGGCGTATTGGGGTCGAAACCGCGACGCAGCAAGGACTCGATCGCGGCGGGATCGTCGCGCTTGATGGCGATGAAGAAGTCGTCAAAGGATCCGGCGTAAACGCCAGAAACTCCAATAAAAACATATAGGTATATGAAATACCTAAAGCATTTTCTCATGATTTGACACCGACGAAAAGACGCTCGAAATTGGTGCTGGTGACCTCCCCGACCTCTTCAGGGGACATCCCGCGCAGGGCTGCGATCTGGGCGGCGACGAAGGGCACATACGACGGGTTGTTGGTCTTGCCGCGGTGCGGCACCGGCGCCAGGTAGGGGCTGTCCGTCTCGATCAGCATGCGATCCAGCGGCACCATCGCCGCGACCTCGCGCAGGTCGGCGGCGCTCTTGAAGGTCAGGATGCCCGAAAAGGAGATGTAGTAACCCAGGTCCAGCGCCGCGCGGGCGACCTGGGCGGTCTCGGTGAAGCAGTGAAAGACACCGCCCACACTGCCGGCCGAGCCGTCCTCCCCCTCTTCCCGCAGGATGGCCAGGGTGTCGTCCGAGGCAGACCGGGTGTGAATCACCATCGGTTTACCCGCCTGACGGGCCGCCCGGATATGCGTGCGAAAGCGCTCGCGCTGCCACGCCATATCGGCCACGGTCCGTCCGCCCTTGCGGGACTCCATCTGGTAGTAATCCAGCCCGGTCTCACCAATGGCCACCACCCGTGGCAAGGCCGCGCGGCGCACCAGGTCGTCGACGGTGGGTTCGTAGATGTCCTCGTTATCCGGGTGCACGCCGACGGTGGACCAGAAGTTGTCATGGGCCAGGGCCAGGCCATGGACCGACTCGAACTCCTCGATGGTGGTGCAGATGCACAGGGCGCGATCGACGCGGGCCTCGGCCATGGCGGCGCGGATGGCGGGCAGCTCGGCGGCCAGCTCCGGAAAACTCAGGTGGCAGTGGGAATCGACAAACATATCCCGATGGTACGGGCAGCGGGCAGGTGCCCGCCGGCAGCGGGACAAGCCCCCTGCTCAGACCGTCTGGGTGGGCCGGTCCGATCCGAGGTGGCTGCCCAGGATCTGTTCGATGCGCAGTTTCAGCTGCCGCGACTTCTCGTCGGAAGGAAAGCGCACGCCAATGCCCTGGGTGCGGCTGCCGCTGGCGCCCGCGGGCGTCACCCAGGCCACCTGACCGACCACCGGATAGCGCTGCACATCGTCGGGCAGGGACATCAGCAGATAGACCTCGTCACCCAGCCGATGGCTGCGGGGCGTGGGAACGAAGATGCCGCCTTCGTCGAACAGCGGGATGAAGGCGGCGTAGAGCGCCGCCTTTTCCTTGATGGCCAGCTGGATGACGCTGGGACGCGAGCCTGCGGCGGGTGTGGGGGATGGAGGAAGGGTCATGGCCGCCTGGGAGACACGGGAGGCGCGCAGTGTAGAACTGCACGCGCCCGGCTCACAAGCGCTTCCATCATGAGTCCGCTGTTGAAGGGGTGGTCCGCCGTCCGCAGGGCGTCAGCCAGTTCGCGCCACCAGGTGGCGAGTGCCTGCAGGCCGGTCGGCGCCATCGTGGCGGGCAGGTCGGCCAAGGCAAAAAAGCGCGGCGTCCCGCCCGCCGCCACCGACAAGAGGTCGTGGCAGACCTTCTGCAAGGCGTCGATGGCCTGCGCCGGGGACCACTCGGCCAGGGTCGCGGCCTCGCCACGGGCCAGGGCCTTGGGCAGCTCGGACCAATGCCGGGCGGTCAGACCCGCCTGGGCCCAGCGCAGGGCATCTTCCGGTCGCCCGCCTGCCGCCCGCAGCAGCACGGGGGCATCCGCTGGCGCCACCTCCTGGGCCTGCAGCCAGGCCAGGGCTTGCTCGGGCTCAGGCCAGGCCAGGGTGTGGGCCAGGCAGCGGCTGCGGATGGTGGGCAGAAGCTGGTGGGCGGCTTCGCTGGCGAGCACGAAGCGCACATCGCCGGCGGGTTCCTCCAGGGTCTTGAGCAGGGTGTTGGCCGCGATGGGGTTCATGCGCTCGGCGGGATAGACCAGCACCACCTTGCCCCGGCCTCGGGCACTGGTGCGCTGGGCGAATTCGACCGCGTCGCGCAGAGCGTCCACGCGGATTTCCTTGCTGGCCTTGCGCTTCTTGTCATCGATCTCCTGCTGCGCCTTTTCCGGCAGGGGCCAGCCCAGATCGAGCATGACCGTCTCGGGCATGAGCACGCACAGGTCGGCATGGGTGCGCACGTCGATCGCGTGGCAGCCAGCGCACTGGCCACAGGGACCGTGCGGCTGCGGGTCTTCGCACAGCCAGGTCCGGACCAGCTCCAGCGCGAGGCTGTACTGGCCCAGGCCAGAAGGACCCTGCAACAGGAGGGCGTGACCGCCCTGCTTCGCAAGCGCCTCGCGCTGGGCAGCGATCCAGGGTGCGGCGCTCACAGCCATCCCCGGGCGGCCACAGCGTCGCGCACCGCGAGCCACACGGACTCGCGAGGGAGCGAGGCGTCGATGCGGGCGAACCGGCCCGGGTCTTCGTTGGCGCGGCGCTGATAGCCCGCATGCACCTGCGCGAAGAACGCCTGCGGCTGCGACTCGAACTTGTCCGGGACGCGCGCGCCGGCCAGGCGCTGGGCGGCGATGGCCGGGTCGAGCTCGAACAGGAGGGTCAGATGCGGCTGGCGCAAGCCACCTTGCCCGCCCGCCCGGCCCTGCACCATGGCTTCGAGCTGGCGCAGGACCTCCCAGTCGAAGCTGCGTCCACCCCCCTGGTAGGCGAAGGTGGCGTCGGTGTAGCGGTCGCACAGCACTGCGTCGCCCCGGGCCAGCGCGGGCTCGATCACCTGCTGCAGGTGGTCGCGACGGGCCGCGAACATCAAGAGGGCCTCGGTCAGGCTGTCCATGGGGGCATTGAGGGCCAACGTACGCAGTTGTTCGGCCAGGGGCGTGCCTCCGGGCTCGCGGGTGGTGACCACGCGACGTCCGGCGCTGGCCAGGGCATCGGCCAGGGCCTGAATGTGGGTGGACTTGCCCGCGCCGTCGATGCCTTCGAAGCTGATGAAAAGTCCCTGGGTCATGGCCGGCGCTGGTAGGTGTTGACGGCCCGGTTGTGTTCTTCCAGGGTCTGGCTGAACTGGCTGCTGCCGTCGCCGCGCGCGACGAAATACAGCGCCGGGCTGCTGGCTGGTTGCACCGCCGCCAGTAGCGAGGCCTTGCCGGGCATGGCAATGGGGGTGGGCGGCATGCCGCGGCGGGTGTAGGTGTTCCAGGGGGTGTCGGTCTGCAGGTCGACGCGGCGCAGGTTGCCGTTGAAGGCCGTGCCCATGCCGTAGATCACGGTGGGGTCGGTCTGCAAGGGCATGCCGATACGCAGACGGTTGTTGAACACCGCGGAGATCAGCGGCCGGTCGGAGCCACGCCCGGTTTCCTTTTCGATGATGCTGGCCAGGACCAAGGCCTCGTCGGGCGTGCGCACCATCGCCTGCGCGGTGCGCTGGTTCCAGACGCCGGCCAGGCGCTGGTCCATGGAGCGCAGGGCGCGCCGCAGGACGGCCAGGTCGCTGCTGCCCTTGCTGTAGGTGTAGGTGTCGGGGAAAAAGCGCCCCTCGGGGTGCTGGCCCGGGCGGCCCAGGACCTGCATGAGGGCTTCGTCCGTGAGCGTGGCGCTCTCCTGGCGCAGGTCGGTCTCCTTGGCCAGCGCCGCACGGAACTGGCGGAAGGTCCAGCCCTCGATCAGGCTGACCGCGCCCTGGGCCTGGTCGCCGCGCGCCAGCTTGTCCAGAAGGCGCCAGGGCGTGATGCCGGTTTCGAGCTCGTAGCTGCCCGCCTTGATCAGGCGCGCCCGGCCCGAGACACGAAACCAGGTGTGCAGCCACGCGGGCGAGACCTCCACCCCGGCGGTGCGTACCGCCTGCGCCACGTCACGCGGCAGCGTGCCAGGTTCGATGGACAGGTCCACCAGGGGCGCTGCCAGCGGCATCGGCCGGTGCAGCCACCACAACGCCCCTCCCGCGGCAACGAGCAGTGCCATCACGAGGGCGAGGCAGGTGGTGAGAAGAAAGCGCCGCACGGCTGGACAGGGTCCCGAGGGGAAACAACGAAGGGAGTGGGGAGAGGCAGCGGCCATGATAATTCAGGCATGACTTACCCCCTGGAAGGCGTCGCCCCCCTGCCCCACTTGGGCGTGATCCGTGCGCAAGGCGAGGACGCGGCGTCCTTCCTGCACGGCCAGTTGACGCAGGACTTCGTCCTGCTCCCACCCGGGCAGGCCCGGCTGGCTGCGTTCTGTTCGGCCAAGGGGCGGATGCAGGCCAGTTTCATCGGGGTGCCGCTGGCGCCGCAGGACTACGCGCTGGTCGTGAGTCGCGACCTGCTGGCCCCGACGCTCAAGCGCCTGTCGATGTTCGTGCTGCGGGCCAAGGTGAAGCTGTCCGACGCCACGCAGGCCTTCATGCTGCGCGGACTGGCTGGCCAGGCGGCAGCCACCACCGAGGGCGAGGGCGCGGCGGGCCAGGCGCTGGCGCCCTGGGCCCACGGCGTGTCGAGCGGCCAGCACCGCGTCGGCCTGTACCCGGCCGACGGCGTGGCGCGCGCCCTGTGGCTGGCGCCTGTCGGCACGCCCGAGCCCGCGGGCGCTTCGATGGACACGACCCGATGGCTCTGGGGCGAGGTGCGCAGCGGCGTGGCCACGATCAGCGCGCCAGTGCATGAAGCCTTCGTGCCCCAGATGCTCAATTACGAATCGGTGGGCGCCGTGAACTTCAAGAAAGGCTGCTACCCCGGCCAGGAGGTGGTGGCCCGCAGCCAGTTCCGGGGCACGCTCAAGCGGCGCGCCACGCTGGCCCATGCGGCGCAGGCGCTGCAGGCCGGCATGGAGCTCTATCACCCGGAGGACCCCTCGCAACCCTGTGGGCTGGTGGCCCAGGCCGCGCCGGCACCCGGCGGCGGGTGGGACGCGATCGTGTCGCTTCAGACCAGCGCGATGGAGGGCGGCCCCCTCACCGCGGGTGCGCCGGACGGTCCGGTGCTGGCGCTGCAGGCCCTGCCCTACCCGCTGCTGGCCGACGTCTGAGGCCGACGCGCGAGGCTTGTGCGTGAGGCTGCGCGTGGTTAGCGCGCGAGCGGCGCGACCATCTCGATATGGGGGATGCCCGCTTCCTCGAAGGTCTCACCGCGTGGGACAAAGCCCAGTCGGGCATAGAAATTTTCGGCGCTGCGCTGCGCGTGCAGCATGACCTCGGTGTCCCCACGTTGGCGAGCGGCATCCATCAAGGCCCGCATCACGAGTTGGCCGGCACCGCCGCCGCGCAGCACCTCGTGCACCGCCACCCGCCCGATCTGCGCATGGCCCGGCGTGGGCTGCAACAGTCGACCGGTAGCCACCGGTTGGTCCAGGCGGTTGTAGACCACGGCGTGCAAGGCGCTGGCGTCGGCGGTGTCCCATTCCAGTTCGGCCGGGATGCGCTGCTCCTTCACGAAGACGCGGGTGCGGATCACGCCTGCATCGCCGCCCAGCTCGTTCCAGGAACCGGTTTGCACGCGCAGCATCGATTCGCCAGCTTCAAAGCCCGTGAGGATCTCGCGCAGCGCGGAGGGTACCGGACGCGAGGTCTGAGTGACCGGGTCGGCAAAAACGTACAGCAGTTCGCCGCCAATCAGGCGCTGGTCGCCCCGGAAGATGGCGCCTTCGAACAACATGGAGCTGTTGCCGATACGGCCGCAGCGCAGGGCCACGTCGAGCCGCTCGTCCATGCGCGCCGAGGCGAAGTATTCGACGGTGGCCTTCTTCACGTACAGATCTCCGCCCAATTGGTGCATGGCTTCTTCATACGGCAGGCCCAGCATGCGCCAGTAGTCGGCCACCGCAGTGTCGAAGTACATCAGGTAATGGCCATTGAAGACGATCTTCTGCATATCCACTTCGGCCCAGCGCACGCGCAGGCGATGGAAGAAACGGAAGTCGGAGCGGTGTTCGGTCATGGTGCGGGCTTTCAGGGTCTCAGGGCATCGCGCAGTGCGCGGGCGGCGTCGGCGTGGGCCTGGCGCGCCTCGGGAATCAGGCGGCCCATCTTGATGAATTCATGGACCACGCCCCGGTACATCTCCAGATCCACCGGCACCCCGGCGGCTCGCAGTTTATCGGCGTAGGCCACGCCCTCGTCCACCAGCGGATCGCATTCGGCCAGGCCCACCCAGGCCGCAGCGACACCGTCCACGTTGGGTGCGTTCAGCGGGGCGAAGCGCCAGTCGTCGCGATCGGCGCGCTCGATGTAGTGGGCAAAGAAGTAATCGATCAGGGTGGCATCCAGCAGCAGGCCTTCACGGTAATGCGCGTGCGAGGGCAGGTCCTGGTGGGCCGCACAGCCCGGGTAAATCAGCAACTGCAAGGCCAGGGGCAGGCTGGCGTCGCGCGCCATCACGGCACACACCGCCGCCAGCGTGCCGCCCGCGCTGTCACCTCCCACCGCGAAGCGATCGGTGGCCAGGCCCTGCCCTGCGCCGTGTCGTGCCAGGTGATGCAGGGCGTCCCAGGCGTCATGAACGGCCATGGGGAAGCGGTGTTCGGGGGCGAGGCGGTAATCCAGCGATACCACCGCGCATCCGCTCAGGCGCGCCAGCTCGCGGCAAAGGGTGTCGTGGGTGGCGATGCTCCCGATGGTGAAGCCGCCCCCGTGCAAGTACAGGAGCCAGGGCCATGGGCCCTCCCCCTCGGCGTCGGCGTACAGGCGCGCCGGCATCAGGTAGCCGTCGCGCGCCGGAATATGAAAGTCCTGCACCCGCCGCAGCGGTGCGCGCGGCACTTCCAGCACGCCGGCGCCAGCCTCGTAGGCCGCGCGGGCCTGGACCGCGGTCAGGGTGTGCAGCGGCGGCGCAGAAACTCGGGCCATGCGTTCAAGCACGGCGCGCATGGCGGGCGTCAGTCTGGAATGCGTCATCACGCAGAACGAAGGGGTAGCCACCGCACCAGCCAGCGACGGCCGGCGCTGCGCGCGGGGCGTTCGAGGTGACGCTCACTGGCCGCGGCCAGCGCGCACGAGAGCACGATGCCGGCAAGCACGATGACAAGCCGCACGGCGGCGGGCAAGGCCTCGACCGGCGCGGGGGTCCACAGCGGCAGCACGAACCAGGCAAAACCGAAGAACAACAGGGGGTGTAGCAGGTAGGTGCCGTAGGTGATGTCGCCAAGCCACTGCGCCAGCGCGTGCGCGCGCGCGGGCACCGCGACCCGCCCGCTGGCCCAGACCAGTGCGACGCAGGCCAGGGGCAGCAGCACGCCGCGCCAACCCACCAGCTCGCCGCCCGAGACCGCCGGTGCGCAGGCAATCAACAGCACGGCCATCGCACCCCAAGCCAACACACCCGCGGGTAGGCTCAGGAGGCGTCCCGTATGGCGGCGGGCCCGCCCAATGAGACAGCCGACAAAAAAGTAGGCCGCAAAGGCCGGCACCTGGTGATAGGTGTGGGAAGCGGCGGCCAGGCCCTGCGCGCCTACCGTCCGGTCGATCCAGGTCCACTGCACAAAAACCAGCAGCGCGAGGACCGGCAACCGCCAGGATGCCAGGGGCAGCACGCGCACGAACAGCGGCATGGCTAGATAGAACATGAACTCGATGCCCAGCGACCAGCCGCCAATGGCCAGCGCCGACAGCGCCGGTGTGAAGGCGCCAAACAGGAAGCTGGCATTGAACACCAGCAAGCCCGCGCCGCCTGGCACCCAATAGCCGTTGCGCGCAGCGAGCATCACCAGAAACAGCGCGCACACCGCCACGTACAAGGGCGCCAGGCGCAGCCAGCGCACGGCCAGGAACGCGCCAAACCCGCGCAGGCTGCCGATCGCCTGCGTGTCGTACACATAGGCCAGGCTCGCACCCGAGAGAATGAAGAACAGGTAGACGCCGTAGGTGCCCAGGGGGGACACGGTAGCCAGGTCCTGCCAGGACAAGAGGTGGTAGACCATCACCGAAAGCGCACACAGCCCGCGCAGGATGTCCCAGCCCAGGACGCGATCCGGGCCGGCCCCTGCGTGCAACACGCCAGCCCCTGCGCCTCGGGTGTTCACAGCGCCTCGACCCGCCCCGGGTCCGGACGCTCCAGCCAGTGCGCTAACTCCTCGGCCAGCTGGCGGCTGGCGGTCACGGCAGCCGACCACGCGTGCGCGCGCGCAGCCACGTCGGTGCCATAACGCGTGAAATCAGTGCGATCGGGCAGCTTGCCGTTCGGCAGCCGGGCCACCCACGCCGGGTCCGGGGCCAGCACCAGCATGTCGTCCAGAAAGGGGGTGGCACGGTGACGCCAACGCAGGGCCTTGTCCAGCCAGCCCGGGACCACCGCCTTCTGAAAATGCGGGTACAGCACCAGGGTCGGGCCGGGCCCCTGGGCCGCGCCCTCACGGTAGTCCAGGTGCAGGTGGTAGTCCGTCAGGCCGCCGTCCCAGTGCGCGCCGGGCAGCGAGCCCGGGATACCGGTCACCGCGCGCAGGGCGAAGGGGATCGAGCAGCTGGCCTGCACGGCTTGGAAGAAGTTGTCGGTCGTGAGGGCCACGCGCCGGGTCGGATAGTCGCGCGTGCCAAAAGGCAGCGCACCCTCGCCCGCCGAGAACACCACCCGCTCAAGCCAAGCGCCCAGCGCCCTGCGATGCACGGCGTTGGAGAGAAAGGCGCCGAGATAGCCCAGGGGCGTGCCCACCGGGTGTTCACGCCGCAGCACATGGCGGCCCCGCGCCGCCACCACATGCAGGCGGTAGCGGGGATGGGACAGGACCTCCTGCACGCGGCCCCTGTAGAAGCCGCGCAGGCCCTCGCCAAAGCGCTCGGACACATGGTCCGCCGTCGGTGCGCGCCGACCGGGCGCATTCTCGTAACTCTGGTGGATGTAGTCGTGCGAGAGCCGCTCGAGGGCGGCCACCGTATCCGGCAGGCAGGCCGTGGCCAGGCGCCACGCACCGATGGACGCGCCCACCAGATGCACCGGCTGCGTGCTTTGAGGCAGCCAGTGCCCGAAGATGAATTGGTCCAGCGGCCCCAGCACCAGGCCCTTGGGCCCGCCCGCTGCCCCCGGCACCACTCCGATGTCCTGCGGCGATAGCCCGTTCCGAGCGATATGCGCTCGTGCCCGGGGACCGGCATACAGGCGCAGGGCGGGCGTGCTGGCCATGCCTATTTGCGCAGGCCCTGCAGCTTGGCGAAGGCGCCCGCCATGGCGGTGGGTGACGCCGGCGCTGGCGCTGGCTTCCAGCCGCGGCCGGGCGTGCGGGGCTCGAAACGGTTGTCGGCACCCCGCGCGTCACGCGCGCCACGTGCGCCCTGGGCGGGCGCCTCGCCCAGCTTCATGGTGAGGCTGATGCGCTTGCGGGCCGGATCGACCTCGAGCACGCGCACCTTGACGATGTCACCCGTCTTGACCACCTCGTGCGCGTCGTTCACGAACTTGTACGAGAGCTGGCTCACATGCACCAGGCCGTCCTGGTGCACCCCCAGGTCGACAAAGGCGCCAAAGGCTGCGACGTTGCTGACCGTGCCCTCCAGCTCCATGCCTTCGCGCAGGTCGGCGATGTCTTCCACGCCCTCGTTGAAACGCGCCACCTTGAAGTCGGGTCGCGGGTCACGCCCGGGTTTTTCCAGCTCGGACAGGATGTCCTTGACGGTGATCACGCCCACCGTGTCGTTGGCAAACAGTTCGGGGCGCAAGGTCTTGAGCAGCTCGCCCCGTCCCATCACCTCCTGCACGGGCTTGCCCACCGTGGCCAGCATCTTTTCCACCACCGGGTAGGTTTCCGGATGCACGCCGGTCATATCCAGCGGGTTGTCGCCGCCGCGTATGCGCAGGAAGCCCGCCGCCTGCTCGAAGGTCTTGGCGCCCAGGCCGCTGACCTCCATCAGCTGCTGGCGGCTGCGGAAGGCGCCGTGCGCCTCGCGCCAGCGCACCATCGACTTGGCCACGGTTCCCGACAGACCCGACACCCGCGCCAGCAGCGGCGCGCTGGCCGTGTTCAGGTCCACGCCCACGCCGTTCACGCAGTCCTCGACCACCGCGTCGAGCGCGCGGGCCAGCTCGCCCTGGTTCACATCGTGCTGGTACTGGCCCACGCCGATGGACTTGGGGTCGATCTTCACGAGTTCAGCCAACGGGTCCTGCAGGCGCCGGGCGATGCTGGCGGCGCCGCGCAGGCTCACGTCCACATCGGGCATTTCCTGCGAGGCGAATTCGGAGGCGGAATAGACCGACGCGCCAGCTTCGGAGACCACAACCTTTTGCAGGCCCGCAAAGCGTTCGGCCGCCGGACCCGTGAGCAGGGACAGGCGCTTGATCAGATCGGCAGCCAGCTTGTCGGTCTCGCGGCTGGCGGTGCCGTTGCCTATGGCGATCAGGTTGACGCCGTGCTTCTCGCACAGCTTGGCCAGGGTGTGCAGGGCGCCTTCCCAGTCGCGGCGCGGCTCGTGCGGAAACACGGTAGCGGTGTCCACCAGCTTGCCGGTGGCATCGACCACGGCCACCTTCACGCCGGTGCGGATGCCGGGGTCCAGGCCCATGACCACGCGCGGGCCGGCGGGCGCCGCCAGCAGCAGGTCACGCAGGTTGTCGGCAAACACCTTGATGGCCACCTTCTCCGCGTCCTCGCGCAAGCGGCCGAAGAGATCGCGCTCAGTGGACAGCGAGAGCTTGACCCGCCAGGTCCAGGCCACGCATTTGCGCAGCAGGTCATCGGCCTTGCGTCCCGCGTGGCTCCACCCCAGATGCAGGGCGATTCGGCCCTCGGCGATGGACGGCTGTCCCGGCTCGGGCTCCACCGGCAGGGCCAGACGAGCGTCCAGGAGCTCCAGCTGGCGCCCACGGAACACCGCCAGCGCGCGGTGCGAGGGCACGCGCCCGATCGGCTCGTCGTAGGCGAAATAGTCGCGGAACTTCGCGACATCGGGATGGTTTTCATCCTTGCCCGAGGCCAGCTTGGATTTGAACAGGCCCTCACCCCAGAGCCACTCGCGCAGCGACTGCACCAGCACCGGGTCTTCGGCCCAGCGCTCGGACAGGATGTCGCGCACACCATCGAGCACCGCAGCGACGGTGGTGAAGTCCTCGCCGCCCTCGCCCTTTTCAGCTTTCACGAAGGGTTGGGCCTCCAGCTGCGGGTCCAGCGTGGGATCGGCGTACAGGCGATCCGCCAGCGGCTCCAGGCCCGCCTCGCGGGCGATTTGTCCCTTGGTACGGCGCTTGGGCTTGTACGGCAGGTACAGGTCTTCGAGTTCCTGCTTGGTGGGGGCAGCTTCGATGGCGGCACGCAGCTCGGGGGTGAGCTTGCCCTGTTCCTCGATGCTTTTGAGGATGGCCTCGCGCCGCTCCTGCAGCTCGCGCAGGTAACTGAGGCGGTACTCCAGCTCACGCAGTTGCACGTCGTCCAGGCCACCGGTGGCTTCTTTGCGGTAGCGGGCGATGAAGGGCACCGTCGCCCCTGAATCGAGCAGGCTGATGGCCGCCTGGACCTGGTGGTCTTGAACCTGGATCTCAGTGGCGATCTGGCGAACGATGCTTTGCATGCCTGGTGGGAACTCAACACGATTTCGGGACGCGCGAGTGTGCCATAGCGCGGCAAGCGACCCGGGACACGCCAGGGCCTCTCGGTGCGGGTGACTCAGGCCAAGGCGGTGGCCGCTCGCAACACGTAGCCGATACGCGGGAAATGCACGTGTATCGAGCCCGCGCGCGGGTCGGTGCGACGCAGTGTGTAGTGCGTGCGGGTCGCTGCGAGCAGCTCGCCTTCGGTGGCCTCGGCGCCGAAGGATTCGGGCGTGACCGTCACCCGGCTGCCCAGCGCAATGCCATGGTCGTCCTGAAAGGCGCTATCCACCAGCAGGTTGCTGCCTGGGGCTTCGGGCTCGCTGCGTGCCGCGACCGTGATCGCGTCGGCGGCACTGAATCGATCCATGCGCCCATGGCCGCCGGCCGCCAGTCGATCCATCCATTCCACCACTGCCGGCGTGGCGGCCAGGATGTCCGCCATGACCGGCACCTGGGTGCGCAGGAACCACAAGGGGTGGCAGGCCGAGAAGTCGGCCACACAGGGTTCGGCCCCGAACAGGAAGTCGTGTTCTTCGACCATGCTGGCGATGCGGCGCAAGTAGGAGCGGCACGCCGAGGTGGCGTCGGCGGGGCGCAGCGCCGTCATGTTGGTGCGCATCGCCTTGCGATCGGCAGCGAAGGCGGCCTGGGCCTGCTCGGGCGCGTCGCGAAACATCTGGGCGGATCCACGCGGCTGCAGGCCATAGGCCATCGCTGCCCAGAAGAAGGTGCTGTCGGCCCACTGCGCGAAGATGCGCGAGACGCCTCGCAGGTGCGGCGGATACAGCGTGGGCTCGGGTTGCACATGCTCCAGGACGTCGCAGATCAGCGCGCTGTCGCAGTAGATGTCGGCCCCCGCCTGCAGAAAAGGCGTGCGGCGGTAGCCGCCGGTCAGGGCCACCACGTCGGGCTTGGGCAGCACCACGGGCACATGCACCGACTTCCAGGCCAGCTTCTTGTGCCCCAGCACCAGACGGATCTTTTCGGAAAACGGCGAGGCCGGGTAGTGGTGCAGGATCAGATCCACGCTCATGGCGCTCTCCTTCGTGCGGACTGCGTCAGGCCAGTTTCACCAGCTGCTTGCCAAAGTTCTGTCCCTTGAGCAGGCCCAGGAAGGCCTGCGGCGCCGACTCCAGACCCTGGGCAACGCTCTCGCGCGGGCGTAGCTTGCCACTGCCCACCAGCTGCCCGAGCTCCTGCAGCGCCTGCGGCCAGACCTCCATGTGCTCGCTCACGATGAAGCCTTCGACCCGCAGCCGGCTCACCAGGATCAACTGCGGATAGGACATGGGAATGGGCTGGCCGTCGTAGCCGGCGATCATCCCGCACATGGCGATGCGGCCGAAGGCGTTCATGCGCATCATCACTGCGTCCAGGATGCGCCCGCCCACGTTTTCGAAGTAGCCGTCGATCCCCTGCGGGCAGGCCGCCTTCAGCGCCTTGCCTAGCGAGGCCGCATCCGGGTGGGCCTTGTAGTCGATGCAGGCATCGAAGCCCAGTTCGTCCGTCACGTAGCGGCACTTGTCGGCGCCGCCAGCGATACCTACCGCACGTGCACCTCGCGCCTTGGCCAGGGCACCGACCGCGCTGCCCACTGCGCCACTGGCGGCACTGACCACCACGGTCTGACCCGGCTGCGGGTCAATGATCTTGCACAGGCCGTACCAGGCGGTCACGCCAGGCATGCCCACCGCGCCCAGGTAGTGCGACAGCGGCACATGGGTGGTATCGACCTTGCGAAGCGCGCCGACCTGATTGGCGTCGACCACGCTGTACGTCTGCCATCCGCCCATGCCCACCACCGGGTCACCCGGCGCAAATCGCGGGTGGCGGCTCTCCACCACCTCGCCCACCGTGCCGCCGATCATCACCTCGCCCAGGGGCTGGGGCTGCGCGTAGCTCTTTCCCTCGTTCATGCGACCGCGCATGTAGGGGTCCAGGCTCAGGAAATGGTGCCGCACCAGGACCTGGCCGTCCTGCAGGGGCGGCGTATCGGTGGTGACGAGCTTGAAGTTCGAGACGGACGCTTCGCCCTGCGGGCGGCTGTCCAGAACGATCTGGCGATTGGTGGGCATGGGGGTCTCTCCTGGAATGATCAGCCGCCGGTGACGACGCTCACGCCGCCATCCACTGCGAGCCACTGGCCGGTAATGTGCTTGCCTGCGTCGGACGCGAACAGGACGGTGAGGCCCTTGAGATCCTCATCGTCGCCCAGTCGCCGCAGCGGGGCATGCGAAGCCATTTCCTCCTCGCCCAGTTGCTCCAGGGCGCCCTGGGTCATGCGGCTGGGGAAGAAACCGGGGCAGATCGCGTTCACGTTGATGTGGTAGCGGCCCCATTCGCAGGCCAATGCGCGCGTGAAGTTGATCACCGCACCCTTGGAGGTGTTGTAGGCCAGGGTCTGCAACTGCGGCGGGTTGCCGCCCAGGCCCGCGATCGAGGCGATGTTGATGATGCGTCCCTGCTGGCGCGGGATCATGCATTTCTTGGCCAGGTGCTGGCTCAGGATGAAATAGCCCCGCACATTCAGGTTCATCAGCTTGTCCCAGGCCTCCACCGGGTGGTCCTCGGCCGGCGCGCCCCAGGCAGCGCCCGCGTTGTTCACGAGGATGTCGACGTGTCCCAGGCGCGCCAAGGTCTCGTCGGCGAGGCGGCGGATGTCGGCTTCCTTGCCGCAATCGGCGGCGATCCATTGCGCATCGATGCCGGCGGCCTGGAGTTCGGCAGCGGCGCTCTCCAGGTCAGCGGCCTTGCGCGACGTGATCAGGACCCGCGCCCCCGCCTCGCCCAGGGCATGGGCCATCTGCAGGCCCAGGCCGCGCGAGCCGCCGGTCACGAGAGCGGTCTTGCCCTGGAGGTTGAAGAGGGTGTTGACGGTGCGGATCATGGGCAATGTCTTTCTGGTGTGCGTGGGGAGATGGAAACGAAATTCAGAAGGCGTCCTCGGGCATGTCCGCGCAGGTGCGGTCGCGGCTGGCGACCACCTGCAGCCAGGCATCGATGCGAGGCAGCTCGTAGTGGAAGAAATATTGGGCCGCGCGGCGACGTCCCTCGTGGGCGGGCGCCACGAGCAGCAGGTCCAGCCACATCCAGGCCAGGACCAGATGCCCAAAGGCCTGCATGTAGGGGACTGCGTTAGCCAGGGCATCGGTCGGATCGCCGGTGGCCCAGGCGGCTTTGGTCGTGGCACCCACCTGTTGCAGCGCCTTGGCCAGCGCATTGGCCTGGGCCGCGAGCTCGGGGCGCTGCAGGGCCCGAGCGATGGTCGCGTCGATGCGGCCCGCCAGCAGCATCAGGCCGCGCCCCCCTTCCATCGTCACCTTGCGCCCGAGCAGGTCTGCAGCCTGGATGCCGTGTGTCCCCTCGTGAATCATGTTCAGGCGGTTGTCCCGCCAGTACTGTTCGACCGGGAAGTCCCGGGTGTAGCCGTAGCCGCCATGCACCTGAATCGCCAGCGAGTTGGCCTCCAGGCAGAACTCGCTGGGCCAGCTCTTGGCCACTGGCGTGAGCACCTCCAGCAGCAGGCGGGCCTCGTCAGCGGCCTGCGCATCGCCGGTGTGCTGCTCGTCGACCAGGCGGGCGCAATACAGCATCAGGGCCAGTGCGCCTTCGCTGTAGGACTTCTGCGCCAGCAGCATGCGCTTGATATCGGCGTGCTCGATGATGCGCACCTGGGGCTGCGCGGGGTCCTTGCCCCCAGCGCTGGCCCCCGGTTTAGCGCCGACCAGGCGACCCTGGGGCCGGTTGCGGGCGTACTCCAGCGAGGCCTCGTAGCCCGCCAGGCCCAGCGCGGTGGCCGCCATGCCGATGCCGATACGCGCCTCATTCATCATGTGGAACATGCAGCGCAAGCCCTCGCCGGGCTTTCCGACGAGGTAGCCCAAGGCGCCTGCGCCGGCGCCATCCAGGCCCGCCCCACCCTGCCCCCGCACCGGGAACTTGCCCTCACCGAAATTGAGCAGCGTGTTGGTGGTCCCGCGCCAACCGAGTTTGTGATTGAGGCCTGCCAGCGCCACGTCGTTGCGTTCGCCGGTCAGACGCCCTTCGGTGTCGACCAATTTCTTGGGCACGATGAACAGCGAGATGCCCTTCACGCCCGGCACCAGTTGTCCGTCGGGGCCGGGGATCTTGGCCAGCACCAGGTGAATGATGTTCTCGGTGAGTTCGTGCTCGCCGGCCGAGATCCACATCTTGTTCCCGCGCAGGCGGTAGCGTGGACCCAGCGGATCCTGCTCAAACTCGCCACCATCGGGCACTGCGCGCGTGGTGATGTCCGACAGTGACGAGCCGGCTTGCGGCTCGGACAGGCACATGGTGCCGGAGAAGCGGCCGTTGAATTCGTTGGCTGCAAAGACCTGCCGCTGCAGCGGCGTGCCATGCGCCATCAGCAGATTGGCATTGCCCACCGTGAGCAAACCACCGCCAATGCTGATCGACGCCTTGGCGAAGAACACCCCGGCTGCTGCCTCCACCACATAGGGCAGCTGCATGCCGCCCATCGCGTAATCCTGTGCCGCACTGAGCATGCCGGACTCGGCATAGGCGTCCCAGGCAGCTTGCGTCGCCGCCGGCAGGATCACCTTCTCGCCGTCAAAGCGTGGTTCCTCGGTATCGACCAGCCGATTGAACGGCGCGAACTTTTCGCGAGCGATGCGCTCGCAGGTGTCCAGCACCGCGTCAAAGGTCTCGTGGCTGTGATCCGCAAAGCGTGGTCGCGCGGACAGCTCACCGACCCGCAGCCAGTCATTGAGCAGGAAGTCCAGCGTCTCGCGCAGCGCCATGATGGGTCAGAGCACCTCGAACACGCCCGCCGCGCCCATGCCGCCGCCCACGCACATGGTCACGCACACGCGCTTGGCGCCGCGGCGCTTGCCCTCGATCAGGGCGTGGCCGGTCAGGCGCTGGCCCGACACGCCGTACGGGTGCCCCACCGCGATCGCGCCGCCATTGACGTTCAGGCGGTCGGCGGGAATACCCAGCTTGTCGCGGCAATACAGCACCTGCACCGCGAAGGCTTCATTGAGCTCCCACAGATCGATGTCCGACACCTTCAGGCCCAGGCGCGCCAGCACCTTGGGCACGGCGAAGACCGGACCGATGCCCATTTCGTCCGGCTCGCAGCCGGCCACCGCAAAGCCCAGGAAGCGACCCAGAGGCTTGAGATGGTGGCGCGAGGCATAGGCCTCGCTCACCACCACACAGGCGCCCGCGCCATCGGAAAACTGGCTGGCGTTACCCGCTGACACCAGACCACCCGGCAGCGCCGAGCGGATGCCGCTGATGCCTTCCTGGGTCGTGCCTTCACGCAGACCTTCGTCCACGCTCACGGTCACTTCCTTGGTGCGCAGGCCCATCACCGGATCGGCCACACCCGCCATCACGGTAATCGGCGCGATCTCGTCCTTGAACTTGCCGGCGGCCTGCGCGGCGCAGGCCTTTTGCTGGCTGGCAGCGCCGTAGGCGTCCATGACGTCGCGGCCGATGCCGTAGCGTTTGGCCACCTGTTCGGCCGTCTGCAGCATGTTCCAGTAGATCTCGGGCTTGCGCTTGTGAAGCGCCGGGTCCTGGATCATGTGGGTGTTCATCTCCTGCTGCACGCAGGAGATGCTCTCGACTCCGCCTGCCACGTAGACATCGCCCTCGCCCGCGATGATGCGCTGCGAGGCCATGGCGATCGTCTGCAGGCCAGACGAACAAAAGCGATTGACGGTCACGCCTGACACCGTGACCGGTAGGTCCGCCATCAGCGCGATCTGGCGCGCGATATTGGCGCCGGTCGCCCCCTCGGGCGTGGCGCAGCCCATGAGGACATCCTCCACGGCGTCACCGGGCACGCCGGCGCGCTGCAGGGCGTGCTTGACCGCGTGGCCGCCCAGGGTGGCGCCATGCGTCATGTTGAAAGCGCCCTTCCAGCTCTTGGCGAGCGGGGTGCGGGCGGTGGAGACGATGAGGGCTTGGCTCATTGGGGGTCGTCCTCGGGAATTCAGTTGAAGGTCTTGCTCTCGGCCACCAGGCGCGCGATCAGGGGCGCGGGCTCCCAGAACTTGGCGTCGTCGTACAGGTTCTGCTGAAAGCGCTTCATGGCCTGGACCATGTTGAACAGGCCGAACTCATTGGCGTATTGCATCGGGCCGCCGCGGAAGATCGGGAAGCCATAGCCGGTGATGTAGACCATGTCGATATCGCTGGCACGGGCAGCAATGCCCTCCTCCAGAATGTGACCCGCCTCGTTCACCAGCGAGAACACCAGGCGCTGCACGATCTCGTCGTCGGAGATCTTGCGCGGGGTGATGCCCAGCGCCTTGCGGTGCTCCTCGATCAGCGTGTTCACCACCGCCGAGGGAATCGCGTCGCGCTTGCCCGCCTGGTAGTCGTACCAGCCGGCACCGGTCTTTTGACCGTAGCGCCCGAGCTCGCACAGCTTGTCGGCACTGGCGCTGTATTTCATGCCGGGCTTTTCCACATAGCGGCGCTTGCGGATCGCCCACCCGATGTCGTTGCCGGCCAGGTCGCCCATACGGAAAGGGCCCATGGCGAAGCCGAACTTCTCGATGGCCCGGTCGACCTGCTGCGGGCTGCAGCCCTCATCGAGCAGGAAACCAGCCTGGCGGCTGTACTGCTCGATCATGCGGTTACCGATGAAGCCGTCGCACACGCCGGAGACGACGGCCGTCTTCTTGATCTTCTTGGCCACCGCCATGACTGTGGCCATGACGTCCTTGCCGGTCTGGGCGCCGCGCACCACCTCCAGCAGCTTCATCACGTTGGCCGGGCTGAAGAAATGCAGACCCACCACATCCTGTGGACGCTTCGTGAACGAGGCGATCTGGTTCACGTCCAGCGTGGAGGTATTGGAGGCCAGGATGGCACCGGACTTCATCACCGCGTCCAGCGTCTCGAACACCTTTTGCTTGACGCCCATCTCCTCGAACACGGCCTCGATCACCAGGTCGGCGTCGCCCAGGTCCTGGTAGTCCAGCGTGGTGGACAGGAGTGCCATGCGCTGCTCGTACTTGTCCTGCTTGAGCTTTCCCTTCTTGACCTGGGCCTCATAGTTCTTGCGCAGGGTGGACACGCCGCGGTCCAGGGCCTCTTGCTTCATCTCCAGAATCGTGACCGGCAGGCCAGCATTCAGGAAGTTCATCGCGATACCGCCGCCCATGGTGCCGGCGCCGATCACGGCGACCTTCGCAATCGCGCGCTGCGGGGTATCGGAAGGCACATCCGGGATCTTGGACGCCGCGCGTTCGGCCATGAACAGGTGACGCAGCGCCCGGCACTCGGCGGTGTTCATCAGGTTGATGAACACCTGGCGCTCGTCCAGCAGCGCCTGCTCGAACGGCTTTTGGGTGGCGTTCTCCACCGCGTCCACGCATTGACTGGGGGCCGGAAAGTTCTTGGCCATGCCCTGCACCATGTTGCGGGCGAACTGGAAGTAGGCATCCCCCTGCGGGTGCTTGCACGGCAGGTCTCGTACACGGGGCAGCGGGCGCGCGCCGGCCACCGAGCGGGCATACGCCAGCGCCTCCTGCGCCAGCGACTCGGGTGAGGTCGCCATCTTGTCGAACAGCTTCTGCCCCGGCAGCTGCGCGAGCAGCTCGCTCTTGACCGGCTCGCCGCTCACGATCATGTTCAACGCGGTCTCGACACCCAGAGCACGCGGCAGACGCACCGTGCCGCCCGCGCCGGGGATCAGCCCCAGCTTCACCTCGGGCAGGGCCACGCTGGTGCCGGGCGCGGCGATGCGGTAGTGGCAGCCCAGGGCCAACTCCAGGCCACCGCCCATGGCCACCGAGTGCACCGCAGCCACCACCGGCTTGGAGCAGTTCTCGACAGCCCGGATCACCGACAGCAGATTGGGTTCCGCATAGGCCTTGGGGGAATTGAATTCGTTGATATCGGCACCGCCGGAGAAGGCCTTGCCAGCGCCGGTGATCACGATGGCCTGCACCTTCGGGTCAGCCTGGGCCTGCTCCAGGCCGGCCACGATGCCCAGGCGGGTGGCCAGGCCCAGGCCGTTCACGGGCGGGTTGTTCAACGTGATCACGGCCACGTCGCCGTGGACCTTGTATTCAGCGGTCATGCGGTCTTCCTCGGGTTGGATCGGTCACTCACCGCCCATTTTAGAAACCCTGCTGCCGGGCCGGCGCAGGCCTTGTCCCGCCAGGGACAAAGGTTTGGCAACGCAGGCGGCGAGCGGGTCGGCTAGACCTCCAGCCACTCCCGACGCGTGTAGGCATCCGCCTTCAGGCTCTCGGGCGTGCCCTGGAACACGATGCGCCCGTGCCCCATCACCAGGGCGCGGTCCGAGATGGCCATGGCGATGGTGAGCTTCTGCTCGATCAGGAGGACCGAGATGCCCCGGCGCTTCAATTCGCGCAGGTACTCCCCCACCAATTCCACGATCTTGGGCGCCAGGCCCTCGGTGGGCTCGTCGATGATGATCAGGTCCGGGTCGCCCATGAGGGTGCGGCACAGGGTCAGCATCTGCTGCTCGCCGCCCGAGAGCACGCCGGCCTCGTTGTGCTGGCGCTCTTTCAGGCGCGGGAACATCTGGTACATGTCCTCGAAGCTCCAGCGGCCCTTTTGACCTGCCTTCTTCTCGCCGAGCATCAGGTTCTGGTGCACCGTGAGCTTGGGAAAGATGTCGCGGTTCTCGGGCACATAGCCCAGGCCCTGGTGGGCGATTTCATAGGGCTTGCGGCCCATGAGGGGCTGGCCCTTCCAGTCCACCTGGCCGTGACCATCGACCATGCCCATGATGGCCTTGGCTGTCGTGGATCGCCCGGAGCCATTGCGCCCCAGCAGCGCCACGATCTCGCCAGGCTGCACCTCGAAGCTCACGCCATGCAGCACATGGCTCTTGCCGTAAAAGGCGTGGAGGTTGTCGACTCGCAACATGGTCAATGACTCCCGGCCTGGGCATCCGCCACGTGCGACCCGAGGTAGGCTTCCTGCACGCGCGCATTGGCGCGCACCTTCTCCGGCGTGTCGTAGGCAATGACCTCGCCATAGACCACCACCGCGATCTTGTCGGCCAGGCCGAAGACCACACCCATATCGTGTTCGACCGTGAGCAGGGTCTTGCCCACGGTCACTTCCTTGATCAGATTGATGAAGCGTTGGGTCTCGCTCTTGCTCATGCCGGCAGTGGGCTCGTCCAGCAGGATCACCTGCGCGCCGCCCGCGATGGTGATGCCGATCTCCAGTGCGCGTTGTTCGGCGTAGGTCAGATTCATCGCCAGAACGTCCTTGCGGCGGTCCAGGCGGATCATCTCCATTAGCTGCTCGGCCCGCTCGTTGGCGTCTTCCAGGTCGGCCAGGAACTTCAGGAAGGTGTAGCGATACCCCAGGCTCCAGAGCACGCTGCAACGCAGGTTCTCGAAGACGCTCAATTTCGGAAAGATGTTCGTGATCTGGAAACTGCGCGAGAGGCCCATGCGGTTGATCTGGTAGGGCCGCTTGCCGTCGATGCGCTGGCCATTGAGCAGAACCTGTCCGCTGGTGGGTTCGAAGCGGCCGCTGATCAGGTTGAACAGCGTGGACTTGCCCGCGCCGTTAGGGCCGATCACTGCCACGCGCTCGCCCGGATTCACCGCCAGGTTGGCGCCCCGGATGATTTCAGTCTTGCCAAAACTCTTGCGCAGGTCGCGCAATTCGAGGGCGTAGGTCATGTGATCAGCGCCTCCCTGCGCTTGATCTCTTTTTCGATGTCCTCCTGGATTTCGCCCCATTGGCGCAGGAACACACGCCGCGCCAGCTCGAACAGGCCCAGGCCGGTGAGCATGACGAAGGCCGAGCCGAACCAGCTGTTGAGGCCTGTCGCATCCAGCGCAACGCCCATGAAGCTCACCGTCGGCCCCAAGGCTGCATTGAGCTTGAGGTGATAGACCATCTCGATCATGGCCGCCGCCCCCAGCAGGGTCACCAGCGCGGTGACGCCCAAGGCCAGGTAGCTGACCCACAGCTCGCGCAGTCGGCCGAAGGACGCCACCCGCAGGTTCATCATGATCAGGCTGGCGATGCCACCGGGCGCATACATCACCATGAACAGGAACACGAGGCCCAGGTACAGGAGCCACGCCTTGGTCAATTCAGAGAGCAGCACGAAAGCCAGCACCATCAGCACCCCACCGATGATGGGGCCGAAGAAGAAGGTCGCTCCGCCCAGGAACGTGAACAGCAGATAGGCGCCCGAGCGCGGCCCGCCCACCACCTCGGAGGTGACGATCTCGAAGTTCAGCGCCGCGAGGCCACCCGAGATACCGGCGAAGAAGGCCGCGATGATGAACGCGATGTAGCGCACCACCTGCGTGTCGTAGCCGATGAATTCCACACGCTCGGGGTTGTCACGCACCGCATTGAGCATGCGCCCCAGCGGCGTGCGGGTGAAGGCGAACATCAGCCCCGTGCAGACAAAGGTGTACGCGGCGATCAGGTAGTACAGCTGCACCTGCGGCCCGAAGCTGATCCCCCAGGGCTTGGCGCCGGTCACGCGGTTGCCAGAGACACCCCCCTCGCCTCCGAAGAACTCCGGAAACATCAGCGCCGAGGCCCACACCAGTTCGCCGACACCCAAGGTGATCATGGCGAAGGTGGTGGCGGATTTCTTGGTGGTCACCCACCCGAACACCACCGCAAACAGCATCCCCGAGATGCCGCCGACGAGGGGCAACAGGCTCACCGGAATCGGCAACTGCCCCTTGCTCACCAGGTTCAGGGTGTGGATGGTGAGGAAGGCCCCCATGCCCGAATACACCGCATGCCCGAAACTGAGCATGCCGCCCTGCCCCAGCAGCATGTTGTACGACAGGCACACGATGATCGCAGTGCCCATCTGACTGAGCATGGTGTGCGACAGCGAGCTGGTGAACAGCATCGGTGCGACCGCCAGCACCAGCGCGAACAGGCCCCAGATGATCCAGCGCCCGACGTTGTATGGCTTGAACTCGTAATAAGCGGCGGCCATCGCGTCAGCCCTCCCGCGTGCCCAGGAGACCCCGGGGCCGGAAGATCAGGATCAACACCAGCAGCATGTACGGCAGGACCGGGGCGATCTGGCTCACTTTCAGCTTCCACAGCGCATAGCCGAAGGTCTTGGGGGTGATCTCCCAGCCCACCGACTTGAGCGCGCCGATGAGGGAGGCGTCGATACCCACGGCAAAGGTCTGCAGCGTTCCGATCAGGATCGAGGCAACGAAGGCGCCCGAGAGCGAGCCCATGCCGCCGACCACCACCACCACGAAGATGACCGAACCCACGGTGGCGGCCATGCCCGGCTCGGTGACGAAGGCATTGCCCCCGATCACTCCGGCCAGGCCAGCCAGCGCCGCGCCGCCACCAAAAACACCCATGAACACCCGCGGCACGTTGTGGCCCAGGGCCTCCACCGTCTCAGGGTGCGTGAGGGCAGCCTGAATCACCAGGCCCACGCGGGTGCGTGTGAGCAGCAGCCACAGGGCCAGCAGCATCAGCAGGGCCACTCCCATCATGAAGCCGCGGTACATCGGGAACTGGGTGCCGTACAGCGTGAACAAGGGGCCGCTCAGTTCGGCCGGCACACGGTAGTCGACCGAGCTCGTGCCCCACACCAGCTGCACCATCTCCAGAACGATGAAGGACAAGCCGAAGGTGATCAGCAGCTCCGGCACATGGCCGTACGCATGAACCCGGCGCAGACAGTACTTCTCGAACAGCGCACCGAGCACCGCCACGCCCAGTGGAGCCAGCACCAGCGCAGGCCAGAACCCGAGCCACTGCGTGACGCTGTACGCGAAGTAGGCCCCCAGCATGTAGAAGCTGGCATGGGCGAAATTGAGCACGCCCATCATGCTGAAGATCAGCGTGAGGCCGGCACTGAGCATGAACAGCAGCAGTCCGTAGCTGATGCCGTTCAACAGCGAGATGGTGAAGAATTCCATGCGATCTGGCGGCGCTCCAGCCACGACCCCACCCGGCCCTGCCGCCCGGTCGGGTCGGCGGGGTCAGGCCTTCAGGGTGACGGAAGCAGGGGCCGAGGCCCCCGCGTCGGGCATCAGCCCGGACGCTTCATCTGGCAGCTGGTGGGCGTGCTGGACACATAGGGGTCCATCTGCTTGACCCCGACGAAGGTGTAGCCCGTGTTCTCCACGCTGTACTCGCCCTTCTTGGCCTTTTGCCACTTGGTGATGAACATCGGCTGCTGCAGCTGGTGGTCAGAGGCGCGCATGGTGACCTCGCCCGCGAAGCTCTTGACGCTCAGGCCCTCCATCGCCTTGGCCACCGGCACCGGGTTGGTGGACTTGGCCTTGGCCATGGCCGCCCCGAGCAGGTTGATGCCGTTGTAGGTGGCGAAGGTGTAGTAGTCGTCGTTGAACTTCTTCTTGAAGTCCGCCACCAGCTGGCCGACCTCGCCCGTGTGGTTGGCGTGGCCGTAGGCCACCACGTACACCTCGCCCTCGCCACCCGCGGCCAGCGCGGTGGGCGTGCCGGTCACCTGGGAGTAGTAGGTGTACATCGGGATCTTCAGGCCGGCGTCGTTGAGCGCCTTGACCAGCAGAGTCAGGTCCTGGCCCCAGTTGCCAGTGACCAGCGCATCGGCGCCGGACTGCTTGATCTTGGCCACATAGGGCGCGAAGTCCTTGACCTGGCCCAGGGGGTGCAGGTCTTCGCCCACCACCTTCACGTCGGGACGCTTGCGGGACAGGCCTTCCTTGAAGAAGCGGGCGACCTGCTGGCCGTGCGAGTAGTTCTGGTTGATCAAGTAGACGTTCTTGATCTTGGGCTGGTCCTTCATGAAGGAGGTCAGTGCCTCCATCTTCATGGAGGTGTCGGCATCGAGACGGAAGTGCCAGAAGTCGCAGCGCTCGTTGGTCATCGCCGGGTCGACCGCGGCGTAGTTCAGGTAGACGACCTCTTTGCCCGGATTGCGCTCGTTGTGCTTGGCGACCGCATCCAGGATGGCCAGGCCGGCGCCCGAGCCGTTGCCCTGGGTCACGTAGCGAAAGCCCTGGTCGATGGCAGCCTTCAGCGTGTTCAGGCTTTCCTGGGGCGAGCCCTTGTTGTCAAAGCCCACGACCTCGAATTTCACGCCCGCTGCGTTCTTGGCACCGGACAGGCGCTCGGCGGCGAACTGCCAGCTTTTGAGCTGGTTCTGGCCGACGTTGGCGAAGGGGCCGGACAGGGGGTCCATGAACGCGATACGCACGGTCTCGCCCTTTTGGGCAAAGGCCACGCCGGACACGGCGACCAAGGCGGACAGGGCAACGGATTTCAGGGCGAATTTCAAGGCGCGACTCCTCGGCGAAGGTTGACTGGTGGGCCGGAGGGTACAAGTTTCGCGAGAGCATCCACTCAGGGAAGTCCCCTAAGTAGGGTTTTTTCCAAAGAAACCCGGGCGCCGACGACCGCCCTCAAACCCCCGGCAGCGCATAGTCCTTGAGTTGCTCCCGCAGGCGCGTCTTGAGCATCTTGCCGGTGGCTCCCAGAGGGATCGCCTCGACGAACACCACATCGTCCGGAATCTGCCACTTGGCGGTCTTGCCTTCGTAGAAGGCCAGCAGCGCCTCCCGCGTCACCTCGGCTCCGGGCTTCTTGACCACTGCCACGATCGGACGCTCGTCCCACTTGGGGTGGGGCATGCCCACGCAGGCGGCCATGGCCACGGCCGGATGCGCCATCGCGATGTTCTCGATGTCTATCGACGAGATCCACTCGCCGCCGGACTTGATCACGTCCTTGCTGCGGTCGGTGATCTGCATGTAGCCGTCACCGTCAATGGTGGCGACGTCACCGGTCGGGAACCAGCCGTCCTGCAGCGGATCACCGCCCTCGCCCTTGAAGTACTCGCGCACCACCCAGGGCCCGCGCACCTGCAGGTCGCCGAAGGTGCTGCCGTCCCAGGGCAGCGCCTGCCCGTCGTCGCCCACGATGCGCATGTCCACGCCGAAGATGGCACGCCCCTGCTTCAGGCGCACCTTCATTTGCTCGGGCTCGGGCATCGACAAGTGCTTGTTCTTCAGGGTGCACAAAGTGCCCAGCGGGCTCATCTCGGTCATGCCCCAGGCATGCAGCACCTCCACACCGTACTGCTCGCGGAACGCGGTGATCATGGCTGGCGGGCAGGCCGAGCCGCCGATCACCGTGCGGTTCAGGGTGGAGAACTTCAGCTTGTTGGGCCCCATATGCCCCAGCAGCATCTGCCACACGGTGGGCACGCCTGCGGCATAGGTGACCTTCTCGGCCTCGATCAGTTCATAGACCGACTTGCCGTCCAGCGCCCCGCCCGGGAACACCAGCTTGCAGCCGGTGAGCGCCGCCGAATACGGAATGCCCCAGGCGTTCACATGGAACATCGGCACCACCGGCAGCACCGCGTCGCGCGCCGACAGACCCATGACGTCGGGCAAGGCCGCCGCATACGCGTGCAACAAGGTGGAGCGGTGGCTGTACAGGGCGCCCTTGGGATTGCCCGTCGTGCCACTCGTGTAGCACATGCTCGACGCGGAGTTCTCGTCGAACTGCGGCCATTCGTAGGAGGTCGGCTGGCGGCCGATCCAGTCTTCGTACGCCACGAGGTTGGGAATACCGCTATCGGCGGGCAGCGCCTGGGCGTCGCACAACATCACGTACTGGCGGATCGTGGGGCAGCGCGCGTGCACCGCCTGCACCAGCGGCAAAAAGGTGGCGTCAAAGCACAGGACCCGGTCCTCGGCGTGGTTGACGATCCAGGCGACCTGGTCCGGGTGCAGGCGCGGGTTGAGGGTGTGCAGCACCCGCCCTGAGCCCGACACCCCGAAATACAGCTCCAGATGGCGGTATCCGTTCCAGGCCAGCGTGGCCACCCGGTCGGAAAAGTCCAGCTTCAGGCCGTCCAGCGCATGGGCCACCTGACGCGAGCGGCGGCCGACGTCGGCCCAGGTGTAGCGATGGATATCACCTTCGACGCGGCGGGACACGATCTCGGTGTCGCCGTGATGGCGTTCCGCGAACGTGATCAGCGAAGAAATCAGCAGGGGTTGGCCTTGCATCAAACCGAGCACGGGAGTCTCCTTATCGTTGGGCGTCTGGGCGCCTGAAAAGCAGCGCGCAGTATGGCGCAGCCTTCGTCGGCGGCGCCAGCGAGGAAATCCCTCATGGGGCTGTGGCCCGGGGCCCTGGAGGACAATCGGCACCATGAGCACGCTCCCGGCTGCCGCCTCGGCCGCCCCCGATGACACCCCAGACGCAGCCCCCGACCTGGGCCTGCGCTGGACCGACAGCTACGCGCAGCTGGGCCCGGACTTCCACACCGAGCTGCGCCCCACCCCCCTGCCCGCCCCGCACCTGGTGGGTCTGAGCGAGCGCCTGGCCCGAGAGCTCGGGCTGGACCCGTCCCGCCTGGCCGAGCCCGGGGTGGTGGCCGCCCTGACAGGCAGCGGCCTGCTGGCCGGCTCGCGTCCCCTGGCCACGGTGTACAGCGGGCACCAGTTCGGCGTCTGGGCGGGCCAGCTGGGCGATGGCCGGGCCCTGCTCCTGGGCGAGGTGCAGACCGCCGCCGGCCCGCAGGAAATCCAGCTCAAAGGCGCGGGCCGCACCCCCTACTCGCGCATGGGCGACGGCCGCGCGGTTCTGCGCTCCAGCATCCGCGAGTTCCTGAGCTCGGAGGCGATGGCCGCCCTGGGCATCCCCACCACTCGGGCCCTCATGGTCACCGGTTCGCCCGCCCCCGTCTTGCGCGAAGAGGTGGAAACGGCCGCCGTGGTGACCCGGTTGGCGCCCAGCTTCATCCGCTTTGGCCACTTTGAACATTTCGCCGCCAGCGGCCAGGACGCACAGCTGCGGCAGCTGGCCGACTACGTCATCGACCGCTTCTACCCCGAGTGTCGTGACGGTGCGGCCCGCGAACGCCTGGGCGGCAGCGCCGAGGCCGCCCTCCTTGAGCAGGTCAGTGAACGCACCGCCGCCCTGGTCGCCCAGTGGCAGGCCGTGGGCTTTTGCCACGGGGTGATGAACACCGACAACATGTCCATCCTGGGCCTGACCCTGGACTACGGGCCCTTCCAGTTCATGGACGGCTTCGACCCCGGCCACATCTGCAACCACAGCGACTCCGGCGGGCGCTATGCCTACCACCGCCAACCCAATATCGCCTACTGGAACCTGCACGCGCTGGCCCAGGCCCTGCTGCCCCTGATCGGTGACCAGGAAACCGCCATCGCGGCGCTGCAGTCCTATCCGCGCGTGTTCCCGCAGGCGCTGCAGGCCCGCATGCAGGCCAAGCTGGGACTGGCCCACACGCAAGACGACGACCGGGGCCTGATCGACGACCTCCTGAAGCTGATGGCGGCGGGCCGGGTCGATTACCCGCTGTTCTGGCGGCGCCTGACTGACCATGTGGCTGGCGGCTCGCCCGAGCCGGTGCGCGATCTCTTTGCGGACCGCGAAGCGCTGGACGCCTGGTTGCGAAGCTACGCGGCGCGCCGCGCACACGAAGCCGCCGACGATGCCGCCATCGGTGCGCGCATGCGTGCGGTCAACCCCAAGTTCGTGCTGCGCAACCACCTGGGCGAACTGGCGATCCGCCAGGCCAAGGCGGGTGACTTCTCCGGCGTGTCGCGCCTCCTGGCGCTGCTGCAGGACCCGTACGACGATCACCCGGACGCACCGACCGACTACGCCGGCCTGCCGCCCGACTGGGCTTCCTCCATCGAAATCAGCTGCTCCTCATGACCTACCCGATCCAGAAAACCGACGCCGAGTGGCAGGCCCACCTGGCCGCCCAGGGCGCCGAACCGCGCGCCTTCGACATCACCCGCCGCGCCGCCACCGAACGCCCCTACACCGGCAAGTACGAACAAGTCTGGGCCGACGGCAGCTACCACTGCATCTGCTGCGGCAACAAGCTCTTTGACGCGCACACCAAGTTCGACGCCGGTTGCGGCTGGCCCAGTTTCTCGCTGGCCGTGCCGGGCGCCATCCGCGAACTGACCGACGCCAGCCACGGCATGGTGCGCACCGAGACCGTCTGTGCACAATGCGGTGCGCACCTGGGCCATGTCTTTCCCGATGGCCCGGCGCCCACGGGCCTGCGCTATTGCATGAATTCCGCCTCGCTGAATTTCACCCCTGACCCCAAGGCCTGAGGCCCGCTGCATGAAGCTGCTGATCGACTTCTTTCCCATCATCCTGTTCTTCGTCGCCTTCAAGGTGGCGGATATCTACACGGCCACGGCGGTCGCCATCGTCGCCACCATCGCCCAGATCGCGTGGATCCGCTGGCGCACCGGTCGGGTCGAGCTGATGCAGTGGCTCAGCCTCGGGGTGATCGTGGTGTTCGGCGGTGCCACCCTGCTGGCCCACAGCGAGACCTTCATCAAGTGGAAGCCCACCGTGCTGTACTGGCTCATGGGCGGCGCGCTGCTGGCAGGGCCGCTCTTTTTCGGGCGCAACTTTCTCAAGTCCCTCCTGGGCGGCCAAGTCGCCCTGCATGAAGACGGCTGGCGCGTCATGAACTGGAGCTGGTGCGCCTTCTTTGCCGCCATGGGTGCGATCAACCTGTGGGTGGCCTACCACTACGACACCGACACCTGGGTGAACTTCAAGCTGTTCGGCGGCATCGGCCTGATGCTGCTGTTCGTGCTGGCCCAGGGCCTGTACCTGGCCCGCTACATGAAGTCGGACGAAGCCGGCGAAGCCGCCGACTCGACCCCGCCCAAGGCATGAGCGCAGGGACCGGCATCACCGCGCAGGCTGTCCACGCGCGCCTGGCAGAAGTCCTGCAGCCCGCGCACCTGGAGGTGATCGACGAGAGCGCCGACCATGCCGGACACGCCGGTGCCGACAGCACGGGCTCGGGCACCCACTTTCGGGTGCGGATTGCCTCCCCCGCCTTCACCGGCAAGCGCCGCGTCGCCCAGCATCGCCTTGTGTATGATGCGCTGCAAGATTTTCTGGCCCGTGGCCTGCACGCCCTGGCCATCGAGATTGTCTGACCCCCCCTTCTGCGCGGACTCCGCGGATTCGTTAGGAAACTTCCCCCATGAAAAAGCACCTTCTTGCCGCCATTGCGGCTGCCACCCTGTGCGCCGCCCTGCCCGCCCTGGCGCAGAACATCGCCATCGTCAACGGCAAGCCGGTGCCCAAGGCTCGCGCCGACGCCCTGGCTGCCCAGGTTGCCAAGAGCGGCCGTCCGGTCACCCCCGAGCTGACCAACCAGATCAAGGACGAAGTCATCGCCCGCGAGATCTTCATGCAGGAAGCGTCCAAGCGAGGCCTGGACGGCAGCGATGACTACAAGGTCCAGTTGGAACTGGCCCGCCAGACCATCCTGATTCGCGCCCTTTTCGCCGACTTCCAGGAAAAGAACCCGGTCACCGACGCCGACGCCAAGGCCGAATACGACAAGTTCGTCGCCGCCAACGCCGGCAAGGAATACCGCGCCCGCCACATCCTCCTGGCCAAGGAGGAAGAAGCCAAGGCCGTCATCGCCAGCCTCAAGAAGGGCGCCAAGTTCGAAGACCTCGCCAAGAAGCAGTCCAAGGACCCCGGATCGGGCGCCAACGGCGGCGACCTGGACTGGGCCCAAGCCAAGGGCTTCGTGCCTGAGTTCTCCGAGGCCATGGTCAAGCTGTCCAAGGGCCAGACCACCCAGACGCCGGTCAAGACGCAGTACGGCTTTCACGTGATCCGCCTGGACGACGTGCGCGAAGCGCAGATGCCCAAGTTCGAAGAGGTCAAGCCGCAGATCCAGCAGCAGATGCAGCAGGAGCGCCTGGCCAAGTTCCAGGAGGAGCTCCGTACCAAGGCCAAGGTGGAATAAGTTCTCTCCTGCCTGTCCAAGAAAAGCGGCCCGCGGGCCGCTTTTTTCATGCCCCGCGCGCGGACGGGATAATCACGCCCCATGCTCGCTTACCACCAGCTTGAACTGCTCGCCCCCGCACGCGATGCTGATATCGGCATCGAAGCGGTGAACCATGGCGCGGACGCCGTCTACATCGGCGGGCCGGGCTTTGGCGCCCGAGCGTCGGCAGGCAACACCATCCAGGACATCGAGCGCCTGGTCCGGCATGCGCACCGTTTCGGCAGCCGCATCTTCATCACCCTCAACACCATCTTGCGTGACGACGAGCTCGAGCCGGCCCGCCGCATGGCCTGGGACGTGTACCACGCGGGGGCCGACGCGCTGATCGTGCAGGACATGGGCCTGCTCGAGATCGACATGCCGCCAATCCAGCTGCACGCCAGCACCCAGTCGGACATCCGCACCCCCGAGAAGGCTCGCTTCCTGCAAGACGCCGGCTTCTCGCAGCTGGTGCTGGCGCGCGAACTGACCCTGGAACAGATCCGCGAGGTGGGCGCTGCGCTGGACCCACAGCGCAGCGTCATGGAATTCTTCGTGCACGGAGCCCTGTGTGTGGCCTACAGCGGCCAGTGCTTCATCTCCCATGCGCACACCGGCCGCAGTGCCAACCGCGGCGACTGCTCGCAAGCCTGCCGCCTGCCCTACCAGGTGCTCGATGCCCAGGGCCGCTTCATTGCGCACGACCAGCACGTGCTGTCCATGAAGGACAACAACCAGAGCGCCAACCTGGCTGCCCTGGTGGATGCGGGCATCCGCAGCTTCAAGATCGAAGGCCGCTACAAGGATATGGGCTATGTGAAGAACATCACCGCCCACTACCGCAAGCTGCTGGACGAACTGATCGAGGCGCGCGAGGGCAGCGCGCAGCCCTATGCCCGCGCCTCCAGCGGACGCACGCGCTTTTCCTTCACGCCGGACCCGAACCAGAACTTCAACCGCGAATTCACCGACTACTTCGTCAACGGCCGCCAGGACGACATTGGTGCCTTCGACTCACCCAAGAATCCGGGGCAGGCCATGGCCTGGGTGACGCGGGTGCAAGCGGGTGAAGGCTGGATCGAACTCGCATGCGACAACCCGGACACCGAGCTGCACAACGGAGACGGCCTGTGCTACTTCGACCTGCAAAAGGAATTGGTGGGCATGGCGATCAATCGCGCCGAACCCGCGGGAACCCCGGGCCACTGGCGCGTCTTTCCCAAGGACCCGATCACGGGCATGCGTGACCTGCGCAAGGGCACCCGCATCAACCGCAACCGCGACATGAGTTGGGTGCGACAGCTCGAGAAAAAATCCAGCGAGCGGCGCATCGGCGTGTGGGCCGAGCTCTCCGAGACACCCGAGGGCTTCACGCTCACGCTCACCGACGAGGACGGCCACGAGGGCCGGGCCTCGCTGCCTCAGGCGCGGGAGGCAGCCCGCGACCCGGCGCGCCAGGAGGCGCAGCTGCGCGAGCAGATCGGCCGCTTTGGCACCACCGACTTCGAGGCGCTGGATATTCGCCTGTCGCTCTCGGGCCCCTGGTTCCTGCCGGCTTCCTTCCTGAACCATCTGCGGCGCGACGCAGTCGCCGCCCTGGAAGCCGCCCGTGCAGCCGCCTGGCAGCGACCGCCGCGTGGTCGCCCCATGGAGCCGCCCACGCCCTATCCCGAAGACACCCTGTCCTACCTCGCCAACGTGTTGAACCAGAAGGCGCGTGACTTCTACGCCCGGCACGGGGTAAGGGTGATCGATGCGGCCTACGAAAGCCACGAAGAGGAAGGCGAGGTCTCGCTCATGATCACCAAGCACTGCGTGCGCTGGAGCATGAGCCTGTGCCCCAAGCAGGCCAAAGGCGTCACTGGCGTTCAGGGCACGGTGCGGGCCGAGCCGCTGCAGCTCGTGAACGGCAAGGAAAAGCTCACCCTGCGCTTCGATTGCAAGCCATGCGAAATGCACGTGGTCGGCAAGATGAAAAAGTCGGTGATGAACCAGCGCACTCGCGAGATGGCCGAGGTACCGATGCAGTTCTACCGGACCCGCCCCGCCACCGCCGCGGGGCCTTCCGGGGTGCCCCCTGGGGGCAGCGATGGTGCTATCGTCTCGCGGTGACCTCCGACCGCCCTTCCCCCCTCTCCCGCGCGGCCCGCTGGGCCCTGACCGTCCTGGCCGCCTGTGCCTGCCAGGCCCGCGCCCAGTCCTCGGCGCTGTCAGATGAAGTTCCCTTCATCACCACCCCCGACAACGTCACCCTCGAGATGCTGCAGGCCGCGCGCGTGGGCCCTGCCGATCACGTCATCGACCTGGGTTCCGGCGATGGCCGCATCGTCATCGTGGCGGCCAAACGCTTCGGTGCCACCGGCCTGGGCGTGGAGATCGTCCCGGATCTTGTCGACAAGAGCCTGCGCACCGCGCGCGAGGTTGGCGTCGCCGACCGGGTGAATTTCAAGGTGCAGGACCTGTTTCAGACCGATCTGTCGCCGGCCTCGGTCATCACCATGTACCTGCTGCCGGACTTCAATCTGAAGCTGCGGCCCGCCCTGTTGGCGCTCAAGCCTGGCACCCGCATCGTCTCGCACGACTGGGACATGGGCGACTGGAAACCCGATCAGACCACGGTGGTGCCCGTCCCCGACAAGAAAGTCGGCCTGGAGAAATCCAGCAAGGTGCATCTGTGGACCGTCCCCGCGCGCATCGATGGCCTGTGGTGCGGCGCGGGTTCGCTTCGCGATTTCTCGCTGCGGGTGACCCAGCGTTACCAGGAGGTCAAGGCCACGCTCACGCGTGGCGAGCGGGTGCGCGAGATCCAGGGCCAGATGGCCGGTGCGGTGCTGCGTACGCAGCCCACTCGCCACGGCGCACTCGAACTGACGCAGGAAGGCGCGCAGCTGCGCGTCACGGGCGGCGAAGGCACGCTGGCGATGGCACGGGGTGCATCTTTCGCCCGTGCCACCGGCGCCGCCTGCCGCTGAAGCCTTAGCCCACCCAGCGGCGCGCGTTGCGCCAGATCCGCAGCCAGGGGCTGTGCTTGCTGACGTCACCGCCCGTCCAGGACATCTGGACGTTGCGGAAGACCCGCTCCGGGTGCGGCATCATGGCCGTGAAGCGGCCGTCGGCCGTGGTCACCGCCGTCAGACCGCCCGGACTGCCGTTCGGGTTGTATGGATAGGCCTCGGTGGCTTGGCCGTGGGGGTCGATAAAGCGCATCGCCCCGAGCGCCCGGCCCGCGTTCCCGCGCTGCGCAAAGTTCGCATAGCCCTCACCGTGCGCCACCACGATCGGCAGGCGGCTACCCGCCATCCCCTGGAAGAACAGGCTGGGCGACTCCAGCACCTCCACCTGCGACAGGCGCGCCTCGTAGCGCTCGCTGCGGTTGGTGGTGAAGCGCGGCCAGTCCTGCGCGCCGGGGATGATGTCGGCCAGTTCGGCCAGCATCTGGCATCCGTTGCACACGCCCAGGGCGAAGGTGTCGGGCCGGCCAAAAAAGGCCTGGAACTGCGCAGAGAGCGGCGCATTGAAGGTGATGCTGCGGGCCCAGCCGATACCGGCACCGAGCGTGTCGCCATAGCTGAAACCGCCGCAGGCCACAAAGCCCTTGAAGTCCTCGAGCCTGGCCCGGCCGGACTGCAAATCGGTCATGTGCACGTCCACCGCCTCGAAGCCCGCCAGGTCGAAGCAGTAGGCCATCTCCACATGCGAGTTCACGCCCTGCTCGCGAAGGACCGCCACACGCGGGCGCGCCAGGTTCAGGAAAGGCGCGGCCACGTCCTCGGACGCGTCAAAGCTCGGCGCGAACTGCAGGCCCGGGTCGTCCGGACGACCGGCGGCCGCATGCTCGGCGTCGGCACCCTCGGGGTTGTCACGCTGCTGGCAGATCTTCCAGCTCACGCTGTCCCAGACCTGCTGCAGGTCCTGCAGGCTGGCGCTGAACACCGCCTTGGTGTCACGCCAGACCTGCACCTGGCCCTTGCCGACCTCGATCTCGCTGTCGGCGGGACGCGTCTTGCCGATGAAGTGGCTATGGCGGGACAGGCCGTGCTCGCGCAAGACCTGCATCACCTCGTTGCGCACCGCGGTGGGCACCTGCAGCACCACGCCCAGTTCTTCGTTGAACAGGGCGCGCAGCGTCAGCTCCTCCCGGCGGGCGCTGACCTGACCCGCCCAGTTCTTGGCGTCGCCGTGGTCGGCACGGCTGTCGCTGATGCCATCGCCTTCGGTCACCAGCAGGTCGACATTCAGGCTCACGCCCACCTGGCCGGCAAAGGCCATCTCGCAGGCCGCGGCCATCAGGCCGCCGTCGCTGCGGTCGTGATAGGCCAGCAGGCGACCCTGGGCACGCAGGGTGTTCACGGCATGGACCAGGTTCACCAGGTCCTTCGGCTCGTCCAGGTCCGGCACCCTGCCGCCCGGTTGTTCCAGCACCTGCGCCAGGATGCTGCCGCCCATGCGGTTGCGGCCGCGGCCCAGATCGACCAGCACCAGGGTGGTGTCGCCCTGGGCCTGCAGCTGGGGCGTGAGAGTGCCCCGCACGTCCGAAAGGGTGGCAAAGGCGGTCACCACCAGGCTCACGGGCGAGACCACCTTCTTGGAGGCGCCCGCCTCCTGCCATTGGGTGCGCATGGACAGGCTGTCCTTGCCCACCGGAACTGAAATACCCAGCGCCGGGCACAGTTGCATGCCCACCGCCTTGACCGTCTCGTACAGCGCGGCGTCTTCGCCCGGCTCGCCGCAGGCGGCCATCCAGTTGGCGGATAGCTTGACACGGGGCAGCTCGATCGGTGCCGCCAGCAGGTTGGTGATGGCCTCGGCCACCGCCATGCGACCCGAGGCCGGGGCATCCAGAGCCGCCAGCGGGGTGCGCTCGCCCAGGGCCATGGCCTCACCGGCGAAACCGCGGTAGTCGGCCAAGGTGACGGCGCAATCAGCCACCGGCACCTGCCAGGGGCCGACCATCTGGTCGCGATGCGTCAGGCCGCCGACCGTGCGGTCGCCGATCGTGATCAGAAAGCGCTTGGACGCCACCGTGGGGTGCGCGAGCACCCGGATCACGGCGTCCTGCAGAGACACCCCTGACAGATCCAGCGGCGGGGACTGGCGCGGGACCGACTGCACCTGGCGATGCATCTTGGGCGGCTTGCCAAGCAGCACGTCCATCGGCATATCGACCGCCTGGGTGGTCTCGTCGGCCACCACCAGCTGGCGCTCCTGCGTGGCCACGCCCACCACCGCGAAGGGGCAGCGCTCACGCTCGCAGAAGGCGGTGAACTGCGCGAGCGATTCGGGCGCAATCGCAAGGACATAGCGCTCCTGGCTCTCGTTGCACCAGATCTCCTTGGGCGCCAGACCCGATTCCTCCAGGGGCACCTTCGACAAGTCAAAGCGCGCACCGCGACCGGCATCGTTTGTGAGCTCGGGGAAGGCGTTGGACAGGCCGCCCGCGCCCACGTCGTGGATGGCAAGCACCGGGTTGGCCGCGCCCAACTTCCAGCAATGATTGATGACCTCCTGCGCGCGGCGCTCGATCTCGGGGTTGCCTCGCTGCACCGAGTCGAAGTCGAGTTCGGCCGCGTTGGCGCCGGTGGCCATGGAGCTGGCCGCGCCGCCGCCCATGCCGATGCGCATGCCAGGCCCCCCCAGCTGCACCAGCAAAGTGCCTGGCGGGAACTCGATCTTGTGCGTGAGACCCGCGTCGATATGGCCCAGGCCGCCCGCGATCATGATCGGCTTGTGGTAGCCGCGCACCACGCCGTCCACCGTCTGCTCGTATTCGCGGAAGTAGCCGGCCAGGTTGGGACGACCAAACTCGTTGTTGAACGCGGCGCCGCCCAGCGGGCCCTCGGTCATGATCTGCAGCGGGCTGGCGATATGGGCGGGGCGGCCATTGGGCGACTCCCACAGGCGAGACACGGAAAAGCCCGTGAGGCCCGCCTTGGGCCGCGAGCCGCGGCCCGTCGCGCCTTCGTCGCGGATCTCGCCGCCAGCGCCAGTGGACGCGCCCGGAAAGGGCGAGATGGCGGTCGGGTGGTTGTGGGTCTCCACCTTCATCAGCACGTGCTGCACGGAGTCGCGCTTGACGTAGGCGCTGGGGCCGGCGTCGACCGGCACGAACAGCTCGGCCTGCGAGCCTTCCATGACGGCGGCATTGTCGGAATAGGCCACCACCGTGTGCTGCGGATGGAGCTGGTGGGTGTTGCGGATCATGGCAAACAGGCTCTTGTCCTGGGC